>Ga0307963_1000234_pt1:15000-33636 | contig 33636 bp, 38 predicted proteins | sample OrgLakmetagen594_FD_201829 | JGI IMG/M metagenome (GOLD analysis project Ga0307963, IMG submission 201829) | Saline water microbial communities from Organic Lake, Antarctica - #594 | ecosystem: Environmental > Aquatic > Non-marine Saline and Alkaline > Saline | place: Antarctica... | reverse complement strand
TGTGTATTTTTGGGGGGGGGGGCATGTGTGTGTGTGTGTGTGCAAAAGTGTGTTTTGGTCATTTTGTGTGTGTGTGCGTGTGAGTGTGTGTGTGTGAGGGCTCCTGTGTTGATAGTAGGCACTACTAGGACCAGCTAGCTATTAAGTAGGATCAGCTAGGGCCACAGCCAGCGGCTTGGCATGCTGCACCATGCTGGGCCCCTCCATCTCTTCTGGGTTGGCCAGAACCGTATATGTACATCGTATATGACCGTATATTGGTGATTTCCCTACCAAAAATGCCGTACATACACCGTATACATATGGTCCTGGCCAACCCTACTTCTGGAGCATCACATAAGGTCGTGCTATGCTAGCCCTAAACTTGAGCCTTCGTTCCCTCCGTAGAACATTGCATTCAATGCACGGCCACCACGAAAAAACACTTTTTGGATTATCAATAGCATAAGTGACGTATCCATCCTTAGCACAAACTTTCCTCGACTGAGGGTTTCAGAATTATGTATACCACAATGGCAGGACAATGTGCATCACCCGGTTACCCTGTGTCCCCACCTAGCTGCCCTTGTGTTTTCAAAATCGTTGCAAACTCTTCTGTTCGTGATTCCTTACACTCTGGTACTCTTAAGCACCAGTCTACAAGCACCACTCTAAGCACCACTCTATAAGCACCGCTCGGGTACTCTATAAGCAGCAGGCTGAATGGTAGCCCTCCTCCTAACTAAGTGCTTGCTCCTTTGATCTCACCATGCAGACATTGCTTGTGTACAATTCTTTTTTGATATTGCATTGGCCTCATACGCGCGGAGGACACTCACTGCTGTTCCTTGATCTATGCTCAACGTGTTAACAACATGTTAATTCTTGGATCCGTAGGCGCCTCATGCGTGTGGTGGACACCTACTTGCTGCCCTCCCTTGTTTTATGCTTGTTCGTTTTCATTACTTTCTCTCTTTACACTTTACAAATCATCAGACGCCTCATGCGCATGGTGGACACCTACTTGCTGCCCTCCCTTAATTTATGCTTAATTCAATCACAATAATTTCACTCTTTACTCTTTACAACAACAGGCGCCTCATGCGCGTGGTGGACACCTACTTGCTGCCCTCCCTTGGTCTATCCCAGCCCCTTGTACCTCTGGTCGACGAGTTTGCAGGGCGGCTGTTTACGGAGCTTGACTACATACTGGTGAGCAGCTATCATCACAGAGTTTGACTGGGTACAGGAGGGCGGCCGTGTGTACACAGTTTGGCTATGAGTGACGGGAGGAGGAGGAGGAGGAGAAGCAGCCACTCCTACAAAGCTCAATTAAGTACAAGTTGTTCGAAAAAGTGTGAGCTTGACGCCTTTTTGCGCAGCAATTCCTCTCATTCGCCTCATTGCTTTTTGGAAGGCACAGACGGCGACAGCTGGATCTTGTTTGCACTTGTGCGTTACCTGTATGTTTGCACTTGTGCGTTATCTGGATGTTTGCACTTGTGCGTTACCTGGATGTTTGCACTTGTGCGTTACCTGGATGTTTGCACTTGTGCGTTATCTGGATGTTTGCACTTGTGCATTATCTGGATGATTGCACTTGTGCGTTAGCTGGATCTTGTTTGCATTTGTGCGTTAGCTGGATGTTTGCGGCAATCCTCTTTGGTGGCGTACGCCCTCTGGGCAAGAGTTCATTTTGTTTGTACAAGGTGCACTCGTGCGTTGAGTTGCGAGCTCAAGTCTGACATCTGGACGCTGGAGCTTGGCAGCTGATTAGAGCATACTCACTGTTGTGAGCGTGCTGCTTTCCTGCCTCTGTGCATTCGCCGCATCAAGCAAACAACTCTTTTCTCTGCAAACCAATCGCTTAGGTGCACATAAAACACATGCATATTATCTCACACACACATGCACCACACACATCAAACACACACATACACACACATACACACACATTCATGCAGGAGGGCAACAGTGCCGAGCGCTTCCAAGAGCTGTACGGGGGTATGCCCAGAGTGCGCACTCCAGGCATTAAATGGGACTACACAGCACGTAGGGTTCTAACCATGGAATGGATTGAAGGCGTCAAGCTCACAAACAAGCCGGTAGGTTTCTTGAGTGTGGAAAGGCGTGTTGTTGGGGTTCTGACCATGGAATGGATTGAAGGCGTCAAGCTCACAAACAAGCCGGTATGTTTCTTGAGTGTGGAAAGGCGTGTTGTTGGTAAAATTAGGAAAAGGCGTGTTGGTGACAAACGAGCCGGTGCGGTTCATGAGTGTGGAAAGGCGTGCTGTTGGTAAGGGTGTTCACGAGGATGAGATGCCTTGGGATTGCAATTGTAACACACACACACATACGCAAAATGCCTGTGTACCTACAACATGCGCACACTCACACAAGCGCATGTACTCTTAACGCCTGTGTGCTTACAATATGCGCACACTCACACAGACACATGTACACTCACCACTTCCGCGCTCACATCGCACGCATGCTCAGGCAATGCGCGCAACAGGCCTCTGTATGCTCGGTATTGCACACTTACACATACACATGCCACCTGCGCACTGTTAAATCATACGCATTCCCAGGCAATGGACGCGGCAGGCCTCAGCGTGCTGGATTTTGTGGATGTGGGGATTGAGTGTACCCTCAGGCAGCTGTTAGAGCACGGGTAAGCGAGTGCGCAAGTGGAGCTTTGCTCTGCGTACGTATCTATCTAACTACCTATCTACCTCTGTAACCGTCTCTCTGGAATTGCTACAAAAGGTTATTGATGTGAGTGAATAGCCCACGCTGAAATGCATTAAGTGAAATTAGCGCATACAGATTTTTTTCAAGCTGAGGGTCATGCTTCCCTTTCTTTTTCCGCAATTGCCAAATTGCTGAAATCTGTGCAAAGTGAGCGCCTACTAACGAACGTGCACATGCCTCTTTGGCTGCTCCTGCAGGTATTTCCATGCTGACCCACACGTAAGTGCCCCTGTGTGTTTGAGTGTGTGTCCAGGTGCACGTGCATGTGTATGTGTGAGTGCATGCACGTGCAGATTGTACGCGTTTAGTTTCAATTTTTATTTCTCCCAGCGTCTGCCCTCGTGCAGCTTGGTAGATAGTGGGCGGGTGCTCCACTAGTTGTACAAGTTCCTGTTTGCGTACATTAAGCACGCTTAATTTCGGCCAATTGAAACGACGCAGTTGCAGGCTCAATACTTCCAGAGGAGAGAAACAGGCGTGAAAAATGTATTTTAATGAGCTTATTTTAAACCCTTTAAAAATACTTGCATGTATACCTGAGCAGGCGTCCACCCCTGCTCCTTTGTCGTGTCCAATACAACTTGGAAGTACCAATATAGAATAAAAATACATTGTTACACATAACCGCTGTACACGTCTTCAATTACATAGAAACACACACATACGCACACATACACACATTTAAAATGCATCCATACACCTGCAGCCAGGGAACCTGCTTGCCACGAAATCCGGAGATCTGGTGTATTTGGATTTTGGCATGATGAGCCGTGCACCTCAGGTATAAGTGTTTTAGTGTGCCTGCTTTGTGTGTGTATATGTTTGTTTGTGTGCGTGCGTATTTGTAGGCGCAGCATCATTGCACACAGCTACTTTGGGTGAGTTGTCAACACGTGCGTCAGAGGCATTGCAATCCTGTTGCTGACGCATAAAGAATTCTCTCTGTTTAAAGACCGACGATTTCAAAAGTGGCTCGTTGCTTGCGACGCGTGCCTTTGCAGTATGCTCAGACCGGCATCATGGTATAGACATTTTCTTGAGCTGTTTAACGCGGTGTGTGTGCATTTGCAGCGTGCTCACCATGGCATCGTGGGGCTAACATTCTTATTTGCTTGCATCGTGAATTGCAGTAGGCAGGGGATTCATTACCAAGGTCTTTTGAAAAACTGTTTGTTGCTTGCAACGCGTGTGTTTGCAGTACGCTCGGTACGGCATCATGGCCCATGTGGTGCATTTGGTGAACAGGGACTACGACGCCATGTGCCAAGACTACTACACCCTAGGTACGCAAATCCATGAACACATAGCTTGGCCTATTAATAACCTGCTACGCCCTAGGTACGCAAATCCATGAACACGTAGCTTGGCCATTTGATAACCTGCTACGCCCTAGGTACGCAAATCCATGAACACATAGCTTGGCCTATTTTTAACCTGCTATGCCCTAGGTACGCAAATCCATGAACACATAGCTTGGCCATTTAAAAACCTGCTACGCCCTTGGTGCGCGGACATGTAATTATGTAGCTTGGCCATTTGATAACCTGCTACGCCCTTGGTGCGCCAATTCATGAATGCATAGCTTGGCCAGTACCATTCACAACCCTTCTAAACCCTGTGTGCATGAAAACTTGAGCATGGCCAAAGCTGTCTGTATACGACCGTATGAAGTAAAATCATATCTGCTTAGGAGAGAGAGTATAATTAGGTGTGCAAACGCAACTATCCTTGTCTTTTTAAGCGTGCGGAGCTTGTTTGGATTGAGAGGTCGCATGCTCTGTGGTGTTTGTCTCTTTGATGGCATACATGACCTTTTGACCTTAAATTGATCATCCTAGGCGCAAAAAGACGCAAGCTTTGTGGGTGCACACACAGGTCACTGACCAGGAAGTTTCATGCACACACGCACACATGAGCACACTAATATACATATAACATATACCGCTGTATATGATTTGAATGTACGTGCGTGCTTTAAAGAAACGTTGCTTGTGTATTAACGTTCTAAAATAACATGGACTGAGGTGCCGCACAATCATGATGCTGTGTGTGCATGTGTGCGACTAGGAGGTGTTAGTGTGTCTGTGGATCTTTGAAAGAAACAAGATGCCTCCTTTCCTATTTCATTCGTGCACATACAGAGTTCATGGACCGGGATGTGGACACGAGCCCCATTGCCCCTGCCCTGGCTGCATTTTTTGATAACGTCCTGGATCAGTCCGTGGAGCAGCTGAACTTTAAGGCCATCGTGGATGGCCTTGGTGACGTGCTGTTCAGGTAGGAAAGGGACCAAAACCGTCATATATGTTGCTCACATCCAGCCACCCACGTCCATACCTGCCCACACCCACACATGCTGGTACTTGCTCACACCCACATACGCCCACACCCGGCATCTTGCGGGTTCCCACCTTGTGCTTTCCTTGTGCCGGCACCTCTTCCACGTGCCTGCCTCTTCCACGTGCCTGCATGCTATAGGTCCTCATATCGAAATCACTCTTCCACGTGCCTGCATGCTATAGGTCCTCACATTGAGATCATGCTTCCACATGCCTGCATTCTTTAAGGTCCTCATATCGAATCACAGTCATGAGCCCGACTGCAAAGGAACCGCAGCAGCACCATGCACGTTCCCACCACAGCACCGTGCGTTCCTTGTGCAGGGCTTTCCTTGTGCAGGTTCCCCTTCCATGTACCTGGAACAGCAGCACCGTGCACGCTCCCACCACAACACCGTGCGTTCCTTGTGCAGGTTCCCCTTCCATGTACCTGCGTATTATGCCCTCATTCTAAGGTCATTGACAGTCCTGGAGGGCCTGGCCCTACAAGCAGACCCCGGGTAAGTTGCGTATCAGTGCTCCGACATGTGTGGCACATGCACAAACAGTACATACGAAACACTTTACACATGCGTAGCACATGCACAAACATTACATACGAAACACTTTGCACATGATAGACATATTACGGGTAAGTTGCGTATCAGTGCTCCGACATGCGTATAGCACATGCACAAACATGACATACGAAACACTGTACACATGATAGACATACGGTATTACATGTTTCAACGTGTACCAACATGCACGAACCCGCTGCATGTTGTGTACTTGTGCTGCGTTTGTATAAGTAAGGGACTACACAGCCTTGCTGCACACTGAGAACATGTGTGTAGGTATGCTGTATTTGTATTTGCACAAGATGGGAGGTGCACAACCTGCTCTTTTCTTGCCTTGCTGCTCACTGTGAACATGTGTGTGTTTGTTGTATTTGCACAAGTTCGAAGATGCACAACCTAGTCTCTTGCCTTGCTGCTCACTGAGAACATGTGTGTGTGTGTGCGTGTGTGAGTGTGTGTGTTGTATTTGCACAAAAGTATGAAAATGCACAACCTGCTCTCTTGCCTTACTGCTCACACTCAGAGAGCGTCTGACGTAGGTTATGCCTTGGTGGCTGTATGTACATAAATATGTATGTTTATCTACATTAGCCAGTTCACCAGCACTTGGATTCAGACTATTTGCTCTGAGCTGATCCTTTAACAACATGGCCTCCAACAACACCGCCTGTATAAACACGCCTCCAACAACACCGCCAATGCCTTGATTGAATCCACAGGTACAAGCTGCTGGCCAAGGCATACCCTTACATGGCACGCCGCTTACTAACAGACCCGGCTCCTGAGCTGCGTGGCAGTTTTGAAGACTTGATGCTGAAGAACGGGCAGTTCCGTTGGAGTCGGCTGGAGAACCTGATGGAACAAGGCTCCAAGTCACAGGTGTGTGTACGTGTGTGTGTTGTGCGTGCTTTTGTGTGTGCGTGTATGGTGTATGTGAGATTTGTGTGTGAGTGTGTATGTGTGAGTGTGCGTGCTCATATGCATGTGCGTGCGTGTGCCTCGTCTCAAGCCTAGACTGTAAGTGCGTGCCACAAAAACTGCTTCTATGCCTTTGACCTTGTCGAAATAAGGCTGGGCTCCCCTACTGCGACTGGGTTAGAATTAGAAGTGCAATACGTAGGGTTGGCCAGAACCATATATACACACCATATATGATAGTATATGTGGTAATTTCCATGCCAAAAACACCGCATATACACTAGATATATTTTTCTGGCAAACCCTAGGAATACGTGATTGGAAGCGGACACATTTCCAGTGTGCGCAGCAAAGCACTTCCAGGGATCTCTCATGTCAGTAGGAGGAGCTGTTGTCTCTCGTGAACCATCACAAACAAACACGTACTTGACCAAGTCCAAAACAAAATTAACCTGTAGGAGCAAGTCGTTTTTTTACGAACTAGGTAATCCAGGTGTGCGTGTGGATGTAATGTGGGTGGCTAATGCGTGGCTTGGAACCGAGGCCTTCTACATGAAAGTGCTGCCTTCTGAGGATCATTCTAGCGTGCTTGCAGTGCAGCTAAGAAAGCATCAGAAACCTGGCATTACATGTGTTTCCATACATGTAGACATGCAAGTACGTACGCAAGATGCAGACCCCTTCCTGCTTAAAGCCTGGCTGCTGCTCAAGGTTATAAAAGCATCAACTTGTCCTGAATGATTATAAATAGGGTTGGTCAGAACCGTATATTTACACCGTATATGATCGTATATTTGGTGATTTCCCCGCCAAAAATACCTACATACACCGTAAACATATGGTTCTGGCCAACCCTAGATAAAAACGCGGGATCTTGTTTCCTCCCAGCTGTGGATACTGAAAGCATGGTGCTGCTCACGATGACTAAAGTACTGATAATCTGGAACCACCTAAATGAGAATGAACGCAGGATTTCGACCCCTCCCAACTGTGGCTGCTCGGAGAGTGGCTGCTGTCAGACACAGCTGGAGGTGTGCGAGAGAGCATCGTGATGGAGATTGCACGCATGGTGGATGCAGTAGCAGCGGGCGATGTGCGCAATAGGATTGCTGAGAGGTGAGCGTGTGTTTGAGTGCTGTTTCAGGAGCAACCACCTTTGTGTGAACACAAGCAAGGATGCTTTGCGTGAAAAACCATTACCGAAACAAGTATGCTGCCCACGCACACATGCAAAGCAGGAGTAAAAATAACGTATACTTGATCTGTACTATATACACACACATAGGACGGGAAACATAAGCTTAGCTGAGCAGCTAGTACCGTGGCAGCCTATGGAATCTGAAGCCCTAATACGAGCCCAAGCCCTCATGACCTCCTTACGTACACGCATCAACCCCCCTTCTCACACCCTTCTGCTCTCAAGTCGAAGTGTGGGCAGCAGCAGCAGCAGTAGTAGTAGCAGTAGCAGCAACAGTGCCACCATTCCCAGTGGTGGGGGCAGTCTAGCAACTCCTCAGCAGCAGCCGCAGCAGGTTGGTCTAGAGAATGGCGCGCTCAGAGTGTGCAAGCGTATACAGGTTCACAATGCACAGACATACACGCAAAATCCCACGCATGCATGTCCGTGCACACACACATTCTCGCACGCAATCACATCCACACACGTACACAAACACACACAAACACACACACACACATGCGCACTCACACACACACGCACACACACATAGGGGGATGCAACCGGGTTGGGAAGCAGTGGGTTGGCTACAGGTGCGATGCCGTTGTTTCAAGGAACGGGACCATTTGGGCTCCTAACTCCTCAGGACGTGACAAAGATAGTGGCGCAGTTACAGGTGAGATAGAATGAGGGGTTAACGTAAGGAATGGGGTTGCGGGCTGGTGAGCAAGTATAAAGAGGGGTTTGGTCTAAGGGTTTGAGGAATGTAGTATGTGGACAAGGTTGCAGTTGTGCTATAGCACTCCCCCCATGCTACCCACACTGCTGGTACTTTACACACACACACACTCATCAGCCTTTCCCCCCTAAGTCTAATAGTTTCTTTTGCAGGGGTATTTCAATGTCTGAATGACGTCTTCCAACAAATGTACCCCACTGCAGTGGATACGTATCCCCTAAAAATGCACAGGAGACACGATCATACTGGTTTTTTTTGTTTCCTGTTCCATTCCTTTCCGCTGCAGGAAATCACGTCTGAAAACGTGCCCCGCCTGCAGCGGTTGATGCAAATGCCAGGAGCTACAGAGCTGGTCAGCAACATGAGCTCCCAGGTGGGTCTTAGCTGTGTTCCTCTAATAAATGTAGAGTTTGTGACGCTCATGACACTCTGGGACCTGCAAGGGTCAGCAATCTCCCAGGGAGGGACTAGGGCTTACGAGTTGATATTATTTTGGAATGGGTCAGTGAGCTAGGGGAGTATGAGCTTTTGGATGGGTTTGAGTGTTGAATGATGCCAGTAGATAAAATGACAGAGTTTGTGTGCTCCTTCTGAATGGATTAACAATGTGTGCTTCTTGGTAGGAGGGTACTGGCTAGTGTAAATGTGACTCTGACATGCGACTTCTGACATGCGGCTTCTGACATGCTGAGGTAGGGAGCACTTAAGTCCCCTTGCTGTGTACTTATGCGTAAAAAGATTGAATGGACTAGTTTTGCTGCTGGTCATACAGCTGGCCTGGCAACGTGGAATCCCAGCTTGCAGGGTAATTGTTTAATTAAAACGCTCTGGGGGGGTTCTATGTCTGGAAGTGGTTGTGACATCAATACACAATCTGCCCGCCAAATTGCAGTTGATGCGACGCATGGCAGCTCGTGCTATCAAGCTGGCCTTTGGTTCGCAAGGCCTGGGCAAAGAAGCAGAGGAGGCCGTTGCTTCCGCAGGCATCAGTGCTCAAGGAAGTGGTGGGAGGTGATGATGGGGCATGTGTTTCGTACGTAATGCTGCATCCAACGGCCTGTGCTGTGGGACATTTGAGATATGAAATTAAGCGTGAAAATGAAACTGAGTGAGGGGGGCCGTGGTCTTCTTTTGTTTTGGGTGCTGCTGTTGTAGCAGCTTGCAATTTTGACAGCGGAATTCTTTGGAGAGAGGTCTGTAACAGAGCGATGGTTTGAAGTGTGATGAAACGGTAGGTTGCCTCCCAGTTGCAAGCGCAGAGTGACCAGCAGCCCATTGTTTGAGGGCATTCGTTGACCGTTTTTAGGAATGAGAGCTTGAAAATCATTGAAGAACGTGTTGTTGTTTAGAAAGTGTAGGAGAGGCCAAACTTGGATTGTATAGCATATTTAATTTGTGTAGTTATGTATGCTCACCTTTATTGACATTCCTGTTTTCTTGGATTTGAAGGATGGAACTCATTTGCGTAAGAAGTAGTAATCCTTTGTACAAATTTTAAAAATGGGTTAAAGTCTCGCTTCCCTTTCTAGGCACTGCAGCAAAACCAGTTTGGTATGGAGGTAGTAAAAGGAAAACAAGGTAAAAGTCACGCTGGCAGTGTTGGCACACCCAGCGTGTCGTGGGGAAAAAGCGCTCAAGTGCCGGCACCTAAAAGCCCCTCTTGCCGAAATTAGTGGTTGAAGATAACAAGGATTAGGGGAAATGTCACACCTTAGGTCTGGCAGGGGCGAGCGCTGTGGTTGAGGGCAGTGTACTTTTCCGTGATTTCTACTGGCGTAGCCGTTTGTTGTTATTGCCAGCTTCTGGTGGACTTGATATTGGACAAGAAGAACCTCTCAGTGCAATTGTATGTGCTCAGACTGCATGTCTGAGTGGTTTCCCCTAGCTCTGGGGAGGCAAAGGCACGGCAGCCTGTCTAGCAGTGTTTGTGTAGTTGTGTCAGCATTTGTCATTGTTTTAGGAAGGTTAAGCAGGAGCTGTGATGCAAAACGCGTCATTTTGAAACAAATTTCAATGTTGCAACTACTACTTGGTATAACTTTGCTGCGCGAGTTTTTTAGTGTTGCCGCCATGCATAAATGCAGGCCTAGATGATCTGAGAGAGGTCAGTAAACCACAGGTTTTATCTTTGTAATTGATGTCCAGCCATGACTCCAGTGAACACCACTTGGAGTGTCGCTCAGTTTGTATCCTTGTTTTTAAAGATGGTCACCTACTAGAATGTATGAATTAGCTCCATCTCGTCGGCATTCTGGTCTCATCACTTCTTTGCAGGAATTGAGTTAAAATACCAAGAGTGCAACACATTAGACAGAAAGCCTTGTTTGCCCTCTTGCCTTAATTTGTGCTCGCTTTTCCAAATCCGGCTTGCCTGTACTACCGAGTTCGATGGTTACAATGGGTGGTGACCTTCAGCCAGTAAGTTGTTTGGCTGATCGACTGCTGACTGGTCTCGGCCAGCCACAAATGAATCCATAAACTCAAAGAGAAAGGCAAAAAGTCTAGTGTTCTGCTGAGAAAGGAAATTATGAAAAGTAGGTTATTGACCTGTTGCAGCAAAAAGGGTTGTGCTGCTGAAAAGTCCTCAAAAAAGGTGTATCAAATCCTCAAAAATAGGCAAACAAAAAGAAGAAACTTTTCCTCGGCTCACAAACCCGATGGTCTAGACAAAGTGAAAGAGCGTGCACCTCGTTTTAGACACATTCATCTTCAACGGGTCACTGGTCACACATGCGAGAGAACTGCCTTCTAGCCACGCTGCTGCCTCCACTATTAAAATATGTGTGTGCAAGCGGAACCTGATGACATTGCACATAACATGTTTGGACAGAGCAAGACAAAGATACTGTCGTACAATAATGGCATGCGTTCATTACTAAAAAAAGGGATGGCAAACCAAGAATGATAAGTGGCCGGTTTGTTGTCATGCGTGTCTGGGTCCACGAATTTAGCGTCTCCACAAACACCTCTCCTATGCTTCATACTCACAGTAACTCACTTGCATGGGAATAGCACGTCCAATTTGAACAGCTCGTGCATATGACTCACATCCACGCAGTCCTTGAATGCGCTCAGCAATTGAGCAGTCCAGCAGGCAATTGAATGAGGCTGTAAATTGAGATCAGCCTGAACCACCCACCGCAAACTCACCACTATAAGTATTGAGCACATTACTGGAAAGCTTAACAGCAGAATGAAACCAGTAAACCCTGCTCTAACGTCCACCTCCAGCCATGGGACGATAAGCAGTTTGAATTAAAGTGCCCCAATTGAAAATTATGGGCCTACACTGACAGAAGTTGCATAGGCAAGGCCAAAAACTGTATAGGCGCAGGGGTATACTGCCCTCATACCAAAGCTGAATGTTATGTGAACTCAGGAGGCGTGGTAATGACAAACACCATCAATAGAGCTGAGCTCACAGGGACTGCAGCAGCGCTTACTAATAAGTATACCAAGATTGCAACGGACAGTGCATGCTCCCTAAGCCAAATTAGAAAACAACTTCTCTTCCCTGAAATGCAACGAGCCCATATGCACTCAATTCTGCTAGAACAAATTGTATCTATGATTTTTGCTTCACCAGAACCTATCTGCTTCTATGCAGTGAAAGCCCATAGTAGCATTGCCGGAAATGAACGTGCAGATGCAATTGCCAAACACTCTGCCTTACATGACGGAGGTCATGACGTGCACTTTCAGCCTCCAGCTCCAGAAGGTAATGCATACAAACACCTTTACTGGCTTGCGGCTAAAGACACCGATGAGAATCCCAGCGGAAGAGGGATAACTACACCTAGGCTTCGTGCACTCTCTGATTTGCTTAAAGGCCGAGCTGAAAACAGAAATGTGCAAATCAATCAGACTGGGGAGTGCCAAAACAGACACAGGGTATTACAACTACTGGAAGGACCTAAGACCTTTGGTCAATAAACAAGCCACAAATGCTCTCTGGAACAATAGTAATAGTAAATTCTACGAAAAGTGTAATGTCATGAGGTACCGCACTGGTACAACTTTTAATCAAAAACACGGCAATGCAAACTGCCCCATCTGCCCTTGCACTGATAGTGCGCTTCACATACTCTCAGGTTGCCAACACACTAAAATGAAGAACATGATCATAAAACGCCATAATACCGCAAGCGTGCTGATTGTCCAAGCCCTACAAAAGGGACCATGCGGTGCCAACCAATTTGCCTACACTGACGTGCGTAGGCAGCGCAGATAAACTATCAGAGCAAGGCCTAGATCTGAGAAACACTGCCAACAAACCACTGCCCTCTTGGTTGCTTCCAAAACTAACAGCACATGCTTTTAAAGCCTCTTCTCGTCCGGACGCTATCCTATTTCTACCTAGCACTGTGTGCTCCTCTCGCTTAACAACCCGCAACCCAAACTTTCAACAGCTTGCTAAAGACAAGAAATTGAATCCTTACCAGTGGGAGGTTCATCTGATTAAGTTTAAATTTTGTGAAGACACTAGGCCCGATCCCCAACTCCAAAAAGCAAAAGCACAGCACAGCATGCTTATTGCCAACCTAAACAGACAAGGATGTAGGGAAGTCAAGCTTCACGTGATCCTCGTTGGAGTCATGGGGACTATCTACATAGACTATACAGACAAACCTCTGGCAGACCTTAATCTGGATTACCATAAGATTAAAAAATTGACACACAAACTGAACGAACACTCCATCAGACATGCATCTGCACTCATAAAAACAAGGTATGCACTGCAATACAACAAAAGCAACAACAGTCATGGATTGGGCCCGGGTGCTACGGCACACAACCCCCCTGACCCACATTAACTTCTTTTTAATTGTTTTCGCGGGCCCCTCCCTTAATCATGCTGGCTGTGTCATCATTACCAGCGGAGTCTTAATTTCTTTTTCTTTTTCTTGAAGCCCGCTCAGCCTGGTGGGGGAAGTTTTATCAGACATTAAGACAGTAGCGTCTGGCCCGAGGGGAGGCTTTCAGGTCCCGTTCTACTATGAAGCTTGGTAACAGCCATGATGGTGGCGTTTTCAATTTTTTCCCTACTATCATTGCCCAGTTCTAACCAATGCCCACATCTGAGTAGCTAGGTGATGGCTATGTCACTATGTCCCCTCTTTAAAGCCTATAAACCTGACACTAGCTTGTTATGGCGTCCTATAATCGTCCTTGAATCATGTCTTGATCTATGTGGTTATCTCATCAGAAGCCGGGTTCAGGCCAAGCCTGCAAACCTCCTGATCTCCATCGATTATTATTTTGTTACTTGCTTTTGCTTTTGGGGGAGGAGTTTACGATGCCCATTACCAAAGTAGCTCCTTTTTCTTAAATGATATAGTAAGGTTTGGTTTACAGTGCTTGCATAGTTTTCCCTTTATTTAATCTTTACAGCCCGTTATCTGTTTAAAAGCATTGCGGGCAGTTAGTGGGTCGTTGAAGAACCAAATTGCATGGCATAGCTGCTTTTAAGTGAAGATGACATTACGATATAGATGTGGATGATTATTAATATGGATTGGTGTGCTGCAGATTTCTGTTTCGCTGCTGGGCTGCAATGCCATAATGCTCGATGAGCTGGATGTGGTTTTCATATAAGATCATATCTGTCATAAAGTTGATGCCTTGAGACATTTCTCTCTTCTTTCTATCGACCAGGACACTTGCAAATGTTGGCTGCCTGAGACGACGCATCATTACTCTTGATTGCTGTCTATCAGACACAGGCAAGTCCAGGAAAAAGATCGGGTCTCAAACTGATAATAATGTGTTTTGCGCCCAAATAAAGTGACAGTTGAAAAAGAAGCGTACAATCTTCAAAAAGATTGGCGTGCGTCTGGCCAGCAAACCGTGGCAACTTGGTACACGTCTGTTTTAGATTACAGCCACTCTATCTCACTGCAGCAATACTCGTGATTACACTGCTGTATAAAATCACTTTAGGCCTGCTTTTCTGCTGAGGCTTTTGCCTCTTCAGCCCTCTTCTTTGCCAAGTCATCAGTGAAGCCCATCTGCCTTGCGGTGCTGTCTTTGTCTGCCTTTGCCGCCTGGTCTGCAAGCTCACGCTGCCGGCGCGTGTTTAGTTGCTCAACGTGATCATGACTGACCACGCTAGGGGATTCTTCATGCCCACAGATTCCTGCCTGTGTGTTGTAAAAAAGTAGAGGCGGGTTGACAGAATACTAACGAGGGACGCACAAGAAGCTTACATCAGTACTTTTAATGTCAGCTTGTGACTATGGGATTAAAAAATATTCCACACAACCCTGGAGGGTGGGCACATTTGCTATCTAGCAACACAAAGGGTAAGATACCCTGATGCTTTGTCTGCTACACAATGCCTGGACAGCACAGCACACACACACGCACCTTTCCTCCGTCATTGTCGCACCTGCTCCCAAAGTCACCTGTACACAAAAAGAGCAGATTGTGATGTTATTTTCTGTCCCTTAAAAACGAGGGGAGCAACCCGATGCGGCTAGGCTCTCGATCTGTCATCAACAACGACCGTTTTTAATGACGTGGGTAACAATTCTTCAAGAAATTCACAGGTGCTGCCTTACTACTAGCAAAAGGACAACCTTATACGCACGTGTTATGTAGTTGAATGTTACCTATCATGCTGCACACATGGAAGCTTTGTCACGCGCAGGTACATGCTGAAGAATTACGCTAAAATTAGGGTAGCCTCAGTTTTATCTCATCTCGAATGACAGTAATTAAGCAATAAAGCCAGTAATTTAAAAGAAAGGTGAAGAGATGGTTGGTCATTCCATCTTACTTCCTTAGGCACCATTATTATCTGACAAATAATTGCAGAGCACTAAGGGAAATGCTACCAGCAGCATACTCGCTTATTTTACAACAAGCTAAGCAAGCTTGGAAGAACGCCATTCCGACCAAGTAAAAAAGGCCTCTGGCATCAAAGGTGATATAAATAGCATGATCAAATAACAGCACTTTTAAGGACGACAATTGACTGGTTATGAGCAGGGAGCCTGTATGTACAGCGCGGGCAGGGCAGGCACCATTGCACTTCTTCTTGACTTGGAATTATTTTGATAACTCCCCTCCTACGCCATCAAGCAATTCAGCCTCAAGCACATGCTCTCGCACTCAACTACACACCAAACAAAGTGTGGGCTGCATTACACATGCACTAAAGTACTGTATTCCGAATCAGAGTCTGATGTTTACGCAAGCTCTTAAGCAGATTTGGACTTAAGACACAAATACTTGAGCAATTTAAGGTTTAGTACTGGGGAGCTTCACGCACCTTATTCCCTGAGCAATATTTTAAAACAGGAGAATTAAATCACACGTGTCCAAGTTGGATTGAATGTGGTACCAAATGAAACACACCTGTTGGTGTGAGCTGCATGGGATCCACAAAGGATGTCGCTGCCTTGTTGGACGTGGGAGGAGGCATGTCCCCAGGCTGCAAATAGGTACAACCATATTCAGCACAGTTTAGCAATCATACTTGTCAGCTCAGCATCGAAGTGGCAGAGGAACTCATCGCACTACCTGCACATCCCGTATTTCCTGTGCCTTCAACCTAATGTTCCTGTCGTGGCTCCCCTTCAGTGTGGATTTGTCTACGGTATGGCGTGCATCGGCTGCACCTGTGCATGCATCGCAGAACGAAGTCGTGACACACGTGTGTACACACTTGTACAGATCACCTTATGAAAATCACCTCAGAGGTCGAACCTCTGATACACAGCTATGGGCTACTTCATCAAACTAGCTAACTGAGGGTCCCGTACCTCCGATTTTCATCGTTCCGCCCTGATTATTGAAACTCATAATAGACTGAAATGAAGCCAACAAATTAAAAAATGAACACAAAATAAAATTTACAAGATTTTACAAAACAGTAATACACACTTGAAAATCTTGAGTTACTACTCCTCCACCACGATTTGATCGCGAGCAAACTCCCGACGTCGACCGACTCCGATGCGCAGAAAAACAAGCATCAGCGTCACGAGGCTGATGGCCCGATGGGTCTGTGTTTCTTAAGTTCTCGCAGGAAAATCATACAATCTGCGACATACGTAATCGTAGGTCGGTGAGACTCGAAGCAGGCTTGCACACCCGTACTAGTTTCAGGCATGGTTGAATGTATTTTACAGAAGGGCGAAGTCGAAAAACAACTGCATAGTAATACAAGGGTCTGAGGGCCGAGAGGCCGCTCATTACAAGCGACTTGAACATGTGTTCAAGATAGAGTGCTAAAGTGTTGCAATCACTGCCGACGCGACTGCTTTCGCAGGGGGTTTCTAATGTCTAACTCGGCTGTGCTCATGCTGCCTCTGCTGCTGCTGTCGACCCCTCTCTCTTCTTTACTTTGCTGTGGCCTCTCTGGCGCCATCTGGCTTGCATACTGGCCGTCAAAGTAAGCTGCATCATCAAAAGTCCCTTTTGCTGTCTTTTTGTATGCCCTGCGAGGTAAAGTACGCATCACGTGGTAACATGGCAGAAATGTCTCACTGATCAACCTGCATTCCTCACTGCCAAACGATCGCCCAGTCTTCAACTTCTTTTCCTGTACGCCTTTCTGTCAAATTTACCACAAATTTACTGCTTCATAACCGCCGTACTCCAGGCAAATCAAACCTACACTCCTCTTGGCTAAGAGGCAGCAACAGCTCTGACCTGTAAAGCACATAAATGACTCAAAAAATTACCGACTTCTTCCCCACCTGCTGTTGCGCAGCATAATGCCTTCGCCTTCAGGGCCCCCGATCTCTCTATCACCAGCACCTGCCCGCACACGTGCCACAGGGCTGCTGCTCACAGCCTGGGTGCGTCGAGGCATCTCTGCACTGGGGTCGTATCTGCAGCAGAGGAGAAAGTCAACAAAAGGTGCGTGGGAAGAGGGAAGAGAGGTAAATGCCTACAAAATTACGACGTGTAAAAAAAATCAAGCAACGACTGTTAACTGTATTCCTTAATAACAAACAGATATCTGATTATGGTCATGAATGCACAAGCTGGTGCAACCAGCCCTTGCGCTTTGGGGCAGACTTGCGCCAGTGAAAGGGATGCCCCAGTGAAAGGGAACTGCGCCTGTTCAGTAGTGCAGTAATCACTTTTAATTTTGATGCACAATTGATGTACTATAGCAAGGAGGCAGCCCGAATTCATGGACGGCATGAGCAGGGGCCAATGCTTTGGGAAGAGTGTGCGTTGACAAGAGGCACAAGCAACGCACACGCGTTGCTTGTCGAGCATTCTACAAGGCCAAACACCCTTTCTGGCGCTTCTTATTCATGGTGTACTTGTGTGGGCAAGTCGATGGCGTACGTCATGCTAACTATTGATTCCAGCTTGTCAGGCAGCAAAGACCTACCTGTACAGCAGCTTGTACAAGCCAAAGTACATGAAGATAAGGAACGCGACCAGGCCTGCTGTGAAACGGCGGCTGCAATTAAACAACAAAGGCGTGTGGAATTATTTAAGCAGAGGCATGTGCCATGAAATCCGGGACCATGCATTTACGTTGCCAAACACCATTCTACACCATTGTTTTAGTCATACAATCCTATAGCTATACGTGCCTCACCATCCTTAATTTAATCTGTATAGCACAGGAGCGCAGCTGGTTTTAGAGGCAGTGTATTACGGATCTTAACATTGCCCCAATTAAAGCATCAGTCAAGGTACTCAGCATGATTCACTTCCAGGTGTTCAGGTCATGACAAAAAGTAAAGGAGGGACAAGTTCCTCTTGCCATGACAAAGGCAACTGCACCTTTAAAATAATACTGGCATTGACAAACTTGTCCTTTCAGAGCATGCCATGCTGAAGAAAGGGAAGCAGTGGCCTCATCTGAGTTCACATTGTTTGACTCACCTTTCTTGCAAATTGTTGTCCACGACTAATTTGGCAACGAAGCACATGGCTGCAGTAGGCAATTTGCGAGAAGGGTGCAAGATCAATTATCGAGTGCTCAGTTGGAAAACGCTCTTCACTGATTCATCTCGTTTCCTACTGAAAGGCACTTCTGTAGGAAGCCCCTCTAGTTTAGAGGCGCAACATGCTCACGCTCATGGGTGTGTGGAAGCCCAGGACACAAGATGACAAGTTGATGCTCAAGGCCTAATCTGAGCTTAAATTCTTGCGCGACTGGAAAATACGATTATAATTCCTTACCTAAGCCGACGG
>Ga0307963_1000234_pt1:0-10000 | contig 33636 bp, 38 predicted proteins | sample OrgLakmetagen594_FD_201829 | JGI IMG/M metagenome (GOLD analysis project Ga0307963, IMG submission 201829) | Saline water microbial communities from Organic Lake, Antarctica - #594 | ecosystem: Environmental > Aquatic > Non-marine Saline and Alkaline > Saline | place: Antarctica: Organic... | reverse complement strand
AGTTGCTTCGGGGGGGGGACTGTGAAGCAAAGAAGCAGCTGCGTGTTGAGGGGCCGTCTGCAGAGAGAGAACGTGTGCGAGAGAGCTCAGTACTGGTTTTAGTTAGCATCTGGGTGGGTCGCCTCTTCTTGACATCTGTTGTGTCGGAATTTTACGCTTGCAATGATCAGGTTTTATGCTTACATTGATCAGATTTGATGCTCGCAATGATCAGAGATCAGAGGAAAATCGTTAAACACCTGAGGATCATAGCCTTGTGCAGGCTGGGTCCCTAGGATCCTGCAGGTATTTGCAGTCACACTACTCTTGGCCACTGAATCGATTGTGCAGGTATCTGCAGTCACGGCATTCTCCGCCACTGACTCTCATTGGAATATCGATGAAGGTCTGTCTGGCTTTTTCAAAATCCAACCCTGCAAGTACCGACCAACTCTGCACTGAGGCTCTCCTTGTATCCAACTTGACACATCTACACACACATCCACGCTAGCACACACACAGCCACACAATCGCTCACAGGCCCCTGCAGTTCCCCCTCTAAAGTGCCACAGCGTGCTCAGTGCACGCCTACTGAGTGCTTTGGTCCACTTGTTTGCAGGTTTAAATCAGTCAGTGAAACGCGCGGCCGTCTGATTGTAGGGGAGTATCCAGAAGCACCCGTTCATGTACTTGAAAACGGGGTCAAATTCCAGGTGGGTCAGCCATGAGTTGGGGGGAGGCAACGTGTGGAGCAATTAATGAAACAGTATGCGCCCTGCTGCTGGTGCTGCCTCCCCTCTGAGCTTGTAGCCAAGAGCATATTGATCGTGCCTGTCTTTCCTAACAACCCCCACGAGTGTAGTGGAAGGTTTTGCAGGCCATACCGTTTTGTACGCCAGCGTTACGTGGTGCTTCAAATTCATTAGACAAGTAGGCTGACAGTGAAGTTCGGACTCCCCCTTACTTTTTCACCCGTGAGAATTTGGCACTGCCACGTGCGTGTACAAGCACACACACACGCACACTCACATACATACACACACAACACACACGCATGCACACACATACATACACACATAACACACACAGGCAGACACACACAAACGCACGCACACACACACACACCACTTGTGCACAGGTGGATGTTGTGCATGGGCAGAAAACTGGCTTCTTCTTAGACCAGAGAGATAATCGAGCATGCATAGGACGGCTGTCAGCCGTCTATGAAGGGCAGGGATCTGCACACAACATTGGCAGCAGCAATAGTAATGGTAGCAGCAGTATGGGCACCGGCTTGAGGTGCCTGAATGTGTTTGCTTACACAGGCGGCTTTTCTGTGTATGCAGGCAGGTGTGTAAGTGTGGGTGATGAACCGTGGGGGTGGGTGTTAGATTGTGGGTCTGGGTGTGGGTGTGGGTGTGGGTGTGGGTGTGGGTGTGGGTGTGGGTGTGGGTATGGGTGTGGGTGTGGGTGTGGGACGCCCGCGTGGCTTGATCTTTCGTGCATTGCTGGATTTTATCAACAAGAGGGGCGCTGTGGCCAATTATTATTGGACTGTGCCCTTGTACCTCTTTTTCCCAGCTTTACACTGCAGCCCAGCTAACTTCAGAAAAGCCCTTCCCAAAAAACTTGGCAATTAAATGCGCTTGTCGCACTCTTTGACAATCTGGCATGTACAGGACGCAGGGAGAGTGTGTATGCATACAGGTCATGCCTGGTACGATGAGCATGGCGTCACACACACACACACACACACTTACACACACAGTCAGACATATGACACAGCTTTGCTCTTGGGAACATCAAAGCTGCAGAGCTCACAGCACGAGCCTTTGTGCTGTGTGCATAATTTGCCAGATCCGCATCTATTCACCGTATATGATTGTACGTATGGTAGTTAAGTAGAGGATCCCTGCTAGGATTACCGTTTATACCTATATTTGTAAGGTTTTGGTCAACTCTGATTATGTGCATGCAACACAGGTTACAAGCATCGCGCGTGACCTCAGCAGATGGTGCAAACAAACAAACCATCAAAGTGTGACATGCGTTTTTATTTGTATGTGCATGTCAAATAGGTCACGAGCATCGCACGTCACCTCAGTAGACGTGGCGGACAAAGCAATGCAATTCGCCACAGCCAACTGGGCACTCAACGATTTGAAGGACAGCGCACACGAGTCAGGTACTTGCAAACAAATGCAGGCAGTAAACCCTTGTTGGTACCAGGCTTTGTCAGAGCCTTGCGACAAGCGTCAATGTTGAGTTCCTTTGCCTATGCAACAGACATTTTCGTTGCGCTTACGTGTTTGTTTGCCTCACGCTTGAAAAGATGTCAATCCAAAAGTATAAGGTGCTTGCGAATTCTTTTTCCTTGCATGTGTGTGTATGTATGGTGAGAGCTTATAGGTATTCGTCTGCTTACGCACGATGATGAAGATACTGAATTTCTAGTCAACAATACACGTGCTATAATATGCTGCTGCGTCACCCGTCTGCACGCCTGTGTTGGCATTAAGAGTATCGTGCAATTTTTAAACTCATTACTGTTGTAATGTAGGGCTCAATGACTAACGTGTACCCTTTCTATTGGCTGTTGGTGTTATTGAGACCATAATGCCCTTTCTTCTGACCACTGACGTGCTCGTGCAAATCTGCCCATTTGCAGTGCGTGCTGATGCCTTTGCCTTCTTAGAGGATGCTGCAAGATCAAAAGAGAGATGGGACCTCGTGATTGTGGATCCCCCCTCGTGAGTATGTTCTCTTTCTCTCCCGCCTTTATGTCAGTGTAGTCAGTGGTTCTTTCGTAATTGTGTTGAAACAGAGGTGAAAGTGCTCGTCTTTTTCGCATTCACCTTTTTCTTTTGTAACCCTTCCTCTTGAGTGTCCTCTCTACTGGTCTTAACACAGTTTGGTTTGTGGTATTTCTAGCAGTCTCATTTGTTTCCTGTACAGTTTCGTTCATTCTCTTGTTCTCACACTTCTTTATATAAGCTCCTCTACAGCGGTTTGATTCACCACAATTGCATCAACCCTGCAGGGCTTTTGGCCCTGTTTGGCTTTAGCTGTTTGGCTTCAGGAAAGCAATTTGCATGTCTCAGGCTCCCTTGCATGTCTGACGCACATTCACAGCACTTTTAGCGTATGCAATGCTGCACCTGCACAATCATCAAATCAAAACCGTGTGCGCTATGTTGGATATATTCTTTAGTTGCACACTGCTTTCATTTTCTACATGGCTCTGTCTTTTGCGCCTTCCTATTGGCACCGGAAGGCATCAGGGTGTGTGTTGTGCTCATTGAGGATTGCGCACAGGTCCAGTCTAGCGTGCCATCTCTATATAACCTGCAAATTACGCTTTTCATGCTTTGTTTTCGGTAACAGGTTTGCACCAAATCAGGCCTCTGTTGAGAGAGCGAAGGCAAGCTACAAGGCCCTGTTTTCTAACGCTGCCAAGGTGAGTTAGCAATTGTAATCCTGTTCCTACAACACACAAATTGTAGATTTCCTGCTTGCCAAGTAAACGTGCAAAGGGAAGATTTGAACCTGTCCCCATCTACGTTGGGGTTTCAGGGAAGTCTGTGACGTATGTCACCTGCTTGGCTACTTTTTCACTTTTGATTCCTGTGACGTGTGTCACCTGATTGGCTACTACTTATTTCACTTTTGATTCTTTTGGCGCATGTCACCTGATTGGCTACTGCGTACCTCATTCACTCTTGTTTCCTGTGTACCCCATTTCACTTTAAATTCCTATGACGCATGTCACCTGATTGACTACTATGTATCTTATTTCACTTTTAATTTCGGTAACCTATACCACCCGATTGGCTAGTAGTACCTCGTTTCACTTTTAATTTCTGTGACGTATTTGACCCGATTGGCTACTACGTACCTCATTTCACTTTTGATCTCTGCACTGTGTATTGCTGCATTGCCTGCCTCACCTGGCTGTCCTTGACACGAAGCCAACAAGAATACCTAACCTGGGTTCGGGAAAGGGTTTGAACCAGCAGCCATAATAATTTTGCAAACTTTGCAACCTCGCCTCCCCCCATCCCTGGCTGCAGTGCGTCGCCCCTAATGGCATGCTTGCACTGTCGTCGTGTAGCAGCCACATCAATGCAGCAATGTTCAGTGAGGTGAGCAGCGTTTGGCATACACAAACACACACACAAGCTTACGCACACGCATGCACACATGGGAACATGCACAACGCAGCACACACTCACAGACACGTACACATAACACGTGCGTATACACAAAAACATACACATGAAACATGAACATCCACTGTTCTGCCCAGGTGTGCTGTGCAGCTCTTGCGGCAGCGCAGCGGCACGGATACACTCTTGTGATTGGAGGACAGGTGTGTGGGGAGGATCTGCTTTGGCCCATGTTTCCGTGGTTGGCATATCTTATGGCTCAGGCTCGTGTTACAAGAAGCACTGTGAGGAAGGGGACTGAGGTGAAGTCCAGTGCCTAGCATAAAGCAAAAATAGTATGCTGCGTGGATGTTGCGCAGAAGAGAAGGAACAGGTGCGCGCACACACACATACAAACACGCATATACCTACATACGCATGCGCGCGCTTGTCATTTGAAGGTCAGGTGCAATAAATATCACAGGCTAAAATGAAACCCTCAAGCTTTAACCAAAACAGTCCAACTGCTAACTGCTAGGAACATAATGTCTGCCAAGTAGGGACTCGGAATGTGAGTGTAAAAGCGTCAATGGTCGTATGTGGATGGCATATACGTTCCGAGAGGTTATTACAAATGCTGTCTGTCTTATGAACGTCTTATGAACGCACTGTGAAAGCAGTTGTGAAATGCATGGTCGTTTTTTTGCGACGGTGCAATGGAAAAGGCTATGGCTGTCAGTGACTGCAATGTGCTTGTCAATGGCTACACGGAAGGAAATCAAGGGGCGGACATGTAGGAGGGCGCACGTTCTATCCATTGTTGTTTGTATTCACCCAAAAGCACCCCCAATGAACATGGATGGGGATCACAAGATGAGAAAAGTGGCACTCGGCTGTGGGGGTTCAAGGTGACATTGAACGTTCCTTGTTGACGTATTTTGATGTAGAGTTAATTGTTGAGTAACGCAGGTTTTTAAGCCCCGTCAAAACCAAAACAGACTAATTAGCCAGCCCTGAACGCTTATGTAAGAACGAGTCATTGTTTACACACATGAAGCCTGAGCATTGGAGTACCTGTGAATATGCATTGATCGTCCATCGTGCACATGAGGATGCTTAGGCAAGGAAATGTCTGATTATCGTATTAAATGTTTCTCTTTCATAGTTACCTTGTATCAAAGCATTCTATTCGTACATCTTCACCTCACGTGCTTCATCTATTCCGCCTGAACATGGCATACAAAACAAGTGTGCAGAAACAGATTGAGCGTGCACCAAACGCTGTTTTTCTCCTGTGCTCATGCAACATTTCAAGCTTTCTCCGTCCCAGCACCATCAGCGCTCTTTCCTCCCTTCTATTTGCTTGCAGCCTGAGGACCACCCGTCTCCCGTTTTTGCAGAAGAGATGAGGTACTTGAAGTTCAATTGCTATCAGCTTGAAGGGTGACTGGAAAGGGAGTGGTAGTGCACCATGTTCTTGTTAAAGTTGATTGTCATTCTTCATGGATTCCTAATTGTCTTTGTTCATGACTTTGCAGCCTTATTGCATTGTTGTGCTGCCGTGCCGGGCCTGAAATGAGCCTCCAGCAACAACTATTTCAACAAGTTAGGTACAAAAGGGGGTGACTTTCAGCTAGTTTTTTTGGCTGATCGGCTGCTGACTGGTCTCGCCCAGTCGCAAATAACTCTATATAGAACTTTAAATACAAGAGGAGCAAGTGTAGTGTTCTGCCGAAATGGACCAATAACATCTAGAATTTACTTATCAGCAACAACTGCTGTTAATCTTCCAAGATAGTCTGGAGTGAGCAGTCGAGCAGCTGCCAACCCTCTTGCACGGTGATTAAGGAATGGCAGAAGAACGTGATCACTAGCGTGTCAGCCAAAAAAGTGAGAAGTGGAATGCTGCTATTTTGCAGGGACAGGAAACCCTTAAAGCTGTCAAAGGGAATGGTACAGCTGAACAGCTTGTAGTTACTTGTTTGGGAGCAAACAGGTAGTAAGGAGAAAAGCCTGGCTGCGCACCTGGAACGTCTTTTGATATAATTGGAATAGCGATGACGTCAGGCAAAAGGCCACAGTTGAGATATGCGGTTGAAACCATTTCAACCGCATTCCAACCACAGCAGTTGAATTCAACCGCTCAGTTGAATTCAACCATAATTTAACCAAAGCTGTAATTTTTCAGATAAACTGGATAAATAAGCTAAAATTTGTATTGTCTGTTTGGGATGTTGAGGCTTCATAAAATCATTGCATCCACGCATCTTAGATTCATGCCACGGCAGCAGTGCCAAGGACACAGTCCTCAATATCCTTTCATTTTCTGCAGCCCCCCGAATCAAAAATGAAATGAAATAAGGGAGGATGAGTAGGGAGGAGAGACAATAAAGGGGTGCACACAAGGCGGGTGAGAGGGGGACTCAGAGGTAGGGGCGGAGTGAATTAAATGAACAAGAAGAGGAAATGAAAGGGACCAGAATATTCTGCCGATAATGATAACACAGCACGCAGGGGCTGGCACCTGCACCAGGCAACCGCTCACCACGCCAACAGTGAATATGAGCATCATTGTGGATCAGGGAGAAATCATTTCATCCGAGGGGAGCGGCTTCAACCGCACTTCGACTGATTTCTGTTGTGTCTGACGCATCATCTCAGGACTCTGGTGTTTCTTGTCTTATTCAAGTGATATAGTTCAGGCCTGAGTGAATTGCACCGTAGCTTGTACCCTGAATTGTACAAGAGTACTTGGCATCAAGGTCGGTAACTTCTCGGCTTCCTTGTGCTGCCTCTCTGTGTGCAGCTTCCCCAAGGGATGTCGTGCTGCCTGGTGTCATTGCAGTCTTCTAGTGCTGCCTTCCTGGGTTCAACCTCTCCTTCCGTTCTTGCAAATGGTCAGCCATGCTCTTTGTTGTACGTCGCCTTTTTGCTGCCTCCCCCTCTTCCCTTCGCCTGGTTTTCTTGTCTGGTTCTTCTGTGTTGGGTTAGCTCTGTTCTCTGTAGCTCTGGGGAGAGTAGGCCGTTTACCGCTGCTCTGTGCCCAGGACCCAGGATTCTGAGCTCTTCCTCTGTACTTTCTCTTATAGGGATTTCCCGTGAGGCTGTTTTAGCTAGGCGTGCCCATTTTTTAGTTTTTCAGTTTTTAGGCAAAAACAATTCCTCTTCAGAATCGGACATTAGTATTGAGAACCGCCATAATTAAGGAAAAGGAGCCACTTTGGTACCGGGTACCGTAAACCTCCTCCACCAACAGAATAAGAAAAAGATCAATGGGGATCAGGAGGGTTGCAGGCTTGACCTGAAACCATCTCCTGATGAGAGATGATAATAGTGCTGGAAAGGGCACGTCAGATATGAACAAGCTTGGCAGCATAGTCGATCAAATTAATATGGAGCTTGGAAGCAAGTTTCTTAACTCTTTGAGGATCAAGACCCAGCTCCTTAAAAGGCTCCAGCGTGTGATTGTTGTAGATGGTGCCACCCAATCCCAAAAGGATGGTGTGCAGGGTAATGGAGGCTCCTTGAAGGATGGAGCAGAGGCCTTTGTGCTGTTCCAGCGTGGCGCTCAGCTGTTTTAGAGGTCTAGTACTAGCGTCCTCACAATACTTGATCTCGATGAGGTGATGTCACGTTGAAGAATGCTGAGATCTTTGGGTCGCTGCTGTCTTGGGAAGGTGGATCTGCTAATGGCTGGCGGTGCTGTTGAGGTGCTCCTGGTCTCCCTCAGTTGCCCCCTGCCACTCCAAAAAACCCACCCCTTCATTGCTAGTCTGCTGCTTTTTTGTTTTTGCGGAGATGGGGGCAACCAGTACAGCATCCAGACGGCTGGAGGTAAACCTAATTTTGTCTAAGAAGCGGGGTGGAAAGAGCCACTTCGGTATAATCCTAATTTCAGCTGTATTGGGAATCTGAAGAATATGCATAGCCAGCCGTCCGCTGCTACCTTCATCCATGCAGACAAAGCAGGATTATAGGGAGCCTGTCTTGCTGCTGATGGCTTAGAAGATCACGCGCTGCATGCTAAGTTGTGTCTCTCAGTGATCATATTTTTATTTGCGTGTGTTGGCATCCAAAAGGATATGCAGAGCACTGTCTAGTTGAGGGCAGAGGGGGCAAGTTAGGCTAATTAAGCTATTAAAACATGCCGCATGCTTTTGGTTGTACATAATTCCTGTTCTGTACTTCATAATGATGCACTTGGTTTTAGCAGGGACATAGGATGCTGTTAGGTAAGCGTTGCTAGCGGCTCCATTGGCAGTGCCATTTTTGATAAGGGTCTGTTAGTATACATGATAGTTTGCTTTGGTATTGGCATTTCCTGGTTTGTGGAGGGGGTACATGTGTGCTTGCAAGGCGTCATGGTAATTGGATAGGTACCAAAGCCTTGAGGTAGGTGACTGGGCTGTGTTTGGTTGATGTTGAAAATTTGATGTCCTTTGTATTCTTTTGCAAGCCAGTAAATGCTATAGAAGGGATTTCTCTCAGGGCCAGATGTTTTGATGGAGGTATTTGCAACGTCAGAGTAGGTTGTGGTCGATTTTATTTCTGGCAAGAGCGTCAGCATATTCATTGCCTGTAATACCTGCGTGAGATTTGACTTTGTGGAAATGAATGGGCGATGGTGACTGGTGGATTGTTTTGGCAATGGATTGGAGGACATCTCCAGCAAGGGTGGTACACACCTGATCCTGTGTCTTGCCCTTCCTCGTGTTCTTAAGACTGCCATCAGTGTAGGTCCAGTCTTGCCAATCTAGTACTTTACGGATCAGGTTTGGGCTGGAGCTGTGTTGGGTCGCTTCCTTAGAGCAATGCATGGGGTTGTCCAAGGAACTTGTTTTATCATCTTGGAGGCCTTGTGGGGTTTGACAGAGATGGTCGTTGGGTAGTTTCCTTATTTTATGGTGGCCAGGAGCCTCTTCAGTGCTAAGTGCAGAGGGGTAGGATCGTTATGGATGCAATTAATTTCCCACTTTGCCTCAGGAATTTCTTTGGCAAGATATTCTAGCCAGTTTTTCTTGCAAGCATTGAGGCAGTTTCTTCAGTATTCCATGGCAATGATATGCACTTCCCAAGTGTGTTTGGGAAGGGGCGTCTGTATATTGTTCCAGCAGGGTACTTCGGCATATTCAAGTTGTTTTGATGGTTTGGAGCCTAAGAATTTATATGTTGGAATTTGTGGCAGAGCGATGCGTAGGCATTGCTGGTCATCCTTTTATTCCAGGATGGAAGGACCATGAGATAGCTGTTGCCTCTGTGCCCATGGGAGCCTCCACAGTACTTAACGTACTCTTGCTGGGAGTACCTTTGCTAGCGCCAGCAAAAGGGCGCGGGTCTTCTTGTGGCTGGTGGGTGGGTCCGGCTAGAGTGCCGGCTAACTCAGTCCAGCGCATTTTTGCCAGGCTGCCATCCTAGCTGTTTGGCTCGGCTGCGTTAGGAAGTTTGTGGCTGCGTGCACTGTAGATGTGGGGGGGCTCAGGCTGAACAGGCTCTGTGTTGGCTGCATTGTGCTGTGATGATCTTGGCAGGGCTGCTGGTGAGAGGAACTCTGGGGTAGCCCTTTTCAGTATTTTAAAAGTAGTTGAACGGCTGCATTGTGGGATACTGAGGCTAGTGGGCGCTGGGTGGAGAATCTGTCCAAAAATGGTGGCCAGTTTTGGTGAAAGCATTCCAGTAGGGTTGCAATGTCGTGGAAGGGCTTGTGGCCAGCGTTCTTGTTGTTGTTGGTGTTGGTGCTTCCGGGGCTAGCTGCTGCTGATGCTGCTGCACGTGCTCTGCCTGGATGTTGCTTCTGCTGCTGCTCCTGATGCTGTTGCTGCTGCTGTTCCTGCTGCTGCTGTTAAATGTGTGAGGATGGAGGGGGTGGTTTATTTGGG
>Ga0307963_1000222_pt1 | contig 34279 bp, 31 predicted proteins | sample OrgLakmetagen594_FD_201829 | JGI IMG/M metagenome (GOLD analysis project Ga0307963, IMG submission 201829) | Saline water microbial communities from Organic Lake, Antarctica - #594 | ecosystem: Environmental > Aquatic > Non-marine Saline and Alkaline > Saline | place: Antarctica: Organic Lake... | reverse complement strand
GTATCTGGTGAAACAATATTAGGTACTTTAGCAGCAGGAAATGATGTAGCTTACAATAGTGCTTACATGTTTACAGGTATGATACCAGGCTCTATCTCAGAAACTTCTACGCTATGTATCCTTGTTGGAGCATTGCTAATTGTGCTTACTAAAGTAGCAGATTGGCGCATTATCGTAGGAGGAGTTTTAGGAGCAGCAGCAATGGGGCTTTTATTAAACGCTTTACCAGCTATGGGAGTGGAAGGAAATGCATTAACCAACTTTGCTTGGTACAATCACTTAATTGTTGGTGGATTTGCTTTTGGTATTGTATTCATGGCAACTGACCCAGTGAGTGCAGCACAAACCATGAAAGGAAAATGGATATATGGAATTTTAATAGGTTTAACTGCAATTTTAATTCGAACTTTAAATCCTGCATACCCAGAAGGAATTATGCTTTCTATTTTATTGATGAATGTATTTGCTCCTACGATAGATCATTATGTGGTAGAATCTAACGTAAAAATGCGTAAAAAAAGAATGCAAACCCAAACGGTAAAAACAGCTTAAGATATGGATAAGAATAGTAATCAATACACCTTTATTTTTGCTATTATAATGGTGGTAGTAGTTGCGGCGGTACTGAGTTTTTCAGCAACATCGCTACAACCTATGCAAGCAGAAAATGTACGTAAAGAAAAAATGCAAGATATTTTATCAACCATCGGTGTTTCAGTAGAACGAGAAGGTGCTGAAGAACTTTACAACGAATATATTACGGAACAATTAGCACTAAATGCCCAAGGTGAAGAAATGGAAGGGGTAGATGCTTTTAAAGTAAATCTTGCTAGAGAACTAAAAAAGCCTGTTGAAGAACAAGCTTTTCCACTTTATGTTGCCAACTTTGAAGGTGAAAATTATTACATTGTTCCACTTCGTGGTAAAGGTTTATGGGATGCCATTTGGGGTTACGTTGCCCTAAAAGAAGATATCAACACCATCAAAGGAATTACTTTTGATCATAAAGGTGAAACAGCTGGACTTGGTGCAGAAATTACAACCGACTGGTTTAAAGAACGTTTCATTAACGAAGAGGTTTTTAATGATGAAGGAGAACTGGTTGGCGTTATTGTTACCAAGGGCTATTCAGCAGACAAAAAAGGAGACAATAAGGTAAGTTCAATTTCTGGTGCTACCATTACTGGAGACGGAGTTACAGATATGATGCAGGAGCGATTAAACAAATATTTGCCCTACTTCAAAACTAAAAAGAATTCTAAACTTGCAACTCGATAATTATGAAAGAAGCAAATGAAACTAAACCTGAGAAAAAATACTCAGAAGAAGAGAAAAAGAAAGAAATGATTTTATTTCTTTCAAGTTCAGAAGAAAAGGAAGGATTACTTTCAAAAGCCAATAGAAAACTTTTATCTGATCCATTAAATGATAACAACCCTATTACAGTTCAAGTTTTAGGTATTTGTTCTGCATTAGCCATTACGGTTCAATTAAAACCTGCAATTGTAATGTCTTTAGCGGTAATGTTTGTAATGGCATTGAGTAACGTAATCATCTCTATCTTACGAAATTCAATTCCAAGTAGAATTCGAATTATCGTTCAGTTGGTAATTGTTGCCTCTATGGTAATTTTGGTGGATCAAATCTTGAAAGCTTATTTATATGATGTGAGTAAGCAACTTTCTATTTTCATCGGTTTAATTATTACCAATTGTATTATCATGGGTCGCCTAGAGGCTTTTGCTTTGGGTAATGGTGTTTACAAATCATTTTTAGATGGAATTGGTAATGCAGCTGGATATGGATTGATCTTAATAGTTGTTGCTTTTTTTAGAGAATTATTTGGTTCTGGAAAATTATTTGGTATTCCAGTAATCCCAGAGTCTTTTTATGAAGCCGGATATGTGAACAATGGTTTCTTTTTACTATCTCCAATGGCATTAATTGTAGTTGGAATAGTAATTTGGGTACAAAGAAGTAGAAATAGACAACTAATAGAGGAAAACTAAATCTTCAAACGATTAAATTATGGAGTTAATTAATTTATTTACAAAGAGTATTTTTATCGAGAATATGGTTTTTGCCTACTTCTTGGGGATGTGTTCTTATTTAGCTGTTTCTAAAACAGTAAAGACAGCAGTTGGTTTAGGTGCAGCTGTAATATTTGTACTTTTTATCACAGTGCCAGTAAATTACCTAATAGACAATTACTTACTTCAACCAGGTGCTTTAGCTTGGTTAGGTGAAGAATTTGTAACTGTAGACTTAAGCTTTTTATCATTTATTATGTTTATTGCTGTTATTGCATCTATGGTGCAGTTGGTTGAAATGGTAGTAGAAAAGTTTGCTCCTGCATTGTATAGTTCTTTAGGTATATTTTTACCCCTAATTGCTGTAAACTGCGCTATTTTAGGAGGGTCTTTATTTATGCAACAAAAAGATTTTATCGGAATACACGAAGCTGGAGTCTATGGTTTAGGTAGTGGTATAGGATTCTTTTTAGCTATTGTAGCGATTGCAGCAATACGTGAAAAAATTGCTTATTCCAATGTTCCTGCACCTTTAAAAGGATTAGGAATCACCTTTATAATTACAGGATTAATGGCGATTGGATTTATGAGTTTTATGGGAATTGATTTATAAAAGAAAATATTATGACAGTTATTTTATCGAGTATTGTTGTTTTTTTAACGCTGATATTGTTATTGGTAGTTATCTTATTAACAGTTAAATCAAAATTATCTCCTTCTGGTCCGGTTACTATCAATGTAAACGGAGAACGAGATATGGAAGTTGGATCAGGTTCAACTTTATTATCAACTTTAGGAGACAATAAATTATTTTTGCCTTCTGCTTGTGGTGGAGGTGGAACTTGTGTACAATGCAAGTGTATTGTGACTGATGGTGGTGGGGCAATTTTGCCTACGGAGAAACCACACTTCACCAGAAAAGAAATTGCTGAAGGTTGGAGATTGGGCTGCCAAGTAAAAGTTAAACAAGACATGAAAATTGAAATTCCAGAAGAAATTTTTGGAATTAAAAAATGGGATGCTACCGTAGTTTCCAATTACAATGTGGCTTCTTTTATCAAGGAATTTGTTGTTGAAATTCCAGAAGATATGGATTACAAAGCAGGTGGATATATTCAAATTGAAGTTCCTAAGTGTACTGTGAATTTTGAAGATATGGACATATCTGCTCATCCAGAAGAGCATCCTGATCAAAAGGATAAATTCCAAAAAGAATGGGACAATTTTGGTCTTTGGCCATTGACTATGAAAAACGATGAGGTTGTTGAGCGTGCTTATTCCATGGCTTCTTACCCAGCTGAAGGAAGGCGAATCATGTTGAATGTTCGTATTGCAACACCGCCTTGGGACAGAGAAAAAAATGCGTGGATGGATGTAAACCCTGGAGTTGCTTCTTCTTATATTTTTAATTTAAAGGAAGGTGACAAGTGTGTGATTTCTGGACCTTACGGTGAATTTTTTATAAATGAATCTGAATCAGAAATGCTTTATGTTGGGGGTGGTGCAGGAATGGCACCAATGCGTTCGCATTTATATCACCTATTCAGAACCTTACAAACAGGTAGAAAAGTGACCTATTGGTATGGTGGTCGTTCAAAAAGAGAGTTGTTCTATATAGACCACTTTAGAGCTTTAGAAAAAGATTTCCCTAATTTCAAGTTTTATTTAGCACTTTCTGAACCTTTAGAAGTTGATAATTGGAAAGTGAAAAAAGATTTGGATGATGAAGGAGATGGATTTGTAGGATTCATTCACCAATGTGTAATTGATAACTATTTAAATCTCCATGAAGAACCAGAAGAAATTGAATTGTACTTCTGTGGTCCGCCATTAATGAACCAAGCTGTTCAAAAGATGGGTGAAGATTTTGGGATTCCAGATGAAAACATTCGTTTTGACGACTTCGGTGGATAAACCATCAGAAAGTATATAAATATAACCCGAGTGTGTTTTCATCTCGGGTTTTTTATTAAAAAAGGATATGGCTATTTTAGACGAGCAGCAATTGCATAATTTAGCAATGAACATAGTAGGTAAAGACCTGGAAAGTCAAGGTTATGAGTTTTTGGGTGTAAATTCTAAGCTAAAGCGAAACCCACAATTTGTTGCTTTACGAGATAAGAAGTTGCATTTTGTAATTGTTCGCGCTGTTCAATATCCAGATAATCCAGCTTTACATGATGAAAAATTCATGACTAAGATGAAAAATCATGCTGATAAATTTAATGCTAAAACCTTCTATGCAGGTGTTGGTTTAGCTAATGAAGTGAATTATGACTTGCCTGTTAACTCAGACGATGATTATATAGTACAATATGCTGGCTTAACAGAAATCGCTTAATATGAAACAAATATCCATTCTTTTTTCTATTTTACTTTTAGTTGCTTGTCAATCAAAAACTCAACCCGATGTTGAAGTACAAGTATATTCAGGAAATGCCCTTGGAACTACTTTTGAAATTCAATTTTTTGCTGAAACTGAATTAGAAATTGGGCAACAAATAGATTCTACCTTTACTATATTAAATAATTCATTAAGCACCTATATACCTACTTCTGATATTTCAAAAATCAACCAAGGAGATACAAGTGTAGTTGTGGACAATCAATTCAAAACTAATTTTTTAGCATCAAAAGAGATTTTTAAATTAACCAATGGCTATTTCGACCCTACTGTTGGTGTTTTAGTAAATGCCTACGGTTTTGGACCAAAGAAGTATAACATAGAGTTGAATCAAAAATCAATAGATTCGCTTATGCATTTTGTGGGTTTAGATAAAGTTGAATTAGATGCGAACAATCACATCATCAAACAATACTCTGAAACTTTCTTAGACTTCAATTCTATTGCAAAAGGTTACGCTGTAGATCGTTTAGCAGCCTTATTAAATCAATATGATGTGGAGCATTACCTCATTGAAGTTGGAGGTGAATTGGTGGCTAAAGGTAAAAATTTAAGCAAAGAGAGCTTATGGAGAATAGGAATAGATAAACCCAACCCAGAGCCAACACCTACAAGAGAGTTGCTTCAATTCATAGTCGAATTAGATCATCGGGCAATGGCTACTTCTGGAAACTACCGGAAATTTAAAACCGATGAATTCGGTAATAAATTCGTGCATACCATCAACCCTAAAACAGGGGAGAGTGAGGCTTCAGATATACTAAGTGCTAGCGTGTTTGCAGGTAATTGTATGTTGGCAGATGCTTATGCAACCGCTTTTATGGCTATGGGTTTTGAGCATACAAAGGAGTTGTTGCCAAAATTAAAAGGTATTGAAGTAATCTTGATTTATGCAGACGGACAAGAGGTAAATACCTTTATATCAGAAGGAATGAAAGCGTATGTTAAATAGAAGTTCCACCTTGTCCAATTCATGTATAAAATTTTAGTTTAAATAATCAACTTGGTTTATAACACACTGGAATAATTTCCCCTTTTGCTAATCTGTATTTTTCAATTTTTTCCGTGGAGAGTTGCGAGGTATAATCTACTTCATCAACACGAAATCCAATAGCTCTTAATCGGTTAAAATAGTCTCTTCCATAGATCCGAACATGGTCATATTGACCGAAAATTTCAGCTCTTTTTTTTCGGTCAACGATGCTATTGTCTTCAAAGGTTTTCGCTCTATTCAAATCTTGTGGGATTTGCAAAATCGCCATTCCTTCAGGTTTCAATACCCGAAATAATTCCTTCATCGCTTTTTCATCGTCAGGAATGTGTTCCAACACATGATTACACAAAATACAATCGAAACTATTATCAACAAAAGGTAAATCACATATATCTGCTTTTACATCAGCAAGTGGCGAGTTCAAATCAGTTGTGGTATAATCCAAATGATTCAATTTTCTAAAGCGTTTGTAGAAAGCTTGCTCTGGAGCAAAATGCAATACCTTTTGTGGCTTGCTAAAAAAATCCGTTTCGTTTTTCAGCCAAAGCCATAATAATCGGTGGCGTTCAAGTGATAAGGTAGAAGGCGAAAGTACATTTGGTCTTTGCTTTTCATAACCATAAGCTAGGAAGCTTTTAAAGCTATTACCGTCAATTGGGTCTTGATGTTTATTTCCTTTAAACCATAAAACCAGCAAAGGACGAACCCAGTAACTCATCCTTATTAGTATAGGTCTCGGAATGATATTTAGTATAATTTTGAAGAGGCGCTTCAAGGCAATTATTTTTGCGAAAGTACGATTTTAGGAGTATAGATGGTGGGTTTTTAATTTGAGATTTTATCATCTTTCAGATTACTTCTCTCTAATATTGATGCAAAACCCATAACCCAAAAAAAACCATCTCTTTTTATAGTTGGTATTCAATTACACCATAACCTATGTAGCTTACATCCTGTAAAATGATTATAAAGATATCTGCCTTTAGAGCTTGTGATGAAATAACAAGTCAAAACGGTCAAATTGTACTTTACAGATTCTTAGTATTTCAGAAGTGCTTTTATAATTCTAAGTGATTCTAGCATAGGGCAACTTCGGTTTTACTCCGCTACCTATCGATTAAAAAGGTTTCATGTAAGATAGAAACATAAAGTAAAATAGGAACATAAAGATAGCCTATATAAGGAGAGTAATTAGTACATAAATGAACTGTGTAGAAGGTTCAAATTTGCTAATTTACTTTGCAAAGTTTGAAACATCAGAAGGTTCCTTTTTGGTTTATATTGTTGCACCCCCAAAAGCCTTTACTTATAAGTGCAAAGAATGGAATATATATAACTCACATTAGTACACGACAAAAAAAAGCACTATGAAGTATTTAAGAAAATTAGATCTCACAAGGTTAGCCCCTTTTGTTTAAGGGGTATTTTTGCTAATACTATAACTTTAGGGAGAACACCAAAGTTTTAATTCCCACACTTACAACATTAAGATTTTAGGTAAAGTTCTATTGCCTTATTCCAAGACTTTAAAATTTTGCATCAGAATTATATTAAATGAAACCAATTCAATTATATACATTAAAAATCTTAACATTCGTTCTAGGTTTTATTAAGTTTTAACCCTTTTACAGCTAGTTTTATAGTGTTATTAACGTACTGCAGCAAACATTTTACTTATATTTTATTCAAAGGAATTTTAATTTAAAAACATAATTTAATATGAATACTACAAAAAGAATAGCGATTTTAGCAACTAATGGATTTGAAGAAAGCGAATTAACTTCACCCAGAGATGCAATGATTGATGCTAGATTTAGTGTAGATATAATTAGTGAAAAATCTGGAGAAATAAAGGCATGGAAAGATGGTAATTGGTCTAATAGTTACACTGTGGATAATACAATAGATCAGGTAAATGCTAAAGATTACAATGCACTAGTATTGCCAGGAGGTGTAATTAACCCTGATCTTCTAAGAAGAAATAATGATGCACTCATGTTTATTAGAGACTTTTTTAAGCAAAGTAAACCAGTTGCAGCTATATGCCATGGTCCACAATTACTGATTGAAGCTGATGTAGTTAAAGGAAGAACTTTAACAAGTTTCAGTTCCATAAAAACAGATTTAGAAAATGCTGGTGCCCTATGGGTAGATGAAGAAGTTGTAGTCGATGAAGCATTAATCACAAGTAGAACTCCAAACGATTTACCTGCATTTAATGATAAATTAATTGAAGAAATACGTGAAGGAAAGCATGAATTGCAACACGCTTAATATTTGATATTTATTAATTTTAAAAGCCATTTTATTTCAAAATAAAATGGCTTTTATTTTTTATTGAGGTTAAGGCAAACTATTGCTACCACTTGCGTGAAGTTAAGTTTACTTGTTTAAATCTGCACTTCCTGTAATTCTTTACTTATTGGAATACAGTAAAAAAAATAAACATTACGCAATTAATAGGTTTTGTGCATTGATACATTCACTACATTTAGTCACAATTTAAAAGTATAATCTAAAATCCGAATCACATGGCAAAATCGCAAGATTCTAAAAAAAACGTAAAAAAAGAAGCATTATTAACACCTAAAGAAAAAAAGGCAGCAAAATTGGCTAAAAAGGCAAATCGAACTTAAGCTTTATGCAAGTTAATGTTCTAGATATGTAAAGCTTAAACGCTCTGCGAAGTTTGCAATTTCTAAGCATTACGCGCGGATTTATAATCTGTTACTAAATCTGCGAGGTTTGATCGCTTAACTTTTCAGAAAGGAAATTTAACAACATCACATCTGATTAATAATTAAAATTGCTTCTTGCTCTGCGAAGTTTGCAACTTCGTAGTACGATATCTTATTTAGTTACTTCATTGCTATAAACCGTTTCAATATTTCAATTCAACGACATTCTATACATGTAACTAGTGATAGATTTTACTGGATAACTGTATGAAGATTAAGTTTCTTTATTGTTCACTCATCTCTGTAGTCATCTTCAAGGAATTTACACCATTTACTCGCTCTGCGAAGTTTGCAACTTCGTAGCACGATATCTTATATAGTTACTTCGTTGCTATAAACCGATTCAATATTTAAATTCAACGACATTTTATACATGTAACTAGTGATAGATTTTACTAGATAACTGTATGAAGATTAAGTTTCTTTATTGTTCACTCATCTCAGTAGTTATTTTCAATGAATTCATTCCATTTACAGGCATGATTTCAACACCTTTTGAATCTTGTTTTTGAATATGTTCTTGAGCTTCTTTTAGCTTTACTTTCTCACCATCTATATAATAATGCATTTTATCGCCATAGAAATCAATATATTCAATAGGTGTAGGGAATCCATGGTCACTATTGTTTTCTTTTCTCCAATTCATAAAGGCTTGGTCAATTTCTTTTATGTCTATTGGTGGTGCAGGTGGTGCGGGTGGTGCTGGCGGTGGGGGAGGTGGTATTTGTCCTGCTTTTATATCAGTTCCTTCCTTCAAATAAGGCCATGGTTCGTTGTTAGCGCGCTGTGCATCGCTCATACTATTAAATATGGTTTGCATGCGAGTTGTTTCATCTTTCCAAGCAATTAATGTATTATTTTTATCCATATAGGCCTTATGTTTTCTGGCTAGTCGATTATATTCTTTAATATCTTCTTGAGTGATATCTTCTAAAACTTCCGTTATTTCAATAACTTTATAGCCTTCACTTTTGTAGTCAAAAGCAGTACCATCAACATGAAAAAATTGATATTCACCAGCCTCTTTCTTATAAGAATAGTCCTGTTCATTTACAGTCACCTTACCTGAACTTTGGTTATTCAATATGATTATCGTCTTCTCTCCGAAAGCTTCTTCAACAGATAGCGCCTCCTCTTGCTCTTCCTGAATTAACTCTTGCTCTTCTAATAAGTCTTTTTGATTTTCAATTTCAAACTCGGTTTCTTGCTTACCGCAACTCAGTATAAGTAAAGTGATAATCGGGATAATTGCAAGACTTCTTACTAATCCGTTCGCTTTTGATGTTTGTGTTTTCATAATGCTAAATCGTTTTTTAATTATTGGAAAATGGAATGTATTTGCCATAGCGTGCTGATAGCTGTTCGTGGCGTGTTGTAGTATTAATTCTTGATATTGTGGGGTAGGAATTCCTTGTTGAATAACACTGCGGTCAGCCAAAAACTCATGGTTTAATTTCATGCTGTATCTTAGGATATAGAAAATAGGATTGAACCAAAAGAAGACTAAAAGCGATTCAATTAATAAAATATCAAGACTATGTTTTTGGTCTAAATGTGCCTTTTCATGTTCAAGGACTGCATTGGGAATCAAATTATTTTTATGGTCTTTTGCACTCACAAATATGCGGTTAAAGAAAGAGTGAGGAACAGTAATTCCCTTACGCAGTATCAATTGATACATTTGATAGTTTTTGATTTCGTCATCTTCTTTGATTTTGAAAGTGATAAGGTTTTTACCAAACCTCAAAAACATAACTACAACACCTATACTATAAATAGCCATCAAAATAAAGTACCATTGAATTTTAAACACTTGCTTTTCTGAAGCAACTTCGGCGGTTTCTATGTTGATGAAATTCATTGTATTTTCTTGGACGGGCAGCACAATAGTTTCTACCACGATAAATGGAATGATAAGCGAAACACCAACAGATGCAATGAGGTAAAAACGCTTCCAATGATGCCAGGATGTGTTTTCTAAGGCGAGTTTATAAAACAACCAAAGTACAAACAAACAAACCGAAGAGTTGATGAGAAAATGTTCCATAATTACGAATCTTTAATTTGTTTATCAATAATTTTTCGCAGTTCTTCCAGTTCATTTTTAGAAAGATCGGTTTCTTTAGTGAAAAAGGAAGCAAATTGAGAGGCGCTGTCATTAAAGAAATTTTTAATGAGTCCGTTCACATGCTTTGAGAAATAGGCACTCTTTTCTACTAAGGGAAAGTATTCTCTGCTTTTTCCAAATAAAGTATAACTTACAAAACCTTTATCTGTCATTCGTTTCAAAAGTGTTGCGATAGTAGTAGGAGCAGGTTTGGGCTCAGGATAAGCATCGAGCAGGTCTTTCATAAAAGCCTTTTCTTTTTGCCATAAGTGGCTCATTAGTTCTTCTTCAGTTTTTGATAGTTTCATGTTCTACACTATTAGCATTAATTCTACAAATGTAGAATAATATTTTAATTCTACAAGTGTAGAGGTGAAATGTTTTTGAAAATTAGGTTTTTTTCTCTAATAAATTTTTATTATTGTAGCTTTACCAATTAACTTCAAAATTGTTTTATGAAATATATTCTGTTTTTTATTACTGTAATTTTGTTTCAACTGACCGCTAATTCTCAAATTAGAATGCCTCAAGAGAGAATAGTTATTATAGCAAATTTAAGTGAAAATTCAGCTAAAGCTGTTGACTATGATTTATCAAAATTGGCAATTGAATCAAAAATTAAAAGGATCCTTGATCTGGATAATCAAAAAATTGAACTCATAAATCCTAAAATCTTTAAAGAAGATGTTAAAGGTTGGTTCCTTGAATATGAGTTTAAAACTCCTACTTATGCTGGCTTATATAAAGAAGAACTTCAAATAAAAAACGGCCAACTAGTTATTACAGAATCTAGAAACGCACAAATAGGTCTAGCTACTAATTGCAATACTGTGGCATTCACCAATGATCAAAATCGATGTGAATGTATCGAAAAAGAGAATCCAGCATTAGATAGTCAAGTTACTTACCGATTATTTACTTCAACACGATAAACTTTTAACAAATAAGATATTAATTCTGGCTGTTATGAATAAAAAACCTCAAAATAGTAAATCAAAAGTTTTAGCAATACTTCTTTTTCTTGCTTTATTTACGCCATTAAATAGTTCATTCCCTTTTGCTTTTGTCTTCGCAGGATCAGCCAATGGTATTGATTTAGTTGCACATCCTATAGGCTACACCGGAGCTGGAGGTGTGATTTTGATAAGTGTAGGCATTGATCCAACCAGTGCTAATGCTTCAGATATGGTAATTTCTACACAAAATGTAATCAATAAATACAATGTTGCAATTAGTACTACTAGCAATCTAATAAGCGGACCTCTCCCTTCTGGTGATTTTGACTTTGAATCTATACTATTGCATGAAATGGGGCATTCTTTAGGATTAGCCCATTGTAATTTAGCAACCGAATCTGGTCTAACTGGTGCTAGCCAAAATTATACTAAATCAACAGCGGGGCCAGATAATGTTTATGGTTTAAATCCTGGAACAGACGGTATTATTGGAAGTGCTGATGATATATGAGGAGATGATGTAAACTTAAATTATTTTAAAACGGCAGACAACAATCCATTCACAATAGCCGGAACAGTAGATCAAACTACCTACAGCAGAGACATAGCAAACTTACCTTCTGGAAACTATTCGACTAATCCAGATCGTAATGTAGCTACTTCTTTAGGGTATCTAAATACAGAAGCCAGCATGCAACAAGGATCATTTAGTGATGAGATTCAACGTGATTTAACAGCAGATGATATCGCAGGTTTAAGATATGCTATGGCTGGACTAGATGAAATTGCAGGAACTGCAGATGATTATACCCTAGAATTAACCTATGCAGGACTTACAACTTCGGCTGATATTGTTATTGATTTTGACAACTCACAGACAGGTTTTGCCGTATCACAAAGTGGCGGATCTTTCATAAACGCTGATCATATCAGAATTACTACCAATACTATTTATTTTAACACAAATTACAATTGGTATTTTAATACCGTTACCTCAAGTGGTCCCGCTCCACCAAATGCTGTCTGCACACCATACACGGCACAGTTGTCTTCATCAGGAACAGTAACAATAACTGCCTCGGGTGTTGACGGTGGCACGACAGATCCTAATGGAGACCCTTTTACACTATCTGTATCTCCATCAACTTTTACCTGTGCAGATATTGGCGAAAATATGGTTACCTTAACTGCCACAGATGTTGATGGCAGCAGCACATGTACCGCAATTGTTACCGTTGTTGACAGTGGAGATTCTCTTGCTGCTGTATGTCAGGATATTACGGTGTCTCTGGATAACTCTGGCAACGCAAGTATAATACCAAATGATTTAGATGGTGGTTCTACGGTTGGTGATTGTGGGTTTGGAACTACATTTATGACCACAGTCTCTACAACTTCTAACAGTTTACAAACGCTATTCTCTGGAACAACACAAGCTGAAGGGAATATGTTTGATGTTAAAGCACAGCAAGATATCATTATAAATTCATTTGACATTAAATTAAGTAATGGTCTTACAACCGACATAGAAGTATATTTTAAAGAAGGAACATGGGTGGGGTCAGAAACAACTGCTGGCGACTGGACATTAGTAGCTACTGCAAACAGTATTACTTCATCTGGATTTAATAACCCTACACCATTAAATCTTAATATGGGAATAAGTGTTAAAAGTGGTAATAGAGTAGCTTTTTATGTCACTCGGTCTAGCGGTTCAGGTGGATTTACATATTCACAGGGCACAGCTGTCGGAAATACGTTAGCTTCGGATACTAACATTACAGTATTTGAAGGAGCTGGTAAATTTTATCCTTTTTCATCAACATTTGCTCCACGTAATTTTAATGGAAATATCATATACAATACAGTAGACCCTTTTAATGGGAATTTTGACACCAGTGATTTAGGCAATAATACCATTATCTTGAATGTTGAAGATAATGGGGGTAATATTGAGACATGTGATGCTGTAGTTACAATTGTTGAAAGCTCCCCATGCGTAAGACCACCTTTACTAACAGGCACTCCTCAACCCTCTAATACTGCTTTTACGTCTGTGAATGTTGGTGCCTGGCCAGGAAATCTTAACAATGCGTTTTTAGCATTAGAATCAAAAGAAAAAGGGCTGGTAATTACCAGAATGGCAAGTCCAGAAACAAGCATAGGAAATGGAGCAGATGCCGTGCAAGGAATGCTTGTTTATGATACAGATGACCAATGTTTAAAATTATATAATGGCACCACTTGGAATTGTATTTCTCAAGGTTGCCCTGATTAAAAATAGAAACTTAAAAGTAAAATGATGGAAGGCTTAAAAAAAATATTAATTGCAATACCTGTCTTATTTTTATCCACCATTTCTGTTGCGCAATTTGCCGTTGGTAAAACAAATGTTGAAGGAGCAGGCTTACTTGATTTTGGAACAGGAAAAGGACTAATTTTACCATGGGTTGAAACTGCTGCTAGCACAGATGCTGATGGGACTTTAATTTTTGATACTACAGATAACAAAGTGAAAGCAAGAATTAATGGTGCATGGGTAGATTTATCTGAAAATTCAGGTACATTAAATACCGCTAAAGCAAATAAAGTCAGTCAACATTTGCTAAAAACTGAAAACGATAATAATATAATCCTTGGCTCAACAACACCTTCAGCAAATGGCGTTTTGGTTTTAGAATCGACAGATAAAGCATTAATACTTCCTAAAATGGCAAGCCCTCACCTTAACATGGTAGACCCTGAACCTGGAACAATCGTTTATGATACGGATGCAAATTTAATGTGTGTTTTCAATGGTGAAGAATGGACTTTTTGGGGTGAATAAAAAAAAGATTACCTCAAATACATTTAATTTTTATTTGTATCTAAAGTGAAAATTATTTTTCAAAAAGCTCAATACATTTTTCTTTTTGTATACCGCCTATCAAAGAAACAGAATACCATGATTTTTCAACAATTTCTTTAGAAGTGATGTGTATTTGATGTCCATATTTTGCTGCATCAGCAATGCTTGCTCCAAATACAACTAAACCAATTCCTGCCCAAACAATAGCACTCATGCACATTGGGCATGGTTCCACTGTAGTATATAAACGTAATTTCCTAGCGTCATTATAATTCAATTGTTTTAATTTTTGAATAGCATTAATTTCTGCGTGAGCTGTTGGGCCATCTTTTTTGGTGGTATTAAAAGCTTGAATATAGGTTTGATCTTCATTTACAATCAATGCTCCGAAAGCCGTGCTTCCCTTTTTGGCTAGATCAATTGCTTTATTCATCCAATCGGTGTGGTCTTTTGCAATCATAATAGTTAATTTTTTTAAAGAGCTTATTTAGTTTTAAACAATGTAAGTTACTGCTATTTTTTCTAAAATGGAACCTGTTTCAATTCAAACAGATAATTCTTCATAATCTACTTTCTCCAAAATAGTTGAAACATCCGAGTTTACTTTTGGTTGAAACAAATCTTTACTTACAGCATGATATTCCAATTTAGCATCCTCGTATTTGGAAACTAAGATGCTCTTAATTTCATCTTGTGGTAAATCTGAACGAAGCCATTTTCTGCACAATTCATTGTTTAAAAGGATAGGTTGTCTTTTTTTTTGATTGTGAATTCTAGCAAATAAGGGCGAAGCTTCTTGAGTTAAAATACTGAAGCTTACAACATTTTCAATACGAGTATAGATACCTGCAAGTGATAGAATTGGGTTGTCTTTTGGTTTAAAGACAAAAGGATATTTCTTTTTTTGATGTTCATGAGGTTCAAAAAAAGCTGAAACTGGAACAATACATCGTTTGGTAAAAATGGATTTTTTATACAGAAAATGAGCAAAAGCTTTTTCTGACCTCGCATTCAATCCTCCTCCAAATTTTACAGCTTCTTTGTAATAGGCTTTTAAATCTTCAACTTTTTTGTTTTCGGGGGCAATTCCCCAAGTAGCTGAAGTAAGTGTTTTTGGCTTTTCCTGAGGAATTATCAATAATTGAGCATGGGTAAACCCGTTGATGTGATAGCGGGGTTGATTATATAAATCCCGTTGACTTTCCTCATTAAGCCTTACTTGGTAGTGTTCTTCTAGCTTTTGAACTGGTTGTATCTGGGATGTGTGGAAACACATAGTATTATTTTTTTTGAAACTTCAATTCCATTTCAAATTTAATGATATTATTTTCAATTTTTCGTTTTTAGGAGTGTATGTTTTTGATACTTATAGCAATCCAAATACTATTATCCAGTATTTTTTAACTCAATATGAAAATCTGATTATTTTGAAATGTCTTGTTGGTACTGATTTAAGCGTATATTGAAATTTAGTAAAATGGGAGAAACAAAAGTATTGCTTCCTAAAAATGCTAAGTCTGTAGAAAAACTGCACGAAAAATGAGAAGAATACGATGATATACAGAATGTGTGTCATACAAAGGAGAAGTTTCAGGTTTTACTGCAAGTTAAATGGAATTTATCCTTATTTAAAAAAGAGGCATATCGTTTCAGAACAATTTTTTGATTAATCATTAGGTTTAGATGATTATTATAAATTATAAGGACTTAAAGCGAATTATAAGGATAAGAAATTCCAGAGTTGATGAGATTTTACGATACTGATTATGAAAATAGGAAATTATTTTGAGGCGCGTGTTTTATTAGGCTGCTAAGAAGAAAAAATGTATTGTGACCTTAGTACATGTTACTAAAAACTTCTCGATGAATTTTTATTTATCTCCTATCATCGATAGACAAAAATACTACCAATGAAGTCTTTATATAATATTTTGATTAAATATAGTATGGAGATTCATCATGTTTAAAACACCCAACTCCTGTATCGCCAAGAAACCGGTAGACCTAATCGGCATAATAAATTAAATATAATTTTATAGAATTTTTGAGAACTCGAAGTGACTGTAAGTTTAGGACTAAAACTTTATCCACTGTAATCGCAGTATTCTTAAATTAGCATTATTTGTATCATGACTTATTTTTCTCAGTTATGCTAAATATAGAACTTCGCATTACAAATACTAAAAACACCCAAATTCTATTTAGAATTTGGGTGTTTTTTTGTTCTGATAAATTTGTTTGATTCAAATTATGAGAAAAACAGCGGGGTTTTAAAAACCATACTTCATAAAAAACGTAAAGTTTCTACCGGGATCGGTTAATCTTTCCATACCGCTTAATCCAGCATCGGCTTGGTTTCTGAAAGCAAAGTTCAAATGATCGAAGTATTGTTTATCAAAAACATTCAAAGCAGCTGCTCCTAAGTTTAAGTTTGGTAAAATTTCATACCCCAATCGAATATCTAACAATTCATAAGCAGGGGTGTTTTGATTTTCTCCAAAAGAAGTTGCTAAATCAGTTTGCTCACTTATTAATCTTAAATCGGTTCCAGCCCAAAATTTACCTTTGTTGTATTGTAATGAAAAGGTAGTTCTTAACGGTGGTGTTAGCGGCAAAGACTCATTTAAATCTTCATTTCTAGCATACACATAAGCAAAGTTTGCGTTGAAATCGAAGTCCTTTAAAAATTGTACGCCAAAATTGGCTTCAAACCCAGTTTTATACGCTTTGTCTAAGTTTCGAAATACTTTAGGATGAATAGGTTCCTGATTGGGCATAAATTTTCTGGTTTTAGTTTCGTCAATTAATGCAACGATGTAATTTTCAAAATGAGAATAATACACAGAAGCTCCCCAGTTAATTTGATTGATGCCACTATTGACCTCCTTTTTTCCCTTGTAAGCAATTTCAAATTGATTATTAATCTCTGCATCTAAATTTGGATTACCGATATATTCAAACGGGTCTTGACCAACTTGAAAATGATTGATGAATCGTTCTATCATGTTAGCAGAGCGAACACCACGACCGTAAGCTATTTCTAGCTGGTGATTTTTATGTAGTATTTTTTTAGCCGAAATATTTCCGCTAAAATTATTTTCAAAACGCTCATCTAGATCAGGATAATATGCTAAAAAATCAGCTTCAGGATCTTGGCTTTCAGAATGTACTAAATCATAACGGATACCAGCATTTAGAATAGTAGAAGGATTAATTTGATACTTACTTTCAGCAAACAAACCATAATCGTTGATATATGAATCTTGCCAAATTTTATCAGTAAATGCCATAGGATTTTCCAAAGGCATGCCCATCATATTCTGTTTTACCAATCGGTTTCGAACTCCGTCTCGGCTTATCATTAAGACATCGGTGCCGGTAAATAATTTCCATTTTTCGGCTAATTCCCATTCCAATTCCAATCTTCCTCCTGCGGTGATAGCTTCTACAGGAGCAAAAGCTTCCGCTGCTGTAAAATTACTTCTCCTCGTATTGCTCATTAAATGGTCTACATACGAAAAGTATGCCTTGGCTTGAATGCCTTTTAATTTGCTTTGCATTTTCTTTTTGTAATAATCCAATGAAATGATAGAGGAATCATCAAAATCTGAATCCATGGGCAAACTTGCATGCAATACATCACGACCAAAAGATTGGCGCCAATGTAACTGAAGCCGTTCATTCATGCTGAAATTATAACCCATGCGCAGGCTATAGTCTATGCTTCTAAAGGAAGAAGGAATTTCTCTTCCGGCACCATCTTCATAATTTCCAAAATCGCGATAGCCGTACATTCCAACAACATCAAACTTTTCTTCGGCGTATTGTAAACGAAGCATATTTACCATTGAGTTTCCATTGGTTTCAAAACCGCTAGATGCATTTCCAGAAAATCCATAATTTCCCATTTCAGGTCGTTTAGAAACCATGTTTATAATACCACCAAAAGTAGCTCCATATCTTACGGAATATGGACCTCGAATTACTTCAATTTTGGCAATATCTTCTGGAATTACATGCGTGGTTATAGGGTCCATCCGGTTAGGACAAGCATGCATCACTTTTGTCCCATTGTCGTACTGAATGTTTAATTGCTCATATTGTGCAGCTCGAAATGAAGGGTCAATGGCATAATTGCCTCGCTTTATAAGTCCAAAACCATTGATGTCTCTAAATAAATCAGCAACATTTTTAGGTTGAGTTACTTTCTCAGTTAAATCTGGTGTGGAAATATTCATCACTGGATCCGTGAAAACTCTTCCTGAAATCAATATTTCGGGAAGTTTATTATTCTGAGGAGTAAGGTAAATCACCCTTGTTGGATCATCTGTTTTTAAAATTTTGCTTAAACTTTCAAATCCTTGAGAAATAATCCGTACTTCTATTTCGGCTTCATTATTGAAATTTATTATAAATTCACCTTGCTCATCCGTTTCTATTTTAGAATTGGAGAAAATGATATGAACTGTAGCTTCAACAACAGGTTGATTGGTTTCTTGGTTAATCAATTGATAATTTTTTTCCTGTGCATTTGCCTGAAATAAGGCAAACACCAACACTATAAATGAAAATATTTTCATTGTATTCTTTTTTTAGTTTTTTGTATAAGGCTAATGGTCTGTGATGAAATAAGTAGTACAAAGTTGACGTAGTTGTTTTTTTCTTTATCAACGCAAGATTTTCAAACATTATCGATAGCTATTGGAATAGCTACGATTTAAAATTTTAACGCAGAAAAATGATAAAAAAGCAAGTCAAAATAAACTAGTTATTTCCTTACAGATTCTAGGTTGCTTTCACAACTTTGTTTTGCGAAAACAGGTAGGGTTCGAGAATTCTTAGCCAATAGGAGGCTTAAAACTAAAACTAGAATAATCAAATTGATAGTTGTTCAAATATGCAAATAGTGGGACGGAGCTTAAGCTTAAGTGAAAATCATTTGGTGCATTAATTTCAAAAAAAAGCACAATTTGGTTTTCAATATAAGGCGGAATTTCAACGGAGTCTGAGTTTTTCCGTTCAATTAAGTCACTTAAAAAACATTTTCCGTCACATTGAAGTTCAGGTTTATCTTTGTTTTCACAGAAATTTTCAATAAAATTTTCAGTAAATGTTATATAATAACCAAAAAAAAAGGACTGTTTAAAAACCCCCACTGAAAGAGTGAATATAAATATAAGTGTCTTTATTTTATTTGAAAATTTCACAATACAAAAATATTAAAAAGTAAATTTTATGAATGTGATTTTAGTCACATAGTGTGAAAAATATTTTTTATGATAAATGTATTCTATGTTTTTTTAAACCTAATCAAAAAGTGAAGTTTGCAACAATTTTAAAAGGACACATTTGTAAAACTATTTACAGCTATTTTTTTGTAACATTTCGTCAAATTCTGCGTCTTATGAAAAAAATAAATACCTATGAGAAAAATTTTAAGTATCCTAAGTTTAGGATTTTTATTAGTAGCATGTGATGCAACAAAATCAAAAACTGCTGATTTAGCAGTAAATACTCCAATTAAAACTACTTTAGATTTAACGTCTGTAGATAATGATAAAGTCCCAGTAAGCATAAATCCTGGTAGATTTACCCAAGATACAGTTACTTTCAGGTTGCCGAGAGTAATACAAGGTACGTATTCAGTAAGCGATTTTGGGAAATATGTAGATGATTTTACCGCTCTAGATTATGAGGGGAATTCATTAAGCACTTCCAAAGCAGGGGATAATTCTTGGGTTATAACAGGGGCAAAAAATTTAGATAAAATTACGTATTATGTCAATGACACTTATGATATTGAAACAACAGGAGGTATTGGTGGTGAACAACCTTTTTCTCCTGCAGGGACTAATATTGAACCTGATAATTATGTTTTAAACCTACATGGTTTTATAGGCTATTTTGATGAATTAAAAAGCAATCAATATTCTCTAGACGTAACTGCACCAGCTTCATTTGACAGAACTTCTGCTTTACAAAGTACAGGAACCAAAACCAGTGAGGATGGAAACAGTATAACCAGCAGTTATTTTGCGCCAAGATATTTTGATATTACAGATAATCCCATGATGTATGGTGATTTAGACGTTGAAGAATTTATGGTTGGCGATATAAAAATCGTGTTAAGCTTATTTTCACCGAACAAAAAGCACACCGCAGAAAGTTTAAAAGAAACCGTTTTTGAAATGATGGAAGCCCAAAAAGCTTATTTAGGTGAAATCAATTCAACTTCTCGCTACGACATTTATGTGTATTTATCAGAAGATAAAGCAGATTCACCTAAAGGATTTGGTGCACTAGAGCATCAAACCTCTACAGTTGCTGTTTTTAGTGAAAATATGCCTTTAGAAGCTTTAAAAAGCACCATGATAGATGTAATTGCGCATGAGTTTTTTCATATTGTGACGCCTTTATCTGTTCATTCGGAGGATGTACATTATTTTGATTATAACGAGCCTACTTTTTCAAAACATTTGTGGATGTATGAAGGTGTAACTGAATATTTTGCTCAGCATTTTCAGGTATATAAAGGATTGGTAGAGCCTTCAGGATTTTACAATACCATTAATCAAAAAATCTTAACGTCCAAAAATCTTGATGATGCCATGAGTTTTACTGTTATGAGTGAAAACGTGCTGGAGGAGCCTTATGCATCTAATTATTACAACGTGTATATGAAAGGTGCCCTTATTGGGATGTGTATAGATATTTTAATGCGAGATGAAAGTGATGGAAACCGCAGTATGTTATCTTTAATGAAGGAATTATCTAATAAATACGGTGTAGATAAGCCTTTTGAAGATGACCAGCTAATAACTGAAATTACCGAAATGACATACCCAAGTGTAGGTGAATTTTTAAGAACGCACGTGGAAGGTGATACTCCAATCAATTATGATGAATTTTTTAATTTGGTAGGCTTAACCATGGCAGAAAAAGAAGTAGAAACCAATTACATTTTTTCAGGCGGTCAGAATATAATTTTTGGCGCAGATAGAGAAACTGGCGAAATTTATTTCGAAGAAAATGCATCAGATAATTCATTTTGGAAATCGCAGAATATTGAAACTGGTGATATCATCAAGAAAGTGAATGGTTCGGAATTAAGTATGGCTAACGCTCAACAAATGATGGGAATGATGTATGCTTGGCAAGAAGGTCAAGACATCAGCATGGAGCTTGAACGTGATGGTGAAGTTGTAGTAATAGAAACTACACTAACCAAAGCTATGGCTTATTCAAAATCATTAGCAGAAGATGATAACGCTACCCCTTCTCAAATTGCTACGCGAAAAGCTTGGTTAAATCAATAGTGAAAAGAAATTTAATACGGTATAAACCAATTAGATCTTAGAAGCTATTTCTACAAAACCCTGTATAGAATTTAATTTTTATACAGGGTTTTATTTCTGATATAAATTGGTATTTCAAGTTAAGGTTTAGTTAGATTTTTCAAATCTGCTTTTTTTCAAATCAAATGGATAAGTCTTCGTAATTTACTTGATCTAAAATAGATTCAATATCTGAGTTCACTTTTGGTTGAAACAAATCTTTACTTACTGGATGGTGTTCCAATTTAGCCTCATCGTATTTGGAGACTAGGATTTTTTTAATTTCACTTTCCTGCAAGTCTGTGCTAAGCCATTTTTTGCTCAATTCATTATTCAAAAGCAGAGGCTGTCTCTTCTTTTGATTATGTATTCTGGCAAACAAAGGAGAAGCTTCCTGGGTTAAAATAGTGAAGGTAATTACATTTTCAATTTGGGTATATATCCCAGCAAGTGAAAATGTTGTATTCTCCTTTGGTTTGAACACAAACGGATATTTCTTTTTTTGATGTTCATGAGGTTCAAAAAAAGCTGATACCGGAATAATACAACGTTTTTTAAAAATTGATTTTTTATAGAGAAAGTGAACAAAAGCTTTTTCTGATCTTGCATTCAATCCTCCGCCAAATTTCACAGCTTCTTTATAGTACGCTTTTAAATCTTGTACCTTTTTGTTTTCAGGAGCAATTCCCCAGGTTGCTGATGCGAGTATACTTGGTTTTTCTTGTGGAATAATCAACAACTGTGCGTGAGTGAACCCGTTGATGTGATAGCGGGCTTGGTCAAACAAATCCCGTTGACTTTCCTCACTAAGTTGAACTTGGTAGTGTTCCTCTAATTTTTTTACAGCTTGTATTTGAGGAGTGTGGAAACACATACTATTTTGTTTTTTAAATTTACTAGATTATATCAAAATTATAAACCTCAAATTTATAGATATAATTATCAATTATACATTTATATAAAGCGCATTTTATACTATTCTAAGTAATTTAAATCCGAATTATAATATTTGCTAATTTTGTAAACAAACAGTTATTACATAAAATCCTCAACCCATGGAAGAAAATGAAATGATCAGAGAGCAGATTTTTGATATTATAAACAATCAAATTCGAGATAATAATCCACCTGAAACAAAACAGACTTTTGATAGATTGCTGAAACAAGGCTTTGATGATTTTGAAACAAGACAATTGATTGCTCAATGCCTCGCTATTGAATTATTTAATGTCATGAAACATGGGAGGCCTTATAACAATGAACGTTACATCAAAAACCTGTTAGCTTTACCTAAAGAACCTTTGGAGTAAAATACAGTTTGTTCAAATCATTACTCAGCAAAGGCTTTAAATTCATTTTTGTAACCTGATAATATTGAATCTGGTGGGCTAAGTAATTCAGAATTAATTAAGATTAAACAAACGTCAAAGTTCAAAATAAGTAACCCTTGTTACGTTCAGTTTGTCATTCAGTCTTACTTTTGCAAAAAAATCTTATGGACCTAGAAATTCTCTCTCGAATCTAATTTGCCATTACTGATTTTATTTTTCATTGTGTATCTAGTACTTTTCTTAATATTTGTGTACTTGATGAATAAGTAGATAAAAAGGGCACTGATAGTGAAATCAATTTTGATGAAGGAAGTTTTTCTAAAAAATAAAGTTTTATTTGTTATACCCTTCTTTTTTTAAGTATTACCAATGTTCCAAGGTTGGTCAGTAAAAGACGATACGGCTGGGCTTTTATTTTTACCAGCTTAAGCATTGCATTACTGTTTGTCATTGTAGCTTTTGAATTATATCCTCGTTTATTATTATCCAATACCGTCACAGAAAACAGCATTACCATTTACAATGCAGCAGCTTCAATCAAAACCTTAAAAATTATGATGGGCTTTGTTGCAGTAGGCGGACCTTTGGTTTTAATGTATAGTTATTTCGTTTACAGAACTTTCTGGGGGAAAGTGAAATCAGATGATGAGGGATATTAGTGGTCTTTACTTTCAAAGAATTTTTATTTAGGTTTCAAAACACTTATGTGTTTTATTTACAATATGTTATTAAATGAGGATGATTTTTATTTTAGTACATTCTCTATTCAAACAAATTCTACATAATTCTGTAACAAATTACATCATTATCTGACTTATTTGGTATAACTAAAACTTAAACGCATGAATTTTAACCCAAAACTTTTTGTATTTATGCTCTTTTTATTAGCAACAGGCATGATACAAGGACAAACTTTAAATGGCGACTGGAGTGGAAAACTCAACGCAATGGGACAGGAAGTCCCTTTAATTTTACATATTTCTGGTGAAGACGAATCACTTGAAGTAACAATGGACAGTCCAGCTCAGGGAGCTACCGGAATACCTGTCGATAACCCAACTTATACTGATGGCGAGTTTAAAATCTCTGTTATGGGCGGTCAGATTTCTTATACTGCTCAAGTAGATGGAGAAACCATGGTTGGTACTTTCGTGCAAGCGGGTATGGAATTGCCATTAACTATGAAAAGAGGTGAAATAGAAAAACCTGGTAACGCTAGCTTGCCAAGTTCTGACGAAGAAATGGAAGCTTTGGCTGCCAAAGAAACCGGTGATTATAAATATTCTGTATCAGATTATTTTGCCAAACCCTCTTCATCAGCTTTTCAGCTTTCACCAGAAGGAACGTATATGAGTTATCGAGAGAAAGATGAAAATCTCAAAAATCATGTGTACGTTAAAAATACTAAAACAGAGGAAACCAAACGGGTTATTACAGAAGGAGAAGAGTTGGTTCGTGGCTATGGCTGGGCCAATGACAATCGCTTAATATACGTTATGGACAAGGGTGGTAACGAAGATTATCATTTGTTTGCAGTAGATGTAGATGGTAGTAATGAAAAAGAATTGACTCCTTATGAAGGGGTGAAAGTCAATATTTTGTCAAGTTTAAAAGAAGATAAAAACCACATGGTTATCTCGATGAACAAAAACAACGCACAGGTATTTGACCCTTACAAAATCAACATAGAAACCGGTGAATTGGAGCAATTGTATGAAAATACAGATTTAGAAAATCCAATAATGGGTTATGATTTTGATAAGGAAGGTAAGTTAAGAGGTTTTTCCCGCCTAAAAAATGGTGTAAATAATGAATATTACTATGCTGCAAATCCAGGTGAATATAAACTTATAAAAACCACAAAATGGGATGAAAGTTTTTCTATTACCAGTTTTGATTATGCAACAGACAATCCTCATGATGCGTATGTGGTATCCAATTTGGATTCTGATAAAACTGAAATTTATAAATATGATTTAGCCGAAAACAAAATCATTAAAAAATTATTTTCAAACAAAAATTATGATGTATCTGGCGCATCTATTTCCCGAAATAGAAATTGGGAATTAGACTATTTTAGCTACACAGGTGAAAAATACCAAATTATTCCTGTAAGTAAATATTACAAGAAATTGCACAAAAGATTAGAAAAGGAATTTCCCAACTATGAGTTTTACATCAATGCAAAAACCGATGATGAAAGCCAGTACTTAATATACGTTACAAGCGATAAATTGTACGGTAGATATTATGCTTTTGATGTAGAAAAAGATGAAATCAAACTTTTATTTGACCTCATGCCACAGCTTAAGGAAAAAGACATGGCAGAGATGCGACCTATTTCTTTTAAAAGTCGAGACGGCATTGAGCTACACGGCTATATTACACTTCCAGAAGCAGCATTAAAAGGTCAAAAAGTTCCTGTGATTGTCAATCCACATGGCGGTCCACAAGGAATAAGAGATTCTTGGGGTTTCAACCCCGAAGCTCAATTGTTTGCCAGTCGTGGTTACGCTACTTTGCAAGTCAACTTTAGAATAAGTGGTGGTTACGGTAAAGAATTTTTACGAAGTGGGTTTAAGCAGATTGGCCGTAAAGCAATGGACGATGTAGAGGATGGTTTACAGTACGTTATAGAAAAAGGCTGGGTAGATAAAGATAAAGTTGCTATTTACGGTGCCAGTCATGGTGGATATGCTGTACTGCGTGGTCTTACCAAAACACCAGACCTTTATACATGCGGTATCGATTATGTAGGCGTATCAAATCTATTCACGTTTATGGAAACTATTCCTCCTTATTGGGAGCCTTATTTGCCCATATTAAAAGCGATTTGGTATGACCCAAGTATTCCAGAGGAAAAAGAAATTATGAATGAAGTTTCACCTGTTTTTCACATTGATAAAATCAACAAGCCATTGTTTGTTGTGCAAGGAGCAAATGACCCTCGTGTAAACATTGATGAAAGCGACCAGATTGTAGAAAGTTTACGTTCTAAGGGCTTTGATGTGCCATATATGGTAAAATATGACGAAGGACACGGATTTGCTAAAGAGGAAAACAGCATGGATATGTACAAAGCCATGATGGGATTTTTGGCAGAACAGTTAAAATAATTGTTTCTTAATAATGTATACCAATTTGATTTTTTTATTGAAAACAGTATGTTACACCCCTCTAAATCTCCCCTCAATGGGAGACCTTTAACTCCTACCCAAAGAGAGGAAGGCTGGGATTGGGTGTATCTGTGTGTTATATTTTAAAACGTTCAGATTTTAGCAACTTGATTACTTACGGATATACAAAAAATAATTTTTTCTGTATAATATATAGCTATTGTAAAGCGGACTTCTTTGGAGTCCGCTTTTTTTTTGACCAGAAGTAGGATATAATGATAGCCTAATTGCATCAATCTTTTGACTTAACTAACTCTCTATTTTTTGAGTATTGCATTATCACTTCAATTTTAAAAATGCCTTAAATGACTTACGATAAGATTGACCAATGGGTATTTTTGAGTTCTTAAGTTCAATGGTGTTCCCATTTATAGATTGAATTTTTGAAACCGATACAATATAAGATTTATGCACACGCAAAAAATCATTTAATGGAAGCGATTCTTCAATATTAGAAAGCCTTTCTAAAGTCAAAATCACATCTCCTTTGTAGTGAATTTTGCAGTATTGCCCATAGCCTTCAACAAAATCTATCTCATCGAACCTTAATTGATGATGCTTTTTATCAGCTTTAATGAAAAAAGTATCTGTTTTTTCAACTTCTTTATGGCTGGCAATGTGTTTTTTCTTAAGTCTTTGTATTGCACTAAAAAAACGTTCCATGCTATAGGGTTTAAGCAAATAATCAGTAACATCAAATGCATAACTTTCTACCGCGTATTCTTCATAAGCTGAAGATATAATTACTTGTGGCTCTTGTTTCATTAGCTTTAGCATATCCATACCTGTAAGTTTTGGCATGTTGATGTCTAGAAAAATCAAATCAACAGTATGTTCCTCTAACCAATTCATAGCATCAAAGACATTGTAGGATTGATGAGCCAATTCTAAAAAATCGAAAGCTTTTGCATAATTAAGAATTATGTTATGAGAAAGCGGTTCATCATCAACTACGAGGTACTTCATTTTCAATATCAATTATTAGGGAAACATCAAATATGCCACTTTCATCTTTAATAATCAAACTATGCCGATTTGGATACGCTAAAGCCAGTCTTCTTTTTAAGTTATCTAAACCTTTTCCTTTCCTTTTCTCTTCATTTTCTTCATATTGATTTTTAACCTGAAAATGAAGATGACCCTTTTCTAACAATAACGAACATGTTATATTTCCTTGTGTAATCATAGATTCCGCTCCATGTTTAAACGCATTTTCGAGTAAGTTTATAAATAAAAGCGGAATGACAAGTGTAGAAGAATCATCTATTTTGGATTTAAATTGTATATCTGCATGATTGCTTAAACGTAATTTTTGAAGTTCAAAAAAATTCTCTAAGTAATCTACTTCTTCCCGAATAGTAACAACATCCTTGCTTGCATCATAAATAACATACCGCATCAATTCTGAAAGCTTAAGAATTGCATCAGGGGCTTTTTCAGAATTTTCAAGACTAAGTGCATATAGATTATTCAAGGTATTGAAGAAAAAGTGAGGATTAATTTGACTCCTTAAGTTGTCGAGTTCATTTTTAAGACTTTCATTTTCAAGCTTTTTTATTTCACTTTGCTGCTCAAACCATCCCAGTGATAAATAAAATGGCATAGAGACCAAATACACCATAAAGAAAAGATACGCATTGACTAAATAAGCGGGAATAAACAATTGGTCTTCAGAATCTGAAACCATGATATACATTTCGTTTCCTTGATTTATACTGGAGTTAAGAGAAAGCATAAATGCACAAACTAAAATAGTAGCTATAACGTACAATGAATACTTTACATAAGTTCCTTTTTTAAGATACTTTGGAGCTAAAAAATACCAGTTTACGTTGATTAAAAGCATAAATGGAAAACAAATCCATAATACATATATCGCGGGAGGTGATTCAAAACCCACTAACATATTTTCAGCGATTTGTTGATTTTTCGTCATTGCCCAAATGATTCCAATCCAGATAAGAACCTGAGCTAGGATTAATAAATAACGAATGTGTGTTTTTGTAATTTTCATGTGTAGTAGGTTTTAAAATGATTATATGTCAGCAATTTACCTACACTTTGGAGTGTTGAAAAATAAAATGAATCAATGGTCATAAAATCATCATGAACAAATAATTTGAGCAAATAAAGCTAAATTTTAAAATAAAAAGTCACTTAACCAAGTTATCATATAAAGTTGCTCAATAATAGCTATTTAATTTTTTTAAGATGTGCTCTATTTCTTAAGCAATAAACAATTTCTGTAAGTGTATTGCGGGTATGGAACTAAAACATTGCTTTAAGTTGAAATTCATGCTAACATAATTCACCAAATTCCTTACAAAATGAAAAGGACGATACTATTATTTCTGCTTATTTTCAAGGTTTGCCTTTCTCAAACTGGAAATCCTCAAACTGAAAATCCTCAAACAGAAATCACTCAAGCTGAATTTTCGGATGAGGTATTAAATTTGACAAACCAAAAAGTAACTTATGACCCGAGCTATTTTTCAATAGGTTATCCAAATGGTGATGTGCCAAGCCATTTAGGGGTATGCACGGATGTTGTTATTCGTGCTTATAGAAAAGTAGGTGTAGACTTACAAAAGAAAGTACATGAAGATATGGTTCAAAATTTCAGTGCATATCCACAAATTTGGGGATTAACATCTACTAATAGGAATATTGATCATCGCAGGGTATCTAATTTAATGACCTTTTTTCAGCGAAAAGGAGCTGAAAAAATACGTTCTAACAAAGCTAAAGACTATTTGCCAGGAGATGTAGTTTGCTGGAGTCTAGGAGGTGGGTTAACCCATATAGGAATTGTAGTAGATGAAAAATCTAAGGATGGGAAGCGGAATTTGGTTGTACATAATATTGGTCAAGGTCAAGTACTGGCGGATTGCTTATTTCAATATAAAATAATTGGACATTACAGGTATCAGATAAGATAAGTTGTGTAAGGAATTGGTTTTATGGTTTCAGTATAAGGGTTAATACGTTGCCTTTAATTCAGGTGCTACTAATACATGAAGTAAGAATTAGTGTATTCGTGGCATATAATTCTTATATTGTGTGCTCTCAGAATTTTTAATTTTTACATTCTTTGATCGGGTGTAGCCGTTGTTAATTTGCTAACAATTAGTGTTTATAAGAAACGTACTTTAATGTAAATCTTTTAAAATACCCGTTAAGTTAAAAGTTAAATTTATATCTTTAAAGATGGAAATTCGTAGAATCTGCATGGACAGTAAGTAGCTTGCGTGAGGTTATTTTCAACAAGCTAAAATACTTGACATTATTTAGCAAAAGCACCTCAAAATGTTTGATTAGTAGTATTCTAGTGGTAACAATTGAATTATTTCACTTTTATGACAAAAAATACTCTTAACCCTATAATAATCTAAATATAATATCATGGAAAATATATTAGTTAGCATCGATTTTGATGGCAGTGAAAAACTTTTAATGGAGAAAGCATTTCAATTTGGTAAGGCTTTTAATTCAAAAATATGGCTGGTACACATTGCTGCACCTGATCCTGATTTCATTGGCTTAGATGTTGGTCCACAATACATAAGAGATAGCAGAGCAGAAGAATTAAGAGCTGAGCATAAACAGCTTCAAAAATTTGCAGACCAACTGACCCAAAAAGGAGTAAAAGCAGAGGGCTTACTAGTTCAAGGAGCAACAATTGAAATGGTCATGAAAGAAGCAAAAAAGTTAAAAGTAGATTTGATAATGGCAGGACATCATAAACACAATTTCCTTTATAAAGCTTTTGTAGGTAGTGTTTCTTCTAGCATTATTGAAGAATCAAAAATACCAGTTTTAATAGTCCCTATTGTATAAGTCTTTATTTCTCTCTTTTAATTTCAACCAAGTTTAGATAAAATTTAGAATGCTGATTTTCATTACCTAAGAATCGAAATATTGCTAGAAACGCCTATTCTCTAAATTCTCAATTTGATAAGAGATTATTCTATTGTAATTATTTAATTTAGTTGTAATGCTAAGGTCTAAGTTTCATATTTTCACTTTTTATACTAATTTTTATAAGCATTAACTATTTGTTGTAACTATTGTTACTTAAAAAATGATAGTTATAAGCTATATTTGTTTCAATAAAAAAAATAAAAAGATGGAAGATTTAAAAAATGTAGTACAAGAAGAACCAATTACACAAATGCCAAGAATTGGAGATCAAGCACCCGATTTTGAGGCAGTAACTACTACGGGTAAAATTAAAATGTCTGAGTTTGCTAAAGATAAATGGATAGTGATGTTTTCACATCCAGCTGATTTTACACCCGTTTGTACAACTGAAATGAGTGGTTTTGCTGAAAGAAAAGCTGAATTTGAAGCCTTAGGTACGGAATTACTTGGGTTGAGTATAGATTCAATACATTCGCATATTGGGTGGGTGGATAGTGTAAAGCAAAACACGGGAGTATATATGGACTTCCCTATTATTGCTGATATTGATATGAAAGTATCAAAATTATATGGAATGCTTCAACCCAATGAAAGTGAAACTGCAGCAGTTCGAGCTGTTTTCTTCATCGATCCCAAAAAGAAAATAAGATTAATTATGTACTATCCATTAAATATTGGTAGAAACATGAACGAAATCTTACGTGTACTAGAAGCATTACAATTTTCAGATAAAAATGGAGTTGCATGTCCATTAGATTGGAAAAAAGGAGACAAAGCAATCATGCCACCACCAAAAAGTCTAAAAGATTACGAAGCAAGAATTAAAGATGATTCAGTTGAAAAAACAACCTGGTATTTAGCCAAAAAGCAAATCGACTAAATTAAAGCTCAATTAAATTTTTAAAAACCGTTTCAAATTTTTGAAACGGTTTTTTATGTTCTAACGGTAACATTTGTTACCGTTAAGTAGTTTAAGTTTTCTTAATTTTATCAAAATATTTATTATGAAATATATTGTTTTATTGGCCCTATTTATCAGCTTAATAAGTTGCGAAGAAACCAGCAAAAAGAATCCATATACTAAAATCGATGCTGTCCAAAATGAAGCAGATATAGCTCGACAATCAAAGCAAAACATGGAAAATCAATGTTATGTATGTCACAATCCTAAATCATCAAAAAAAAATAGAGTTGGACCTCCCATAGCAGCAATCAAAGCTAGGTATATGAAAGATGCAGCTACAAAAGAAGAGTTTGTGAGTGCGATTTGGAATTTCGTTGAGAAACCATCTAAAGAAAAAGCTAAACTCAAGGGAGCTGTAAAACGTTTTGGTGTTATGCCGTATCAGAAATTTAATCAACAAGAAATTGAGGCTATTGCAGCCTTCATTTATGAGTACCAAATAGAGGAACCTGAATGGTTTAGAACCCACTGGAAAGAAAACCATAGCGGTAAGCAAAGGAGAAATGGTAAAAAACTTGCTAGGCTTGAAAATGAAACTCAGGATTATACTCAAATAGGAATGAAGTATGCTAAATCTACTAAAGCTGAACTCGGTAAAAATTTGATGGGTGCCATGCAAAAAGAAGGAGTAATACATGCATTAGAATTTTGCAATGTACAAGCTATGTCCATAACAGATTCCATGGCCAATGTGAATAAGGCTAAAATTTCTAGGGTTTCAGACAAAAATCGAAATCCATTAAATGCAGCAAATTCAACCGAATTAAATCATATAGAAACCTTTAAATATGCAATTCAAGCTAACGAAAACATTTCGCCAATAGTAGAGGAAACAGAACAATCTGTACATTTTTATTATCCCATTGTCACCAATGATATGTGTTTGAAATGCCATGGAAAGCTAGGTAGTCAAATCACTCAAAAAACCTACGATAAAATTTTAGAATTCTATCCAAATGACAAAGCAATAGGTTACGACGTTAACGAAGTACGTGGTATTTGGAGTATTGAATTTGAAAAGGATAATAAATAGCACAATTGCTTTTGGGTACATGTCCTGTGAAGTTTGAAACTTCTCATGCTAACTCAATTGCAAATCATATAGATGAGAAGTAAGAAATTTGGTAAGTTATAGAGAAAATCAGATATACAAGAACACGATCATTACCAAACATTTTTTGACGCTAACTAACTTTCATTTAGCAGCTTTTTAAGGAGTATTTATACCACATTTAAAATAACAATCGGTATAATTGATATGACAAAAATGAAGCCTTTTATTTTTTCAATTACTTTTTGAAGTTTCATTATTTATATAATGCAGTAAATTCTTATTATTGCAAAATTTTTTTTGAACCTCTCTATTTTAAAATTATGCGTCTTATTAAATTATTTTTTCTTTCTATTGTAGTATTAAGCCTTACCAATTGTGCTTCAGGTTATAAAATGATTGAACCTTCATCGATAAATTATCAATCTGTTAAAGAAAATGATGGTTTAAAATTTGAATATAAGTACGATCTCTTGAAGAAGAAATACGCTAAAAAAGAAGAAAAAAAAGGGATTAGAATTGTTGCAGTAAAAATCACAAACAATTCAGGTAAAGACATGCAATTCGGTAAAGACTTTAGGTTGAGTTACGAAAACGGAAATCAGATCAATATTGTAAATAACGAATACGCTTTCAAAACATTAAAGCAGAGTACAGCTTCTTATTTATTTTACTTACTCCTTGCTCCTATAAATTTGACTACAACTGAAACCAATAATAATGGTACTACGGAAACCAATAATATATTTCCCATTGGTTTGATTTTAGGTCCAGCAATTGCAGGAGGAAATATGATTGCCGCTGGTACTGCAAACAAAAAATTTGAACAAGATTTGTTGGGATATAACATTACAGATAAAGTGGTCAAAGACGGCGAAACCATAGTGGGCTTAATAAGTATACAGTCAGATAGATATGATGCCTTAAAGTTAATTTTAGACTAGCCGCCTAATTTATTACTATTTTATCTTCACATAACAATTCGGTTTTCTGCTATTTTTAAACTACCTACTTTAATTTAACACTATAATTTAATACATATAGTCCAACATGATATGTGATTTATAATTTGGTGAGAGACCATTTATGGACTACCCACTACCCACCATATTATTACTCTGGCATGTACTTTGTTAAGATTACCTTAAATCTAAAACAAAATACCATGGCAAGGCAACACACCAATGAAGTTAATGCAGGCTCAACTGCCGATATCGCCTTTTTACTTCTCATCTTTTTTCTAGTCACCACAACCATGAAAACTGATGAAGGCATCAACAGAAAACTCCCTCCAGAACAAACTGATTCAACTTCATTAGAAATAAAAGAAAGAAATCTATTTAAAGTTTTGATCAATGCGGAAGGCGAATTGCTGGTACAAGATAAACCAATGGATATCAAAAACCTTAAACAAGCTACTAACGCTTTTTTAGATAATGGAGCCGGAACGGATAGGGAGCGATGTGAATATTGTAAAGGAGCTAAAGATGCTCTGTCATCTGTAAACCCAGTGAAGGCAGTTATTTCTGTTCAAGCCGATAGGTTAACAAAATATGCAAACTATATCACTGTTCAAAATGAGTTGGTCGCTGCTTACACTACATTAAGAAATAGGGAGTCTCAACGGCTCTATGGAATATCATTCCTTGAAATGCAAGAAAATATTGAAAATGAAAGCTATAAAGGAAACAAAGCAAAACTTAAAAAACAGATGGAAATCATAAAAGCCATGTTTCCTCAAAAAATATCTGAAGCTGAACCGAGTGAAGCAAAAGTGAATTAGTTTTCAGCGCTTCGAAGATTATATTTTAATTACACCATACCCATGCTGTGCGAAGTTTGAAACTTCGCACAGAAAATTCTAACGCAACTAAGAATTGTTCAAAATCCAAGTTTGTAATCATTTAAAAAAAACCATAGTTATCTTTGATTATATTTGAATTTATAATGAAACAAAACAGCTATGAAATTGAACAAGTACATCATATTCGTATTCGTCTTTTTAATTTGCTTAGGTAGTACTGCTCAAACATTTGTTGAAAAAGTAGGTGAGGAGTATGTACTAAAAGTGAATAACCAAACATTCGATATTAAAGGAGCTACTTTTGGTTATGATGACAATGTTGATGAATATGATGAGTACTTTCAGGAGCTTAATTTCTTAGGGGTAAACACGATAAGAACTTGGGGAACTGGAAATAATACGCTACAATTATTAGATGCTGCGGAAAAACACGGCATAAAAGTCATGTTAGGAATTTGGATGCGTCACGGAAAACCAGGTATGGAAGCCGATGATAGTTTTAATTACCTCGAAGACAAAGCTGGTATGGAAGCGATGTACAACAATGCTATTGAAATAGTAGAAAACTATAAAAATCATCCAGCAGTTTTGCTGTGGGGTGTTGGCAATGAAGTGTATTTG
>Ga0307963_1000221_pt1 | contig 34317 bp, 39 predicted proteins | sample OrgLakmetagen594_FD_201829 | JGI IMG/M metagenome (GOLD analysis project Ga0307963, IMG submission 201829) | Saline water microbial communities from Organic Lake, Antarctica - #594 | ecosystem: Environmental > Aquatic > Non-marine Saline and Alkaline > Saline | place: Antarctica: Organic Lake... | reverse complement strand
GTACGTGCTCTGTTATCCAGCTGTGCTCATATGTAAACTAGACTGCACTCAATAAGGCATCAACGCACCACACACTCACTATCACGTCACACCTTCCTGCAATGCAAAGGTTAACCTCCCCATGCACCAAACGTACAAAGCTTAAGCTTGTAAACACGTACACACAACATACTATACATGTACACACATACTCCTACTCCCACACCACGCAGAGTGCTCGGAGGGGGGGTGGTGCCGGGCTCACTAGTGCTCGTGGGCGGTGACCCAGGGGTGGGCAAATCCACACTGCTCCTTCAGATTGCAGGCATGCTAGCAGCCCCCGGCCTTAACTATGACGCCATGGTCGATGGTCATAGGCAGCAGCACGAGCTGCAGATGAGTGGCAGTGGGAGTGATGGGGCGGGGGCGCTTGGGCAGCAGGAGTCTGGGATTGGGAGCGGGAAGGAAGAGGGTGGAGGGGAGGAAGAAGAGGAAGGAGGAGGTAGCGATGAAGAGGATGAGGGAGAAGAAGGGGAGGAAGAAGAGGAGTCTATTGACCCAGCTTTGATCACGCGGACGGTGCTGTATGTTTCAGGCGAGGAGATGGCCGACCAGGTGTGCGTGTGACAGGTGTTGTGTAGCTTTCCTCACATCCGGTGTGTTGATCAATGCGTGTATTTGTATGTGTGTGTGTGTGTGTGTGTTTGCACATATGTGTGATCAGGCGTGACCTTTTTGTCTGCAATGAATGGTGTTTGCCCTGACTGAAAGTATATGACGTATGATTCATCTTGGACCATTCATAGTCTCATACTCCGTAAACTTACTGGAGGAACAGTTCCGATTGTCACTCGCAAGGAATCAGGGTTTCCCTTCTATTATCTTCATGCGTGTTCCATCTTGTCAGGTGCTTGATCAAGCAGCAACACGTTGGCTGTTAATGATGCATGTGCGCACAATTATTCACAGCATCATCTTTTCCCCTTCTATTATCTTCATGCGTGTTCCATCTTGTCAGGCGTTTGATCAAGCAGCAACACGTTGGCTGTCAATGATGCATGTGCGCGCACAATGATTCACAGCATCATCTTTTGATTATCGTGCATTTCACAATTGTGTATCTCTTCCAATTAGGTGTACGACCGAGCGACTCGCATGGGCTTGGGGGACTGTACCTCTCTTTACGTGCTAAGTGACTATCGCATGGAGGTATGAGTTGGGTGTATGACAGGACAGGGTCAGAGTGAGGCCGTCTCTCTGAGTGAGCCCAAGGGTGAACAGTCTGCACACCTGCCTGCAGTGAAGAGAAGGCTGCATGGGAGGTACGAGCTGGGTATGTATGACAGGACAGGGTGAGAGTAAGGAGGGAACTTAGCCTGAACACATGCCTGCATTGCAGAGAAGGTGGGCTATCAAGTATGCATGTGTTTGTGTGAAGCATAGGGACGTGGGAGTGTACGGGAGCAGTGGTAGAATTGCCGCTCGCACATTCTTTTCATTGCTGGGAAGCCAGAATATAAACAGCCTCCATGCCATCTGCAGAATTGTAAAAAAGAGACAAGAATGATCTTGGACATCTTTAGACTGTTAAGAGCCGTTCTTCATTTCATGCTGGGCATCTGTTGTGTGGAGTGCCCTTCGGCTGTCAGTATTTGCTAAAACAATTACTCGTGCACACTTTATTTGCTTGTGCTGAACAATACCAGGGTAGCTGCAGTCAATCTCCTGACACCTCCGCTCACACCTCTCGCCTGTTCATCGTCACAGCTCACAGACTTGATTGCTGTGCTGTTGGAGCATAACATCGCAGCATATGCACTATGACTCTTACAACAGAGTGTAATGTCACCTACAACATAAGTGAATAGAATGCTGAATTGCCTCACAGAGGACCAAATGTCTTGTCCAAGCAGGCTGTGTGTGCTCAAGTTTGAAATGTTGCTCTCACAGCACATTCCGCTGCCTTGTTCCAACAGGCCGTGTGTGCTTGAATGTCAATGTTCATGTCATCCTCTCCGCACTTCATATTGCACAATGCCTTGTTTGAACAGGCCGTGTGTGCTCAAGTGTACCGCCTGCGGCCTGCAGCCCTGGTCGTGGATAGCATACAGACCATGTCATTGGCAGAGCTCAACAATCCCATGGGAAGTCCAATCCAGGTGTGTGTGTGTGTGTGTGTGTGTGTGTGTATGAAGTGAGTGTGAACGAGAAAATTTTGCGAGTGCTATGCTTTTTGTTGGTGTTGGAGTTGTGGAAGAGGACAGATTAAAATGCTGTGCTTCTAGCAACTTTCTAGGATCTCACCACAGGGGGTTGCTTCCAGTCTGCGGATGCAACCATCCTTCAGCCATCTGTTTGCCACGCCTTAGATGCGTTGGGTCCGGCATTGTCAACCACACATCTCCTAGAAGCACTATATCTGTTTCTATGTAGGATGTTTGAATTTCGTATTGGGAGTATTTGCAACGCCCTTCCAAAACTTAATAAAAGGCAATCATTCAAAGCTTTGCCATGTTTCACCATCGTACCATCTTATTGTACGAAATCAGGCTCAGACTGTGTGATATCTTCTGCTTGACCCTTCTGCCTATATGCACCTTATGATGTCTCCGTGACGTTTCCTCTCCTTCCCTTGCAGTCGCAGTGATGTCTCTGCAGTGATGTCTCCATGATGTTTCCTCTCCTTCCCTTTCCCTTGCAGTTGGTGGAGTGCTGCAACTGCCTGAAGCAGCTTGCTCAGACAAACAAGATGGCGGTGTTCACCATCGGTAGGTTTGACGGTGTTCACTGTCGGTAGGTTTGACGGTGTTCATTGTCGGTAGGTTTGATCACCATCGGTAGGTTTGAAGCCGGTACCAAGTGGCTCCTTTTCCTTTATTAATGTGGGGAGTGATCTTTCACTGCCTGCGTAGTTTTTCTTTTCTTTTTCTTTGAAGCCTTTTCCTCTTCTCACCACACCAAGCCTTACCTCCACCAACAGTGTGTGTACTTGGAGGGGGGAGTTGTGGCATTTTCGGTATTTTTCTTGCACCAAACATCGTCTGCCTGCAAGAAAAACTGGCATCATTTGGCACTTGCGTGTAAGGACTCGTCTTGTTTATTTGAGAGCAGCACTCTTATGCTTTGGCTGGAAGTGCACGTTTGTGTCCTTACACCCGTCAACTGATAGCCACTGTCGACAAACACTATCTTGCCTGACCCCAAGCCTGGCACTGCATATTCGTGCATTTTGCTGCTCCTTGCCAGAATAATGCTTTAAATTTTGTAAACTGCAGTCTGCCATCTATTAGGGCAGAGCAAGCTGTTGGTCGTTTTTTGAGGTCTAATACCTGTCTGTACTGCTGCAAGTACAAATCTTCGGTTCAGCACCTCAGTAGCGGCACACATACGCAAACACACACACAAACACTTGCACACATAGGTCACATGACCAAGAGTAACCAGATCGCTGGCCCCAAGGCCATGATGCATATGGTGGATGTGGTGCTGAGGCTGGAAGAGGACATGAGTCAGGTAAGGGATACGTAGCAGCCCTTTCAAATGAAGGAGCCCTTTTGAGCCATTCCAACCTGAGAGCATGAGCGCTCGCAGAAAGGAATCGTGCCCAAGTGTGCCACAAAGACAAATGCCTTTCAGTGCTGATCAGGCAGCAGTGCTGGAAACATTTGTCTCTGTGGCACACTTGCCACAATTCCTTTCAGCAAGCGTTCATGCTCTCAAGTCTTGGAATGGCTCAGAGAGAGAGAAGAGACCCTCCGTTCAAAAGGGCTGATCAGGTCAGCAGTGCTGGAACCTTAAGTGGCATGGTCACGGTGGTGAGCAGGATGCAAGAGATAGCTCATTCTATGGCTTTGAATGTCTGCCTGTAATTCACTGGGGCTGTAGGAAACGTATGTCTGGAAGCACAGAAATACAGGCGTTCAGGGCACAAAGATGTTTTTGCCTACAAAGAAATAAGTACTAGTCTTGTGGACACCCTGGGCTTTTGACTTTGTTCATTCGGCTCTGCTCTTATCCTTGCAACATTCTCTAGATGCTATGCTCCGAGCTGACAGAAATACACGCATGTTCATCCATAGCACACACACACACACGCACAGGCATCCTAACACGTGCACACACGCGCACACGCAAACACACACCAATTTACGCGCATGTGAGCACACACATACACACAAAAACACGCACACACACGCACACACACTGCGCAGGCTTTTCGTATGCTGCGAGCTGACAAAAATAGGAACGGCAGCACGTCAGAGGTGCGCATTGATCAAGCAATTGATCATGTACCAAACTGTCTGCATCACGAAGTGCTTCCTTGCGACAGAGCAAAAATGCAAGAGGGGACACTGTATGAAGGTAACGCTACAGGTTGTAAGGAAATCTTGCAGGCAGCGAGACGTGCTCCTCGCATAAAATTAGAGGAAAGGGAGCCGCCTCTGGTTCTTGTAGCCGCAATACTCTCCATCAGTAAAGGAGGGGAAATGCTGGAGAACTCTGAGAAAGCGGGTAGAAGTAAAGCAATTGCTCCAAGACAACTTTGGCGCCTTCATGTCATAGAGAGTGCAAACTCAGGTAGAGTTTCTGGGCCCTAAAGTGTAGGCAAATGCTTTGATGCTCCCAACAGTATAGGCCATTGCTTGGATGCTGATATTGTAAATGAAAGTCGAGGGGGTGCCAATCATTTTGATCAAACATCAAACTTTGTGTGATTGGAACTGTCACAGACAGGCCCTTGTACAGTTCCTTCCGTGAGGGGCTGTTGAATTCCAACATTTATGCTGCCCCTTTAATGAATGTGGCTTCAAAAGAGGTGGAATTAGACAAACTCACGAGCTTGCATACATTTGCACGAACATACACGCGCTACCACACACACTACGACACGCACTAACACACACACGCGCACTAACACACACATGCGCAGATGGGTGTTTTCTCTATGGACTCGGGAGGCATGCGTGCAGTGGAGAACCTGTCAGAGCAGTTCCTCGCTTCACGCTCTACAAGCAGTGTGTCCAGTGCTCTGACTGTCACCCTGGACAGCTCCCGACCACTGGCCATGGAAGTGCAGGTGTGTGTGTGTGTGTGTGTGTGTGTGTGTGCTGGTGCGGTTTTCGCAGTGGTTGTGCAGGTGTGTGTGTGCTGGTGTGATTTTTACAATGCCTGTGCGCGTAAGTGTGTAAACAGTGGGCGGCTCACAACCATGGGTGACAGAAGTGCATTGTATGAAGTTTAATTATCTACTATCCCACATAGAGATAGATACAATACTATGGTGATTACAGGTGTACAGCTCACCATCACTAAGCGTGGAAGTGCAGTGTGTGCAATTGCAGTTCCTGCAGTAGTTGTGTGGGTAGCCAAACAAAATGAGCAGCTCACCATCACTAAGCTGGAAGTGCAGTATGTGTAATTGCAATTCTGCAGTGGTTGTGGGTATGCAAACAAAATGAGCAGCTCACAACCACTGACCGTGACAGTGCTGGCATGCATACTGTAGTGCAACATGTGTAGTGCACAACGATTTGGTCATTCATGTAGACATGCGTGGACAATGGTCAGCGCACGACCGCGGGGTGTGGAGCAGGGGTGTGTCATACGGTCATTGGAACGCTCAATATCGTTAAATACGTGTTCAATACGAAAAAAAATACGTATAATTCGATCGTATTTAACATCCCGATTTTCGACCTAGAATGGACCCGAACCACCCAAATCACCCAAAACGTTTCCAATTCTCTCCTAAAGTATGTGTTATAAATATATTATATAAAAACATCGGAAGCTCGCTGAAAGGCCGTTTTTGGGGCAGAAATTGCCTTTAAAGGCTAAAAATGGGCAAAATTTTTGCATCCGTTTAATGCGGCCCGATTTGTTCAATATGGTAAAATACCAGAGGGGGCTAGCAAAGGAAATGCCTGAAAATGCGCATTCTTCATTCAGAAGGCAGCCACTCACAGCCACTTCATCCGATCGACACCATTTTAGTACCAAACTGTAGCTGGCATTGAGAGCTACCTGAGCATGTGCCCAGTTTTATGTGGGTCACTTTGCGTGCTGAGATAGACTGGATTAAGCACACATGGTGCATGTAACCCTAATGTGGTGATTTCCATGGGATAAATGGCTGAAATCCTCATAAAACACCAACCACTCAGCCGTTTTCTTTCATTTTTGTTGCAATGATATTCTTTTATAATAAGAATTATATACCATAAAATTATCCCAGATTGGTGCAGTGGGTGATCTGGTCTGAAGAGTTTTGTGGTAAAAAAATGGCCTGCACGCCACAGCAAATTAAGCACACGCCCCACAATTGGCAAGCTCCAAATTTTACATCTATTGGAGCTATCCAATTGTGGGTGCGTATAAGCCAAAGAGCATATAAAAACTTGCCCATTTTGGGCCTCAGTAAGCCCCTTCTGGTAAAATACGCATTTAATACAAAACGGCGTATTATACGATTACGCCGTATGACGTATGACACATCCCTGGTGTGGAGTATACAAGCCTCCAGTTTGTGTTTTGCAAACGGGTCTGACTGTTTAACTACATGACGAGGTGACGAGGCATGTGGATTTTATGACAAATACGCCTAATGCTTTGCAAGTAAAGTTTCCAATTCTCCGGCTGTCACTTCATCAAATTGGACCCAACCTAGCTTCAAACTGAGAGATTGCAGTGTCTTATTCAGCCACACCGCCAATCCACGCACCAACTTTGAGCCTTGGTTGACCCTAAGCCCCTTCAAATTTGGTGCAGCGTACAGCGACGTTTCTAAGGCGGCTATTTTTTTGATGAGCTGCCTCACTCCACAAGGTCACAGACGACACATACTAGGTACACACACAAACAGTGTAAATCACATGCGTCAAATAAACCACACACACACGTTTTAAACACACACAAACATGCAAACACCCTCACTCACATATTAACACAGGCCCTGGTGACTGCACAGCCCCCTCAGAGCCAGGCCCCTCCCATTCGGCAGCCTAGTGGGGTCAATCGAGAGCGCTTGGCTCCCATCATCGTGAGCGTGCTGCACAAGTTTGTGCTGCGCCTTCACAACCAGAACATTGTGGTTTCCATCACAGGGGGCTTGCAGGTGTGTGTGTATGTGTGTGTTTGTGTAATAATACGCGGAGAATGTTTGTGGGAGGCAGAGGATGCTTGCATGTTGTTTAATTGAAGGTTGAATACTTGACACTTATTACCCATTATACATTGCATGTGGGAATAGAAGCTGTTGGGCAGCTGTCGTACAAGTTTCTCAGTATCTCTCTCTCTCTCTCTCTCTCTCTCTCTCTCTCTCACACACACACACACACACTCATACACCCACATACCCGCAACTCCTTTCTCAGATGCGAGAACCTGCTGCAGATCTTGCCATTGCGGTCGCCATCGTCTCCGGCTATTACAGTATCCCAGTCCCTCGTGACATGGTCGTCATCGGTGAGGTGCGTTTGGCCCATGGCTCCTTTGCCATCTGTTCCTGTGCTACAGGGGAGTCGAGAGGGTGCTACCCATGTCCACACATTTGTCCCTGTTTCCAGGATATTCCACGGCCCAGTCTGTGTTTTCCAATTAACGAGGTCGCTGCACTACTCCTTCTGTTCATTGCAAACATGTCCATCTCATACCATGTACAAACTTCACAACATACGCCGAATGACGTAACAATTATAAAACAAGCCCGTTGCCAATTTTCTTAAAGCTATCTTGTACCCGCAGCTTGAGTGAAACTACACTGCACGTTCTTTGTCCCTTACAATCTTGGATTGACCTAGCATCCATCGTCCGCTTGCAAGGTTCTTGCTTTCTGACGCCTTTTGTGTTCATCTGTAAGTACATCTTGCGAACTGGTGCAGATTGATCTAGGGGGCGGCCTCCGCCCTGTCAAGTCTTTAGACGCCAGATTAGCTGAAGTTGCCAAGCTGGGCATCAAATCAGCAGTCATTCCAAAGGTGTGCCACCCTACTTGCGCTGCTATTTGTTCAACATCGGTGTTGTGCTCTGATGGCGCACAGCTTTGTGTGTGTGGTTTGTCTCTTCAGCTTGCCCGTCTGGGATTGACATTAACAATGCTTTTGCTTTATTGGATCCAAACACCAAAGAAATCCTACACCACCCTAGATGCATTCTTAGACAGATCTTGGGGTGCCACCTTGAATCAGTAGCATAGGCAGTGAGTGGCATACGATCGTGTACGGTATAAAGCCCGACCCTAGCTAAGTTTTGTCTAAAAAATTGTTTTGATTGCACCCCATCACTGACCACAAATGCCATTGCACAATACTATGTTCCAAGGGCTCACGTTGATAGTTGATGTTGCCTCTGGGAACCTGTTGCCAATTTTTATTTTTTTTTTTACTAATTCTTAATCTTTATCCAACCGTGCTTGGTGTGATGCATATGCCCACAGCCCCACTACTCAGAGGAGTTGGCAAAGCTGCGACGTGACTCACGCCTCAAGGGCTTAGATCTGCTGCCCTGCTCCTCTTTGCTTGAGGCCCTGCGAATGGTGCTGGGGGAGGGGGTTGGCCAGCAACTGGGACCTCGCAAATCTGACACAAAGAAGAGCGAGAAGGTAAGAGCAAGGAGAACGTTCTCCCAAGAGCAGTTTGTCAGAGTGCACGCAGGGCTCACTGAGATCAATAAAGAGGTCAGATTTCTTTTGAGTTACTCTCGTTGCAGGCTGAGGCCTCTCCTTCTCTGTCCCCCCTGCGTTACTTTTGCTCTTCGCAAACTTTTGGTCTGAGACTACCTTTTGTGGATTTGATCCTTCTCTTCTGTCTGACTTGGTGAGATGTTGTGTGGAGTTGCTTTCATTGGGTGGTGCAACAGCGCTCCTTCCTGATCGATATTGATAGCGTTTACACTAACAACGTGGACCTTATACCTGTCTTGTCACGCACGCAGGCCAGTGGGAGAGGAAACACCCCGGCAAGGTGGAGGGGCAAGGCAGCCTCTTCTTCTTTCAGTGGCAGCGGGGATGGCATGGTCACAGTAGAAGAAGTGGAGGAGGGCGCGGTTGATGGTAGACCCACAGACGGTGATGAAGTGGACGAGTGGGAGGCAGAGGAAGAGGAGCCTTGGGAGAGGGAAGAGGAGCTAATGCACCAGGCTTAATGCTCTAGCATAAGGCCCATTCCTGCGTAAGATTGTTGCTGGTTCCTTCAACTCCTTATTCTGATTAACTTTTATGGATCTGAGTGTGACACTTGTTTATATCGTTATATGATTTTATACCGGAGTTCTCGTGTTTGTAGTATACTATGTGATAGTGGGGTTCTTGTTCAAGATGAGAAACACGTCATTTTTTCATGCCCGGGCATTGTATGGTATGCATAGGCATAAATTCAACCATTTATTTGATCATATTCTGATAGTGATATCAATATCTGATAGTGATATCTGCTTTTTCACAACTCAGAAGTAAACCAAGTGCAGCTGCCGATCTCATTGTTGACTTGCTAATGCCAGGCTGGCTGCCTCATGTAATCCAACTGATTTTATTTGTGAGCCCCGCGCCCCTATATCATGCCCCTTTATTAAGCCCCCTCTTTTGATCATGCTGGCTGTGAAGTATAGGAAGCTGAAGTCTACACTTAGATGAAGGTCACTTAAATCTGCCTGCCAACTTTTACAAGCTACACTTGTATCGAGCATGCGGAATTGACGATATGGCCGCTCTAATAATATGCTTTTATCTGTAACTATGAAATTATACTACTTAGTAATGGTATGCTTGCTCAAATTAGAGACGCAGCTTCGTTGATGCACATATTATGGTGCAGTTTTTTAGTAGCCTTCAGCTAGGATCTCTGGGTGTTTCATAATACGTTAATTTAAAGATGTCATGCTCAGCACTGAATCACATTGCTCGCAACCGTTGCGAGCAGGACGTGACGTAATGTTTATCCCCGTGTACCGTGTTTGGTTTCAGGGTTTTTCCAAGCTTCCGCTCAGATGCCCCCAGAGGCATATGTAGCGATGTAACATTACCTTACCTTATCCTCGTGTACCATCAGCAAAGCCTGCCGGCAGCTAATGTATATGATAATTTCGCGGCTACAGCTCAATATCTCTACAGGGCAGAGAAGCAGGGCAGTCTGTAACATAACACTTGCATGTAAATGGACGTGCATAGTTTTGGGTATAGGTAGCATCCTCGTCTTTGACGTTTCAATACGGCAAGACAAACACAGGAATAAGAAAACATAGAAACATACTCCACACAAATGTGTACAGAAGAGTGTATTGGCGTGTCTTGGCAGCGTGACCACCACAGCACCAACTCAAGGTGAGACATAAAAGAAATACTACTGCACAAAACAATGATATCTCCTGCAGTCATAGCATAAGAATGAACTTGATCGACAAATGGCAAGCGATGGAAAAAAGACGCAACGCACATCATAGGGAAACTTACAGCAGCAATGCTTGATGTAAATTAAATTTTCCGTGCGGCCTTGTATATAAACACTGGATTACAATTACAAATCTGAAGGCTGTAAAAGGAGGCATTCAGCAAAAAGCAGGCCTAGCTACTACTAGCAGGAACCTCTCATTCAGTTGGGGGAGGTGCAGCCTTTTTAAGGGGAGAAGGGGCAGCAGGAGCAGGAATGATTCGCCACCGGCTGCGAAGATCGTCTAAATCCTCCTGTACGTGGGTTTTATTTGGAACTTGAGGAATGGAACACCTAACCCTAAACACCCTATTCTTAACACACTAGCACGACATAGCACCAATTGGTCGGGCCTACAACAGCAAGAGTCTTTTTTGCCACTCTCTTCCGTAAGCAGCGTATCCACCTCACCCTCCTCCTCCTTGTCTGCAGCCTCTCAATTGTGAGAAAGTCAAGCGTGACATGGTGTGTGCATATGTGACATGGTGTGCGAAAATGTTACATGGTACGAACATGGGTACAAGTCAAAGGCCTTAACCACGTTTGCTGTATCAAGATTTGGGCACATAATAAATAGTACGAGTGCAGTATCTTGGGTGAATACCACTTTGACTGCACAAGCACACTGTCACATTATTTTGTCACCTCGAGACTAGCCATTTCCAGGAAGCAGATTCAATGTAGCAACCTGGTAATTGGAGTCCATGGTGGCAGTGTTAGAACTGCAAACAAAGTTTTGCACCATTACCTCATATGCTTGTAAAAAATAATAATGTTTGCAGGCTGACACAAACACTCCACAGCAGCACACACCCCAAACAAAGGCTGGAGGCGCACACGCTGGCACACAACACTCCTTCACAGCATGCGATCCACAGTGGATCAGTTCATAGAGCTAATTTACATCACGCGAGCACATAGGAAACGGTCGTGCTTATAATGTGACATTGATTGGAATTACGATACAGATTCTACGTTATACTTGTAGCTGTTTCACTGCACAGTTATTTTTGTAGTTGTTTCACTGCCTTTTTTCTTGGTGCTCGTAGCAAGTGTCATGTTAAAGGCGTGGCTGTCGCCGGAGCCACCAACGAAATCCCGCACCTCCAGGTGGTGCTCGTAGTAGATGGTCATCAGGTCGTGGCAGTTGTTGCCGGCCCGTAAGGCCCACGGCAAAAAGCGTTGCTGCAGCACCAACCGGTCTTGGGGCTTGAGTCGGAACTGCGCGCCCGCAACAGCGAGTCCGGTCATGGGCACGCCTGTCTGTAAGTTCAAAGAAGGGAGTGAGCTTGTTTTAGGGGCCGGCCAAAACCGTGTGTATACGCCGTATATGAACGTATATTGAAGGGATTTCTGCTGAAAGTACTGTGTATGCACTGAATATATATATATGGTCATGGCCAAGAACCCTATCAGATTTTAGTCTAGTTAAGATTGGACAGGGCAATAAGCTGGGAAGGCTGCTCTGATGAAGGGAGAGTTTTGAACCTGTTTGTATCTTAAATTGCAGTTCATTGAAAGGCATGCCAGAGAGTACTACCAAGCTAGACCTGGTGTGCAAGATTATCGACTCAGCAATAAGCCGCGCCAAGGGCACATCTATCTGCGCGTTGAAAGCAGGAGAAGTGCTGGAGTTTTAGGTCATAATCTTCTATTCAAATTGACACTGGTACTTGGAAATGCTAAAGAGCAAATTATAGGCTATACCAAACGCAGTTTTCAAACACAATAAACAAAATATCATTGGGGGCACGCACGCATTCAGGAGAAGTGTTAATCAGCATGCGTGCAGGAAGATGCAAGCCAAGTGCTCATACTACTACCTGGGGCCCACTCCAAGTTCCCGTTATATTTTTACATGCAGGCATAGGATGCCAAGCAAAGAGAGTGCATTTCTTTGCATGCCTGGTTGGGGTCAGCATACGAGTAGCAGCTACAACAATCCTACGTGGCAGGGTCTTGCAATCATCAGGGGGGAGCGGATTTGCCCACCTGCCTAAAATCCGCACTGTTTAGGCAAATTGTGTGGTTCAGGCACCCACTAACGTTCGTGTATCAAGCTCTTACCAAAGCTGCCCTTGTTTGATCTAACATACCACCCATATATTCCAAAGAAAGGGACCCTCCAAAGTCACCACACTCCCCCCCTATCATTGCTTTAATCTTCCTTTCCTCCTTCCCTCTATACCTGCACGTACTCAAGAGCCTTCAGCGCTAGCTCTCCAAACACATTTGTGTGGCAGCCAAACAGTACATGCCAAAGGTCGTGCACCTCTCGCATCCGACGGATGACGTATGCCAGGTCAGCATCATCCACAAACCTGGAGAGAAGGGAAAAAACAATGATTCATCAAATTGTGCAAGATATGTAGCACATGCCCATGGGCACAAGTTAAATGTGAGGAACTTTTTACTTGAAAGCAAGTCTACATTTCCCAAGCACTGTTGCGTTTGTAGCAGGATGTGCACAAATGAAAGTGGCTCCACACCACAACGCCCACCTCACAGGCGGCCGGTCGTCTGCATGGAAGTGGCGCTGCTTCATGAACTGTGCGTAAGCCCCCCCAAAGGTGTGGGGTGGGAGATCCCAGCAGTGCGCAAGAGATTCATCCTATGTTTGCACAAAAGGAAAAAGAAACAGATCAGCTCGTATTGGCGGTACCTGTGCTCCATATGGCTGGCAGAATGTGTGTCATACTCCTTAAACAATCAGCTGCCCTGCTTTTTAAAGCACAATGTACAATACAAGCAGACAAATGTCTCTCATTACCGTGATCCGCGGTTTTTCTTCTAGGATCAGCCGGCCTGTGGGGTCTGCCAGCATGCGCTCCTTCAATCGCTGTAGATGCCATCCGCCTGTTGTCTCCCCCACGGCTGCCACCAAGTCTGCCCGGGCAGGCCTGGGTGCAAGCAAGCACGAGGAAATTTACTGTGTACAAAGCGACTGTGTACAAAGAGTAAATTCAATGGCAATAGTTGCAGGCACACATATTTATGCACACATGCACCCAAGCATACACACAAAGACACACACATACACATACACATATACACGCACACGCACACGCATTCGCTCATGTACATGCGAATGCACGTGCACACCCACACGCATTCGCTCATGTACGTGCACACGCACGTGCACACGCATACGCACTCACATACACATAAGCTCACGCACATAAATACACACGCGCACACGCACACACATATACACACACCTTAACAGGGCACCTGCTGCAGAGAGGGCAGCCACGGCCCCCTTCTGGAATACATTCAAGGGAACGTGTGTGGGATATTGCTGCAGCATATAAATAATACAGGTATTATAATATACCTATACCTAATAATTCACAAAATAAGGTTTAGATTGACGCCCCACACCTGGCAACTGCCATAACTGCAAATACCAGGACAGGCCACACAGAGCACCTTGGAACATAATTTTAAGTCGATTGAGCTACTGTATTACCACTCTAAGGGTGTGCCGATTTCCAGGGCATGCCGCGAAGGCACATGTTTGTCCCTGTTCGACTCCTTGTCGCTAAACCAAACATTACGTATTGTATTAATTACCTGACCCAGAGAATGAAAAGCGGTGCTAAAACTTGGAGCTCAGCACTAGGCAAATTCCTTCCCTGCCTGTCCTGCCTGTGCTCCCCCCTGGTGGCACCTTGTACGCATATGGATTCTTTTCCAAATTTGACCACAAGGGATAACTTGCATTTGGAACTGTAAATAAATTCATGAAAAGTGCTCACATGCGACTTCATTCCAACTTTCCGTGCTTTTTTGCAAAACTTATTGCAAACTTACGGGTTAAGCACACCTATCACCCCCTTTTCGGCATGTCACTAGCAAAAGGGATCATCTCAATACTCAATGGAACGGCCTGGAAATTGAGCTCCTGAGTAATCAGGGTGGTCTGAAACCAAGAGGGTGCTTAAAAACTGATTGGTGAAAGAAAAATCTTGTCACGCCTAGGGCTCAGAAGGCATGCAAAGCAAGACGTGCACGCGACCTAAAATACCTAAAAGATCTATGCAAACATCATTATTATGCATCCCAGAAGGTTGTGCTGTCATTTTCAGTTGGTTTGGATCATGCCTTTAATTAAATGTTTCGTCTTACAATTTATCCCTGCCACTCCTAAGAACCCACCCCCCCTTCATTGCTAGTCTGTTGCTTTTTTGTTTTGGCAGAGATGGGAGCAACCGGAACAGCATCTGGACAATCCGACAAACCCATTGTGTACCAAGGTGTTTGCAATTGGCAGCAATTTAAATGGCGGGTGCATAAAACCATGGCCTTTCTGGTTGTTACAAAGTTGCAGAACCTACTAAAGTTGATGAAACATAAGCAGGAAACAGGGATGTCTTGATTCTTTGGTAATCCTTAAAGTTGCAGGCTAGGGTTGCACACTCGGGCCTCCGATGACCACCAATCCGGGTCCGCCGTAATGTGCTAAGCCTTTATTGTGCTGGATGTTTTCACGCTTGCCACATATTCATTGTGCAAAACAAGTGGTGAAGTTGGCGCAACATCATTTGCAGATGTGACACTGCTGCACAAATTTCCTTCGCAGGAAATTATTGAGCCTGCAATAATGAAAAAAGAGTTAAAAAAGCTTCAGTAGTGCTCCTATTCGGCCGACGCCAGAGAAGAAGCTGAAGCCGAGCCGGAGCGTGCAGCCCTGTTTTGTAACATTTGTGTGGAATCAAGCTGTAGCAGGAAAGAACTGTGGCAACTATTTTGGTAAACAAGAGCATTCTTAGAAAGCCAAAATGATTGCTACATTTTTTTGCACGACTCTTATCTTTCCCGCTACTTAAATGCACTTGAAGGTATTAATTTGGCTTTATTAAATTGTATAATTCTTTCACACTGTTCTTTACATTTAGCTTAGATCAGAGCAGCAACTTGTCCGTTTCTGTAAAAAATGCAAGTCTGCCAGAGAGGCTGGGTACATTCACCTAGCAAGGGAAACATAAAGTTTATTTCAACAACAACAGTTTGCATCTTCTTGATCAGGAACATCCACATCTGTCTCGTAACAATATTCAAACTTAGAGGAGGGCTTCAATCAAAAAGGGTCCTGGAGTCTGCAGGGCTTTCTCCATCCCTGCCTGCAGCTCGCTCACAGTAGTTGCCTTTGCGGCAGGCACCCCCATGCCTTGAGCCAAGCTGCACCAGTCAAGCCGAGGCTGCCCTAGATCGGTTAAAGATCGTGTCGCTGATCCTGCGGGCGGCAGCCTTTGCCGCATACACTCCACCTGTTTGCGGCATATCAAATTGAACAGCGTGGACACTGTGCAATGAATAATGTAAAATTTAAGCGTCGTAAAACAAATAAACCTGGCATGGAAGTGTCGGAGGCTATTAAGCATGTTGTATCAAGAAAGCGAGCACAAAACCAACCTTCAAAATGGCGTAGCTTGAGTTTGCGCAGATGATGGTCAACACGTTGGCTTTCTCCCTGGCCTGACTCCACAATGCCTGCAATGATCACAGCCAAGCAAATGCAAATCATATCTCTTTATAGGAGTGGCAAAGCAGCAACTAAAAATGTTATGATTGATCTTGAATGTCTTTCCCCCTCAATAAACAAAATATAGTACCATGCGCAAGTGCATTCCTGTTACATGGAGCAGTACTACATATAGAACATATTACAGGCCCCCTTTCAATGCAGTTGCATAGCATGAAAAGCACCAGGACTCTTGTTTGTGTTCACATGCAGTACACCGTGCAACTCCTTTGAGAAGTGCAGACCTGTGCGCATGACTTGTGTCAGTGCCTAGTGCGTTAATGCTCATGATGGCCCAGAGAATAAGGGTTAATGTTCATAAATACATGCAATTGCATCTTGCACTTTTGTCTCGACATAGTTACCACTGACTGGATCTTTTCGTTCCTTATTTTGCTACTACTGATGAAATTTACCTCAAAGCTATCCACCTGGCCCTTATCATTACTTTTCAGCATGCTTGCACAAAAGCTCCAGTACCTGAAGCCCATACATTGCAGAGCCATCTGCTTGGAGGTTGATGACCTGTCTATCAGGGCATGCAATTGCTGCTCCCAAAGCTAAAGGTGGGCCACAGCCGATTGCGCCTCCAGTTAGGGTCAAGTGGGAAAATCGTGGAGCTCCCTGACAAAAAGATTAGGTACATGTAAGCATGCGAGACGAAAAGTTGTATAATTGCTAGAAATGTGAGCATAAAACATGAGTTACAAGCAGCAGGTGTGGAAAAGAGGCAAACACTTTGACACAACGTGTGAAGCACGCTGCTACAAGGGATCTACAAATGAACCTCTGCAGAATTCCCATTACCAAATAACCTGACTCAGTGAACGATAAATAATTAGGGTTGGCCAGAAGCGTATATATGCACTGTATATGACCGTTGTTTGGCAATTTCCCTGCCAAAAATACCGTGTATATATATGATTCTGGGCAACCCTACAAATAAGGATGTCACCAAGTAGAAGCAAATGGGTTTTATTTTAGATGGTTCGCCAGCGCTGTTCTGTTTCATACCAAGCACGCCTTAACCGGTTTGCTTAAGAATCTCACCAGTACAGGCACTTAAGGGTCAGCCTCCGACCTCCTAATTCCTATCGTTAAAACATTATGCTTTGATGAATAATGATTAAGTTTCGGTTACCGATACCATAAGCCAACAGCCTGTGTATTGTTTTTGTCGGGTGATTTCCTCCTTTGAAGCAAGCTATGCCACGTTTCAACGTCTACGATGGGCAGAGTGCAAATGAAGACTAGTTCACCTTTGAGGCATTCCAGTAGGAGCCGCCGCTTGTCAGAGATTCATCAACAATAATGCTGCCAGATGGCTGCATGCAGGCCACCACAGCACAGAGCAAAGGCGGAGACAAGCGCATGCCTGCAAGCAGGTTCATTTTTATATTTGCTTAAACAATGGCACGTGAGCAAAATAAATTGATTGAGTGCTAGGAAGGAAAACACCAGTTTATAATGTCTACTCTAAGGGCTGCACACTTTTCTCCAGCGATTGATCTTGCCTGCTGGTGGGAAGGGGGGCCTAGATGACGAGCAGAACAACCCTCCGCAGTTCAGACCAGGCTGCACACGCTGCCCTGCTCCTAGCTCTGAGGATAGTAATGCAAGCATCACAGCAGCGCTGCCTGAACCCCACGCTTGGGTGTCAAACTCCCACACAGCCTCCTGGAAGTGAGTGAATTTCAGTTTGTGTAGGTAATTTTAAGAGTATCAAAGCTTGTATGACCAGGCAGGGCTGAATGATCTTAGAAGCAGCAAAACTTGCCTGAGGCAACTGGACTAGCTGTGTAGGTGCATCCTTGTAGCCGAAAAGGGCAGAAGGCAGCGGCACGTCAACGACAACCAGCAGCTGGTACTTGTTAAGCTCCCTGCAATGCAATAAGGGGGGATATATCAAAAACCTTTGCAAGGCGCTCAAAGCATTGATTTAATTGCCAAATTTATGTCAACTTGCGCTTTGGCACAAAAGAATGAAGCCCCGGGTACTCACACAATGGCCTCTTGGGGAAAGTAGGGCAAACGGGTTGGGCACGGGAGGCCGGCGCCCCTGTCCATCCGTGCAAAGCTTGTCCCACACAACAAAGCGGCACCTACAGAATTGCACCAATGCCATCCTTTTTCAACTTATGCATGATATGAACTTCCATCCTACGCGGGTGTTTTAATTTTCGTCTATACAGCTAAGGAGGGGAAATGCAGCAGAACCAACTTCTTATCCTCAGATCATCAGATCACCTAATAGGCTAGCATTCTGCTACTATTGGCATAACGGACGGCAGGCACGGGCTCAAGACCCGGCCACTCATCAAACACCTGAAAGCTCACCTCACACATGTGGTATTGACATGGACAACGTAAAGCGAATGATTTACAACGCACCTGTTGCAGCAGCCACTAAGCCAGCGGAGTGCAAAGCGCCGCCTGTTGTATTGGTATAATAGTTGTGTTTATGTTACTATGAAGGAAAGGGCTGAAAGATGTCATCGCATCAGACAAATGTGACAACATGTCCATTTGTCAAGACTGATCAGCTACCGAGTTGGCATGCAGGTTTGAAGCGCACCTTCCTCCAGTAATGCCTCTCCCCCAATGTACAAGGCAGCCTTCCCATGTGGCACAGCACGAAGCGCAGCTGCACACGCTCGCACAAAATCAACAGCACCTGATGCACAGATATCATTTCAAATCAGTTAGTTAAAACAAATGTGCTGAGCTGTGCCAAATGTTGCACTGATGAATGTGCCTGGTTTACAAATTTTGCTTTTTGCGCAAGCCTTTAATCTTGGTCCACACTAGATTGCATTTCAGCCTGACCAAGCAGAGCCAGCCTACTTCCATCATGCACCACACACACACACACCCACACCAAACCACATACTACAACACGTTGCGGCACATTAGAACAGAGCATACCACTTGCCTGGAGCACAACTGAGCATGTCAGACCCAGGACCACTCGGTATCGTGGGTTGGTGACTTGCAGCATCTGGTGTTGACGGGCCGCTCACAGGTGTTTCTTGGCCCACAGAGATGGGGGCAGTTGCCGGTGCTTGCTGTGGGAGGTGCTTCAGCGTCTGTAATTGCACATATTAGGTTGTTGTGAGCGCACACAAACAATAACTACGTGAAGCTTGCAGAAGGCTCTGAGGCGCTTCCAAAAGGGCTTGAAAAGTACACCATGCTATTTACACAGTTTTTTTTCCTCTTGTATGGTCATACTCAAATCTATCAATGATGTGGCGGGGAGGAATGTCACTTTCTGCAATTTCTCTTTTCTTAGGCGTTCGCAGGTAATATCTCCAGGCACTTTTTGTTTCAAGGAGTGTGCGTTTATTTGGGCTCTGCTGTTCAAGCTATTTGCTCAAGACAGCTGTGTCCCATTTGTGTTTCACTGCAACCCCTATACAACTCATAGACGCACCTGCCAGCTCAGATCATGTGGAACAATAAGCGTCACAATCCTGCTGCCACTGGCAGCTGCGGCATTGGTGACACACACCTCCACCATTGGCTCGGTCCCACCCGCTGACACCTTGGACGCACTGGTAGGCCTGCCACTGTCCTCGACAACCACGAAGCCGTTGCTACTATCTTTGTTGCATTCAGCGCCATCCCGTACCCCACCCAGCTCATTTGCACCCCCTCCTGCTGATCCAAGTGAAAAGCTGCTTCCGCGTAACACTTCCCACACCTCGCCCATTCTCTCTAGCCATTCCCTCATGGGCTTTGTGGTGCAAGACACGCTGGACCTGTGTGCCCCAACAAACACACTTGAGCTTACCATGTCTAGTAACCTAAAAACGAGATCAAACCTGGATTTACAGAACCCAAGCTACATTCAAAGTGATATGATAAGTTAAGGGCGTGCGCACCTGCTGTTGCCCCCTCCCACGCCGAAGCTGCTTTCAGACACTGTGGACAGACCGGCTGTGGGGGAGGGGCTGAAGGCTCTGAAGGACTGGAGGTGATTGGGGGTCGGGGGCTTGACCAGTTTGGGGCTGAGCACAAGCGCACTAACCGTGGATGCAATTGCAGCGATGTCCATGTTGAGGAGAGGGTCCCATGATGGGTCTGCTTCTTGATGACTGCCTGACTGTAGGTAGATCACAGATGGGAGTATGTATTGGTGCACTTATGACTGTAAAGGTTGATGTGCCCAACTTTAATCTCGTGGTTGAGCTTTGTGTAGCCTAGACTGGCTTAATAAGTTTCATCGCATCCAAAAAAAAATTGCAGCCATGGTTTTAATGAGTTTCAAGGACAAATCTTACCATTTGGCCTACAATCACAATGATAGGGCTTCGTGCGCGTCTAGCATTGTGAAGGTTGCTGAGGCCGTTGGCTAAACCGGGCCTGTGCACGTATGCGGATAGCATGCCACGTACGTAAGTGTTGTGTACATTCAAAGAGAAAGAGATCACAAGATACCGAACGCAAGCTGCCTACCAATTGACACATTTCTGGGAGCACAGCTGGCAAAATCTTCTCATCTTCCTTCTCACCCAAGGTGTAGTAACACAGCCGCAGGTGTCCTGCTCATCCTTGCGTACCCGTCGGCAGCTCCAGTGCACACAGTTTCATGCAGGCCGAGCACAGCTCGTATTTCACGTGTCTTGCCATCTTCACCTGTACAAGCAAATCAGTGACGCTGGGCTTAGCTGTCCTTGAGTGATGGCAGGGGGACCAGGCACATCGGTAGAAGAAAGACAGCACGTTAGAATGCGTACCTGGCTCCGACAGCCGATCCAATGCTGAGACAAGGTGCATTTCTGTGGTCCCTGGGTTTGCAAAGCACACGGACACGCCGCCCTGCTGTTCCGCCTGTGTTAATGATCAAGTGTGCGTGCAAGAAAGTGTTTGCTCGTGCAGTGCTTGATCAAGTGTCCTTAATTCCGAAACTACAGATCTGCTACCTGCCGGAACAGTGACATGCTGGCCGTCTCCTCGGGTTTGGGCTGCCTTGGAGGGGCATGTCCGGCATGCACTGCTGTGCTCTTGCTGTTGCTTGGGGGGGTTGGTGCTTGCATCTTTTGCCCGTTCTTGGGGTGGCCGCGCTCTTTTACCCCACTCAAAGCCTTGCTGTAAAACACATACGTAGGCTATTTACATTCAAAACCTTAAACGAAAATAGTTTGGTCACCTGCGATTTTCATCCGTCTAGTATAATTATTATTTAAATATCTCTGTTTTTATTCTCGCATTCACAGACCTGAACTGCCGCACCATGCTTGTGCTAACCTCCGATCTCGACCATACGATGGTTCAGAACGAGGACCAAGCACACAAGTACCTCCTGGCCTTCGACCATGCTTGGCTCACGGACAATACCCAGAAGCTTCTTGTCTTCTCCACTGGCAGGTGAGCGGTGGGAACACATTCCCCAAATCAACCCATCTCAAAACGTTGGTTGCACGCACACGTGAATTCACGCGCAAATACGCTAGACACCAATTGCACACGCATACATGCTCACACAGGAGCCCAGAGCTTTTCAAGCAGCTGTGGACTGAGGCTCCCTTGATCACTCCAGGTGTGTACGTGGGCTTCGCTATAGAAAAGAGGGAAGGTGGTTGGGAGATGGAGGCCCTCCGTCTTCTCATCAACCACCTGTGCCCCGAACACCTCATTGTTTTGCGAGCAGTTTGCAGGACGAGCACGCACGGTATATTAACATCGCAACTCAACTGTGCCCCCTCTCTTGCCTGCTCATACGTCCCCTCACAGACGTGCTCATCTGCAGTGTGGGCTCCGAAATCTTTTACAACACAGCCTCCCGTGTGCCGCGTGCTCTCCTGGCTTCCCAGCAAAAAACCAAACTACCAGGCATCAGTGATGCGTCCTTCGCAGCACCTCCGATGCACCCCCTGCCAGGCATGCCCAAAGGAGCTCAGTTCCTGCCTGATGGCTCCTGGGAAGCCTTTCTGGATGTGGGGTGGGACAGGGCCAAGGCACAGGCACTGGTGCAGCAGCAGTTCCCGATGCTCAAGCAGCAGGTGAAAAGAACTCCCTGGGAGATAACAGGAGATGTTTCATGACAGTAGTCACATCGCTGTTATTATCTAGACAGTATATTTCTATAATATTTGCTTACAAACCTTGCACACATCACGCTGGTGCGCATATCATATGTTCAAGAGCTCTAAACAACCTGAATCCAGGGTGCTTGTACACGTCATTCGTGTTTGTGACAAAGAATCTCCTTTGACTTGACAATCATTAAACCTAGTGGGCCCTCTCCTTCAGCACTACAGCCAACACCTTTAACTGTGCTAGCCTAATCCACTCTTTCATCCACAACATTAACTCGGTTGCACAACCCGCTGTGTGTACGTCCCTGCCATGCATCCACGTCCATAGGCGGCAACAGAGCAGCGCCCTCACAAGATCAGCTACTGCCTTGACATAAACACCTTGCCAGGTACGTGTGTGTCCTCTCTGTGTCTTTATAGTCAGAGGAAAAAAAGGAAACCGCAAGGCATACATAAACCCGCTCGCACATATTGCACACACACACACACTCTCTCTCTCTCTCTCTCTCTCTCTCTCTCTCTCCCTCTCCCTCCCCTTGACCATAAAACACACATCTTTACTCACACAAACATACACACACAAGCGTGTACATACATAGGTACGTACACACACAAACTCAAGCACGCACGCAAATACCCTTGCACACTCATACTTACACGCATGTACACACACACACATACACACAATGTACAAAACATAACTACGATGAAGAGATTACACAACAAATACACACGATGTACGCGCGTAGGGGGCAAGACAGGAGCTGTACAACTCATGGGGCAGCTTCAAAAGGTGCTCAAGCAGGACCACGGCATTAATATTAAAGTCATTTACAGTGGTGAGCAATTTGGGTTGACAATGAGAGCTAATATTCCCGCTCTGCTAGCCACCACCCAGTATTATAATTGTGCAATGAAGAAAACACATGCAGGAATCCTCTCAAATCACACACACACACACACACACACAAACACACACACACATACACACACTGTTACCTGGACACACACTGTGTTACGGACAGCTAGCAGTAGTCACCCTCCTGCCTTGTGACAGTATACTTTATACATTCTAAGCATGGTGTCTCATTTTATGCGTCCTTTTATGCGTCCAGGTGGTCGTGATGTGGATGTGCTGAGCGAGGCCGCGGGGAAAGGCATGGGCCTGTCCTTCCTGCTGAAACGTCTGAAGGAGGCTGGCTTTGAACCTAGCAATGTGCAGGCGAGTGCATGTATGCAAATTACAGGCATACCCGCCAGCGAGTTGCAATCGTGCACATGCTTATTATTTATTATTTCTGGGTTTAGAATTGCATAGCATTCGCTGTTTGGGTGAGCAGCTGTTGAGGGTGTTTGTGCGCTGAATTCATGTCGCGCCTAGGGGCACAAGTAAGGAATTTGCTTAGCCACCGTCTGCGTGTGCTTTGCTGCCCTTGAGGAAGGGCTGACTGTGTGTCTCGTCACAGGTGCTACATGTTGGAGCACATTCGTTAATGCTACATTAGCTTTGCCTTTATGTAATGCTTTTCTATGTGCTATGCCTTTTGATACTGCATGCTCTATGCCTTGTATATAAGTCTGGCCAGAGCCATATGCGCCCTATTAAACTGTACACATGTACACATACACGCCGTTGTCCCCGCAAGTGACACCCTTCCAAAACTATGCCGTTTGGATTTTTGCCTTACCAAATCACATTGCCTCCACCCAAGCATTTCAAACAAATAATTAAGCCCCCCAAAAACAATTTGCCTGCTACTTGTACTTCCTGCTGGCCTTGTTAGTAATAATAAACATCCTCCCCATTGCAACTTCATTTGTCAAGAGAGGTCAAAGGACAATAAGATTAGGAGCTGATAAGCCCATACCTGGGTGCGCCACCTGTAGGGCGACCTGCGCATTAAAATTATCCTCCATTCGTCAAGAAAGGTCAAAGGACAATAAGAGCTGATAAGCCCTTACCTGGGTGTGCCACCTGTAGGACGACCTGCGCATTGAATATGTCCTGCAACAATTACTGTCCAATTATTGTTTGTACATTGTCTGCACCGACCTCATTTGTATGTTGTAGCACGCTCTGATGGTGCTGCGCAGGTGGCTGGAGACAGCGGGAATGACATTGAGTTGTTCCAGGTGAGTTTTGGGGGGCACTGCTGTGGCAGGTGCCTGTTTTGCAGTGCTCTATGGCGGGATCTGTGTCAAAAGGTGATTTGCAACAGCACCCCTCCCAACATGGTGCTTGTGATGGCAAGGTCCAAAGGGTTAGAAAAACCGCTGTGTCCAGTGTGTAACACTTGAACTCCAGTCCTTGGAGTAAATCAAAGTAACTCTTGCTTTTCATCAGTATTAATCTCAAGCTTCTATGTTTTTTAGATATGTGGTCCTCTTCCTGGTTTGAGTTTAATCTTTTGTCTTAAGTCAGGGCAGTTGCGAGGACGATAGCTACTCAGCACTTGTGATCGGTCGTTGTAAATAATTCACCGGCTCCTCATGATGTAAACATTCTGGAACTAGTAAGGCGAACAATTTGGAACTAATAAGGCAAGACATGTGTGGATACGCAGTATACAGCATGCAGGTAGAAATTTCGCATCACCATGTTGTCCACCCTGTATGTGAAATATCAGCTCCCTTTCTTTTCCATGGCTAAATGTGTACACACCCATACGTAAAGGTCCCAGGCGTGAAGGGCTGCGTTGTGTCTAATGCACACCCAGAGCTACAGGCTTTTGCGGAGGCCCAGGTAGCCAAGGGAGATGCCGCACATATTTTTCAGGTGCGTGCATCTATGGTTGCAGGCACGCACCTTAGGCTGCTTTGTATGGGTAGATTCTTTACCATCCTCACAATTTTTCCAATGTGGTAGTGTGGTGGCAAATTGTGTGTATTAGTTAGTCAGTTTGAGTTAATGCTTAAATGCAGGTTTGCTGTTTGCTTTGAGATTGACAGGTTTAATTTCAAGTCATGAAGTAAAACGCCATACTAGTGTAGAAAAGGCCCTTTGTTGTTCAAGAGCAGCTGTTATAGTCATTTTAAACAACAGTGACGTATTCCTCCTGTCAGTAAAGCTGGAATCCCAATCGCTGCTCTTAACTGCATTATCTCACTGCATTTGCTGACGAAGGTCATGTCTAGCTAATTGAATTCTTGGTTGCATTGCGTCCTAAGGATGACTTTCAAACATGTACACACACAGAGACACGTGTGTACACACACATGCACACACACACACACACAGACACACGCATGCACACCATTACTGCAGGCCACTGAGCCGTGTGCGGGTGGGATTTTGGAAGCACTGCACCATTTCAGACTTCTGCACCTCCCCCATCGCCAGACTGCCCCCTCTCCCTCTCCCTCTCCCACAGCCCATTCCCCAGCCTCCACCACTTCTCACCAGTTGCTATCCCATGGAGGACCAGGTGGACAGCTACCCTCTGCCTCTCCTCATGGAACGGGTAAGCAGTGGATACTGAACTGACATGAGACAAATTGCAGCTTTAGCAGTGCTCCTCTCTGCCTGGCAGGTTATGAGCCAATCGCAAAGATTCCTGCACATAAAAGCGATGGGTAGAATGCACTTTCAACAGTGTTTTGTTGATTGGCAGGAATTGTGCCATTTACCATTATTCCTGCACATAAATAGCGATAGACAGAAAGCACTTTAAATAGTGTTCTATAAAAAAGCAGGAATCGAGTCATTTGCTAACATTCAAGCGCCATTCTTTGTTGGCTCATCAAGCTTTTCAATTTGCGGGATAGTTGGGTTTTGGAAGGCTTCCCATCAGTTGACCTCAGTATGTGGCTTGACATTTTATCAAAGGCTCATACTTTCAAAGGAAACCAGTTTGCTGAAAAGATCAGTCTGAAAGTAGATAATGTCAAGGGCTACATTGCATCCTACATACTGGTTTGTTGCACTTCCTCAACTTTTGCAGCCACATCGACGGCTCTTTTAAATGCCGCAGACGTTGGTGACACAGAGACTGCCCGTGTGGCTCACCAGCAAGCAACCCAGTGGCTCTCACTGTCTGGAGAAGCTGGTGCACGGGAGTTTGCATGGCGGCTGGGTGTGGCACTGGCGCAGGTAGGGAGGCTGGTAGTCTTGTGCATCCAAAGAAAAGCGTTGGGGTCTACCACTGGTGTGTGAACCTGTCACTTGTGGGGCTTTTGTGGGCCCCCGCACTCTGTGGCATCCACGACCAGGCGCTTGCTCGTAAACACTGGCAAGGCAAAACCAAAAGCGTGCAAGCGGTCCCTTCTTACTCGTTGATATAATAACCAGTTAGAGGCTCCTGAGCTATTTCTCTCACCATCCCGTGTAATCCATCTATGTAAGCGTGCATAGCCCTTCCTAACCCCAGCCCTGCACCACACCATTCCACAGGCCCTACGCGAGGGTATTGCATCCCCGGATGATCTCATTAACCACTCTGCCCTGCGACTGGTGGTGGCCAACGACTGCAGCCTGGTGCTGCACCCCCCATCATCATCAACACACAGCACCAAGCAGAAACGTGTGTTGCCAGCAACCGCACCTGTGCTTAGAGGAGACAGTGTGGCATCTGAGACAGTTCAAGAGGTGCAGCAGGACCTGCAGCCGGTGGCTGTTGTGGCTGCTGCAGATCAGTGCGAGGCCTCAAGAGCGTGGATTGACGAGCTCTCCGCTGTGCAGGTACGCTGAGTGCATTCCGCTCAAAATTTCCTGCTGCAGCACGAAGTCAGTCCTTCGGGCTTGTGCACCTCAATTATTAAGAGGTAATCATGTATCCTTGTCTTCTTTGTTTCTATCCCACCAAAGGTTGTCGGGGCAAGCAGGGATGCAGGCGTGCTGAGGGGAGACGAAGATAATGTCCAGCAGGAGGCCTTGGCGGTTTCTGGCCAAGCAGATGGGGCGCACGCACCACGCTTAGGAGCCTGGCAGCTGCGGTTTAAGGTGTGTGTTTGTGTGGTGAGCATAGAGCTACAATATTGCTTGTTTCCTTGAGAGAGCTCTGACCTGAGTACAATTTTAAAAGAGCAATGGTTTTGGGGGGTTATCTAAAAACGCATGCAGGCACCCTTTTTTTTCCCGATCGTGACCTGATAATTCTTACGAAGGAAAAGGCAATATTGTTGGAATTCTACAAAGCTGAGTCACGTTGCAAGAGAATGTGGGATCGATAGAAGGAAAGCTTCTGCAAGAAAGCCATTTAAAAGATGTGCAGTTTCTCCTCATATGGAAGGATACCAAAACACACAAGCATGGCAACGCCCCCTATCTATCTATTACTCAGATCATGCATTCACTTTTAAATGTGCGGTTATTCTGGAATATCCACCTGTAGCGTGAACGGCACACCGTGTGGTGCAGGTGTACTGTGTGAGCCAGCCCGATGGCGCACGTGATGATGTGGTCCATGAGGTGGATGCAACTGTCCACCAGCAAGCGCAGCCTGTCCCTCATGGGTTCTTGGCCAAGTCCATCCTTGTGTGGGGCACGATTGATGCGCAGAATGTTGTGCCCGACATCCACAGCGTTAAAATTCACTAGGTGGCTCGGAGCTTTGATGATGATGCTGTATTGTCCATCAGCTAAAGAGTCACTGCAATACTGCTGATTTACTTTCCTTTTTAAAGGTGCTCCACCCTTAGATTATGAAAGGAATCAATCCGTATCCTTTTGCCCGGCGCGGGGAGAGAATGAATTAATTCCTAGTCAAATTTTAAACTTCTTCTGAAGTATGCGAAACTACTCATTTCGAACCATCGCAATATATGTATTTGACACTTAAACAAACCTAAATGCGAAATACGTCCCTTCGGTGCTACTTACTCAGGCCGCCACCCGAAACCCGAGTGATTCTTAAAGATTTTAAAAACAATTAAAATTAATATATTTAATAGGTACTTGGGGTCTGCCCTGGCAAATGTCAAATGAGCTCCTGGAGCTTCCGCAAGAGATATTGTTGGTTGTCCTTAGCCGTGGTAAGGATGTATTTGATCTTGGTGACGGTTGGCAAGCACCTGCACGCCAGCTGCATCTAGTTGAAACTTTGTAAGGCGTGCGCACACTCACGCACACGCACACTCACACGCACACCCATACATACACACACGCACACTCAAAACAGATACATACACCCACACGCACACCCATACATACACACGCACACACACACGCACACGCACACGCACACTCACACGCACACCCATACATACACACACGCGCGCACACACACACACACGGACACACACACACGGACATACACACACACACGGACACACACACACACACACATACACACACACACACACACACACAAACACACGCACAAACACACACGGACGCACACACACTCACACACACATATACACACGCGCAAACAGAAACATACACACAAACGCACGCACATATACACACGCGCACACTAAGACACACACACGTGCACACACACGTGCGCATATGCCACACATACACATTTTCTCTTTCTGATCCTTCTGCTTTGCACAGTTGATGACCCAAAATCCCTTGAAGCCTTCTTGAGGTGCTGCCATGAAGCACATAGCATCCGAAGCAGCACGACGTTGCAAGCTCTGTGGCTGGTGCGCCATCGTCCTGTAACCTCGCTCCTAGATGCTGCCAGGAAAGCTGAACCTCATTTGCGAGAGGGAGTGCTGCTCAAGTTGTTGCGGCTCCCTTGTCTCCCTGCTGCTGCTCTCAGCGCTACTACAGAGAAGGAGCAGATGTCACCTTTGGTAGGTTACACCCTGAAGCATAAGCAAGATCATAGTAAGTAACAGAGCCCATTTGTTCTTCCCTATGAGTCGTTCAGTTCTTTATGCTTTCTACGGACACACATGCACACATACACACACACTCATACGCACGCACACACGCACTTATTATTCTATGCATACACACACGCACTTGCATGCACACACAGACACATTCATGCACACACACACAAGCACAAAGACACGATCATGCTGCCACACACACAACACGTACACATGTATGCATGCACACAGGCACAAACACACGTGCAAGCACACACACACACACACATACTGGACTTCCTCATGCGTGCACTGCCGTGATACTATAGAACAGACCCAGCATGCTCGTGTTGCCTTACTTCTTAAACCCAACCTGCAGCACCTTGCCAGCATTTGTGGATTACCCACCGTGGTGGAGCATCTCCATGCCATGCTTGGGACTCAAAGACTAAAAATCAATAAGCCAAGTGGGCGTGCTGGGCGCACTGCTTTGGTGAGTGATCGGCTGTTATTCCTGCTGCTGTTATGGCAGCTTTGACGGCTGCCTGTCGTGGCAACTGTGTCACCTAAAATATCACAGACTTTCAAGACGCTGCCGGTTTTGGCAGCCTTGGCAGGGCAACATAAGTTCTTCTTCCATCTAAAATTCGTGATTGGTTTCAAAACCATTCAGTAGTTCCAGATGCACGCAAATTGTTTGTTTGTTTTTCCTCTCCCGGCCACGCATCATGGGACACGTCAAGGTCACTAGCATCTTGTGCATCAAAAGTTTGTCGATCAATGCATGTGTGTCAGATGTGAGCTTAGCAGCGACGTGCTTATCCTTGCAAAATACTCGCCTTGATACTTTTCTCCCCCACAAAATTATGTTTGACCTTCTCCAGGTCCAAACCAATGTGCAAGCAGCCTCCCTCCTCCTCTAGCCCAGGCGCCTGTTAAATTATGCTTGACCATTTCCAATCTCAAGCCAATTTGCAAGTCACCCTCCCCCTTTAGCCCAGACACCCAGTCTGACCCTTACACACAGTACCTGCCGATATATGTACACATGTATAAGGTTCACCTCTCGCAGCTGCTTTTTTTTGGTCCTGCTCATGCCTGCACTGACCATGGCTTTTGAACGAATACACACAGCATTGTAAAAAGGGGTCGGACTTGCTGCGTCAACTCTCTCAAACGACACAAGGCACCCTCTAGCAGTGGGCACGCTCTAACAAGGCACCCTCTGACACGGCACCCTCTTAACTGTGGGCACCCTCCAACAGTGGGCACCCTCTACCAAGTAACCCTAACAGTGGGCACGCTCTAACAAGGCACTTTCTAACAAGGCACCCTCTAACTGTGGGCACCCTCTAACAGTGGGCACCCTCTAATTGTGGGCACGCTCTAACAAGGCACACTTTAACAGTGGGCACCCTCTAACATTGGGCACGCTCTAACAAGGCACTTTCTAACAAGGCACCCTCTAACTGTGGGCACGCTCTAACAAGGCACTCTCTAACAATGGGCACCCTTTAATAGTGGGCACCCTATTAACAGTGGGCACCCTCTAACTGTGGGCACCCTCTAACTGTGGGCACGCTCTAACAAGGCACCCTCTAACTGTGAGCACCCTCTAACAAGGCACCCTCTAACTGAGGGCACCCTCACCTGTCCTTTGTTCCAACAGCACCTTGCAGCTCAGCACGGCCAGGAGGCTGTGGTGCGTACGCTCCTTAATATTCCGGGAATCCAAGTAAATGCAAACAGTCAGCTGGGGGTCACCCCTATGCACCTGGCTTGCAAGAACGGGCATGCCGGGGTCGTCACCGTTCTGGCAGCTGCAGGTACGTTTCTTCTAGAGCTGCCAGTTACTTGAGTGTGTGTGTGTGTGTGTCTGTGTGTGCCTCTTGATGTGTGACCAACTTCATCCATACAGCTTATTATCGTGAGTACAACGTTGTGAACAAGGAGCTTGAGGATGCGTCCGCCTGCTTTTCGGTGTATCTACGCCTTGTTTGCCTGTCTGTACCCAATCATGCTCTTATGCAAATCATGAGGGTAAAGAGCACAGACTTTGCCGAACCATCAATGTTGTTCTTCTGGTTCTCTTTATTTGCAGACAATGATGACTGCTCTCTTTGTCATACATACACAAATAGGCACACAAATACACATACAAACACCTACACACACAAACGCAAACGCGGAAAAGCACCGACGACACAGGAGACGAATAAAATGCACAAGCAAGTGCACAAAAATGCATGCCTGTCCCTTTTTTCACCATTTTCTATATGACTATCAAATTGTTCATTTTGTTATTAGTACACGTAAAATACGTTGGTCAAAATAATAACCCGGGAGTAAAAATGTGTATGTGGCATGCGCCAAGTGCGCAAGCAAGTGCATTAAGGGACACACCCATCACCCCCACATCCACACCCGTGCAGGAGCTGACGTCAACCGTGCAAGTGGCATGGGCTGCACTCCCCTGCATTGGGCGTGCAGGGGCGGATGGGTCAGTGTGGTAGAGGCACTGACAGCTGCGCATGCCGACGTGAATCGGGCGACAGGCATGGGCTGCACCCCCCTCCACTGGGGTTCACGAGAAGGACAGGTGTGGCACAGGGATTGTTTGTTGCAGGGATTGGCGCAGGGAATTGGAAGGTTCGCACCGGCATAGGTTGCACTGTGCTGCACGACTCTTGCGTACGCATCGCAAGGTTTTAAGTGTCACGATATTTCAGCCGTGAAAGACAGTCGTACGTGTGAATTATGTCCTCAAAAATCATAATTACGCCGTGATCTACAAAATTACGGTACGTACAGTGAAAAGCGTACCGTACCGTACACAGTACATTGAACAGGCCTGATGACACTGCTCTGTCGTTTTCAAAAAGCTGGAGCGGGTGGGTGCGTGGTGTACTGGCTTGTACACCTTTGTGCTCAAGCACCCATGTGCCCGTCTTTTGTTAAAACTGTGCATGTCAAAACGCAACACGGCTCTTGAGAAGTGACTCTGTATGCCTCTGTCTCAAGTACAGCAGGCATGTCCTGTCCAGAAATCTACTACTCGATCAGTAGAGGCGCAAGGTACTTTACGAAGGTACTTTACAAACGGAGCTTGTTATGTGCAAAGCCGTCGAGTACTTTTAAGGACAAGTGACCCCAGAACCAGCCGCCGGCTGTTAGCAGGCAGCACAAAGAGCACTGCACCAACCACTAGTAGCCGTAACGTGTCCGTTGGAGAGCTGATGGTGGGGTTTCTAGATAGCTTGCAATTTTTATCAGCTTTGTGTCCTCAGGGTGTGTCCTCGGGGTGAGCCTCCATCACTTTTCTCGTCAATTTCTTGTTTGTGGGTGGCACCATCAGTATCCACTCTATAAAATGGCTCCATATGCAATGGATATGATTCAAATCCTGCATAGTTGTTTACACTATGAGAGTGAAGCTCACGCTGTATGCCTGCACGTCCCTGCACCTTTTTTTCAGACGGTTGGTACGTAGGGTTGGCCAAAACCCTATACATACGGTGTATATACGGTATTTTTGGCAGGGAAATCACCAAATTTACAGTCATATACGGTGCATATGTATACGGTCTGGGAAACCCTATTTGTACGTGATCAGGCAGAGTTGTAGTACTCGAGAAACAGGCAAAGTTGTAGTACCCGAGAAACAGGTCTGCTTTAATATGTCAATGCACTACGCAGGTGGCTGTGGTGCAAGCACTCTTGCGCACACCCGGCATGGACATGTATCGGAAAAGCAACGATGGCAAAACGTCGATGGACTATGCAAGGTGCGCTGCTTTATGCAAGACTGGACAACCTCATATTCCTTACCAGTGCTTGCAGTGCGTTTGTGTGTTTGCGGTTAAGGAGGAGGGATGATTGCTCGTTTATTTCTTAGGTTGGAGGATCATTGTGTTAGTTAGGGTGCACTAAACTCTTGTTTCCTCCGTACTACAACTGCAGAGCCAGCGGGCATGAGGACGTGGTAGATGCCTTGGGTCTGGTCTGGGGGCATGATACTACAAGCACTCATTAGCACGAGGGGAGGAACCTTTGGCTTGCACTGCTCAGTATCAGAACGTGCCTGGATCCAACCACCCCTCATCTTTATATATGTCAATACGACTTCGCTTGTCCTGGTGTACAGTTCGTGTGGAATGCGGGAGCTACTAGTACTGTTTTTACTGCTGGCCATGTCTAAAATAAGATATTCAACATGACGCTTAGCATACTGGGTGGCACACAAGTTGAGTCGAGACAAGATGCCTCCACAGCAATAACACTCGTGCAAACAACATTTTCCATACTTGCACCTGCACTATCATCAGAAGAATTGTGAAGCGTAGGATGATAGGACGATATGCCCTGAATTCTCAGGAATTGTTGCCGCTTTGCAGCAACCTTTGCAAGCCCAATACACTGTGACTCAACAGCTTGTGCATGCACGCAAGTATCATGGCTTCGCTGCCTGCGTAACTATTTTTTGTTTTTATGGCTTTGTCTGCTTTAAGGTAAGGACACAACGTCGTCTGCTTTTACCGTATGAAGAAAGCAGGTATTTTTTTAAATTGGTTACTTGCTGTGGGAGTGAATGCTGACCGTCACCAACGCGTGGCTAGGATCTTTGATATGTAATTTAAGTCGTGCCCAAGGAGCTGCCTCTCCTAATTGTATCTCTTGGCAGTTCATTCAAGGCAGACACTGTTAAAATGTCGATACATGTCATGTCTTACGTGAAGATGTCATATTAACCTCCTTCATTATGATTTATTATGATTCGCTGCCCTTTATGCATGGAACCTATATGAAAAAGAAAAAAGAAAAAACTACGCAGGCAGTGAAAGCCACTCCCCACATTAATTAAGGAAAAGGAGCCACTTTGGTACCGAGTACCGTATAGCTCCTCCGCCGTGAAAAGAAAAGGTGAAATCAATGGGGATCTGGAGGGTTGCAGGCTTGGCCTGAAACCGGCTCCTGATGAGAGTTGATAACAGTACTGGAAAGGGCACGTCTGGTATGGACAAATTTGGCAGCTAAGTTCACAGAGTGCACATGGAGCTTGGAGGCAAGCTTCTTAACTCTTTGAGAATCGAGACCCCCCAGTTCCTTGAAAGGCCACTATATCTATTATACCTGCTGTATCCCTTAAAAAAGAGGTCGATGGAAAACAAAGCTGAACGTCTCCAACAACAAATTCCTCGTGATAGGTAAGGAAAAGGCAAGTCCTGGTATGACGGAGAGATTGAAATAGGGCGCAATTGGCACCATGAATTGTATCATCATGGCATTTACACTTCCTCATACATTACTTGTCATCACAGTATCACTGATTCCGAATGCGTCCTCGCGAAGTAAACAAGAAAGCAGTGACGTATCACAAGTGGTGTGGGAGATCTGAGAGTGGTCCTAGAGGTTCCCCTTTCTCTATCCCCTCCTGCTTGCACAAGGATTCGGACAAACATGTGTTGAGGAATTTCAGCAGGTTCAGATTGCGTGCACACCATTTGAGAGTGGAGTTTTGCAAATGGCATGGTGGTTCTAGCATTTGTGATAAATGTGAGTGTGGAGAAGTTTAAGATGAGAAGCATGTGCT
>Ga0307963_1000217_pt1 | contig 34516 bp, 35 predicted proteins | sample OrgLakmetagen594_FD_201829 | JGI IMG/M metagenome (GOLD analysis project Ga0307963, IMG submission 201829) | Saline water microbial communities from Organic Lake, Antarctica - #594 | ecosystem: Environmental > Aquatic > Non-marine Saline and Alkaline > Saline | place: Antarctica: Organic Lake... | reverse complement strand
ACGGACCGGTCGCACGACGAGAGGACAAGGACATGGCATCGAAGAAAGACGACTGGCGCAAGACCGCCGAAGCCGAACTGCGCGGGCGACCGCTCGAGGATCTGACCTGGAACACGCTGGAAGGCATCCCGGTTCAGCCCGTCTACACCGAAGAGGACGTGGCCGACCTGCCGCATATGGGCTCGATCCCCGGGGCGGCCCCCTTCACGCGGGGCGTCAAGGCCACGATGTATGCCGGACGCCCCTGGACGATCCGGCAATATGCCGGGTTCTCGACGGCCGAGGAATCGAACGCGTTCTACCGTCGCAACCTCGCGGCCGGGCAGCAAGGCGTCTCGGTGGCGTTCGATCTGGCCACGCATCGCGGCTATGACAGCGACCATCCCCGTGTAGAGGGCGATGTCGGCAAGGCGGGTGTCGCGATTGATTCGGTCGAGGACATGAAGGTGCTGTTCGACGGCATCCCGCTCGACAAGGTGTCGGTGTCGATGACGATGAACGGCGCGGTGGTCCCGGTTCTGGCCAGTTTCATCGTCGCAGGCGAGGAGCAGGGCCACGACAAGTCGGTCCTGTCGGGGACCATCCAGAATGACATCCTCAAGGAATTCATGGTGCGCAACACCTATATCTATCCGCCCGCCCCATCGATGCGCATCATCAGCGACATCATCGCCTACACTGCCGATAACATGCCGCGCTTCAACTCGATCTCGATTTCGGGCTACCACATGCAGGAGGCCGGCGCGAACCTGGTGCAGGAACTGGCCTACACGCTGGCCGACGGGCGCGAATACGTGAAGGCCGCGATAGAGGCCGGGATGGATGTCGACAGCTTCGCGCCGCGCCTGTCGTTCTTCTTCGCCATCGGGATGAATTTCTTCATGGAGGCCGCCAAGCTGCGCGCGGCGCGTCTGCTGTGGCACCGGATCATGACCGAATTCGGCGCGAAATCCGAGAAATCCAAGATGCTGCGCACCCATTGCCAGACCAGCGGGGTCAGCCTGCAGGAACAGGACCCCTATAACAACGTGGTGCGCACCGCCTATGAGGCGATGAGCGCGGTTCTGGGCGGCACGCAAAGCCTGCACACCAACGCGCTGGATGAGGCGATCGCGCTGCCCACCGAATTCTCCGCCCGGATCGCGCGCAACACGCAGTTGATCCTGCAGGAGGAAACCGGCGTGACCAACGTGGTCGACCCGCTGGCAGGGTCCTATTACGTCGAGAAGCTGACCCATGATCTCTCTGAGAAGGCATGGGAGCTGATGGAAGAGGTCGAGGAGATGGGCGGCATGACCCGCGCGGTCGAGTCCGGCATGCCCAAGCTGCGCATCGAGGAGACGGCGGCGACCCGGCAGGCGATGATCGATCGCGGGCAGGAGGTGATCGTCGGGGTCAACAAGTATCGCAAGGACAAAGAGGACCCGATCGACATCCTCGACGTGGACAACGTCAAAGTGCGTGACAGCCAGATCAAGGGGCTGGAGCGGATCCGCGCCAGCCGCGATCAGGCCGCCTGCGATGCCGCGCTGGACGAGTTGACGCGCCGTGCCAAGGAAGGCGGTAATATCCTCGAGGCGGCGGTCGAGGCCGCGCGTGTCCGCGCCACGGTGGGCGAGATCAGCACGGCGCTGGAAAAGGAGTTCGGCCGTCACCGCGCCGAGGTCCGCACGCTGGCCGGTGTTTACGGTGCCGCCTACGAGGGCGACGCGGGCTTTGCCGCGATCCAGAAATCGGTCGAGGATTTCGCCGAGGACGAGGGGCGGCGGCCGCGCATGCTGGTCGTCAAGATGGGACAGGACGGTCACGATCGCGGCGCCAAGGTGATCGCCACCGCCTTTGCCGATATCGGCTTTGACGTCGATGTGGGGCCGCTGTTCCAGACGCCCGAAGAGGCCGCGCAGGACGCCATCGACAACGATGTGCATGTCGTGGGCATCAGCAGCCAGGCCGCCGGGCACAAGTTCCTTGCGCCGCGCCTGATCAAGGCGCTGGAAGAGCGCGACGCGGGCGACATCCTCGTGATCTGCGGCGGCGTCATCCCGCAGCAGGATTACGAATTCCTGAAAAAGGCCGGGGTGAAGGCGATCTTCGGCCCGGGCACCAACATCCCCGACGCGGCACAGGATATCCTGAAACTCATCCGAGCGGCGCGCGGCTGATCCGGGCGGGGGCCAGCCCCCGCACACCGGGACCAGCGGGGGCCAGTCCCCGTCGCCATTGTCGCTCGGACCAATGGCGCAACAATGACGACCCCCGGGGTATTTCGACCAAGAAGAAAAGGAGAGACGCCATGTGGCTCGATCATCTGGCGGTGGCGGCAGAGACGCTTGAGGCCGGACGCGCCGTCGTGGAGGATCGGTTGGGATTGCCGCTGCAGCCCGGCGGGCGGCATGCGCATTTCGGCACGCATAACCTGCTTCTGGGGCTGGAGGACGGGCTTTATCTGGAGGTGATCGCGGTGGACCCGGACGCGCCCGCGCCGGCATATCCGCGCTGGTTCGATCTGGATCGCTTTGCCGGTGCGCCGCGCCTGTCGAACTGGATCTGTGCGGTCGACGATCTTGACGCCGCCATAGCACGGCACCCCGAGGCAGGGCCCCCCGTCGATCTGGCGCGCGGCGATCTGCGGTGGCGGATGGCGGTGCCGGGGGATGGCATCCTGCCTTTTGAGAATCGCTTTCCGGCGCTGATCGAGTGGCAGGCCGGTGGGCATCCTTCGGAGCGTCTGCCGGCCTCCGGCGCGCGATTGGAGCGGTTGGTGGTGGCGCATCCGCAGGCGAACGCCCTGCGCGCGAAGCTGTCCGATCTGGACGCGTCCCGCGTGGTGTTCGAGCCGGGCGCGCCCGCGCTGCGCGCCGAGATTGCGACCCCGCACGGGATGAGGCGGCTGGAATGAGGATCAGGCCGGCCGGTGCGGCGGATATTGCGCCGATCCTGGAGATCTGGAACCCGCTGATCCGCGACACGTCGGTCACTTTTACCTCTGTCGAGAAGACCCATGACGGGCTGGCGACCGATATCGCCGCTCGGGGCGCCGCGTTTCTGGTGGCCGAGGAGGCGGGCGCGATCATGGGCTTTGCCAGCTATGGCGCGTTTCGCGGCGGTCCCGGCTACGTGCATACCGCAGAGCATACGGTGATCGTCGCGCCCTCTGCGCAAGGGCGCGGTGCGGGTCGTGCGCTGATGCACGCGCTGGAGGATCAGGCGCGCGCTGAGGGCATCCACGTGCTCGTCGCCGGGGTGAGCGCGGAGAATGTCTCTGCCATCGCCTTCCATCGCGCCATCGGGTTCGCGGAGGCCGGCCGCTTGCCCGAGGTGGGCCGGAAATTCGGACGCTGGATGGATCTTGTGTTTTTGCAAAAGCGGGTGTGACGGTTGGCGCTGACATTGCCCGCGATCGCCGATAGGCTCCCTGCATGACGATCTGGACCCGCATCTCCGACGCCTTGCAGGCACTGGCCAAGGGCGAGAGCCTGACCGCCGTATTTGACCGCCTGCGCACCCCGCCCGAACGCAGCGTGGCCTTCACCATCGCGGTGATCGCACTGTCGGCGAAGATGGCCAAGGCCGACGGCCTCGTGACCCGGGACGAGGTGACGGCGTTCCGCCAGGTTTTCCTGATCGACAGCGGCGAAGAGGCCAACGCGGCGCGGGTCTTCAATCTGGCCCGTCAGGATGTGGCCGGATTCGAGGACTACGCGGTGCGCATCCGCCGCATGTTCGCCGGCGAGCGCGACACCCTGTGCGATCTTCTGGAAGGGCTGTTTCACATCGCCATGGCGGACGGGGATTATCATCCGGACGAAAACGCGTTTCTGGCGCGGGTCGCGGAGATTTTCGGCCTCGAGGACGCCGAATTCCGCGCCCTGCGCGCGCGCTTCGTGTCGGGTGCGCCCCCCGATCCGTGGTCGGTTCTGGGGGTGACCTCCGACATGCCGATGAACGAGATCCGCAAGGTCTGGCGCAACATGGTGCGCGAGTGCCATCCCGACCGGATGCAGGCGCGCGGCGTGCCGCAGGAGGCCGTGAAGCTGGCCGAAAAGCGGCTGATCGACATCAATCTCGCATGGGAAGAGATCAACGCGGCGCGCGGCACGGGAAAGCATGCGGGCAAACATGCGGATTGACCGGGTGAAGGTCTTAAAATCCGGGGCCGGCGGGCTTAGATATCTGTCATGAAACAAATCCGCATGATTTTCGCCCTGCCGCTGGTGGTGATGCTGGGTGCCGGGCCGTCGATGGCACAGGACGCCCCGGAAGAGGACGGGCGATCCCTGATGCAGGAGGGGGCGCGTCTCTTCTGGGAAGGGATCCGGCGCGAGATGGGGCCGACGCTCGACAGTCTGCAAGACCGGGCCGAGGAGATGGAACCCGCCTTGCGCGAATTTGTCGAGGAGATGGGGCCGGCCCTGCGCGATCTTATGGACAAGGCGGGCGATCTGAGCGCGTATGAGGCGCCCGAGATCCTGCCCAACGGTGACATCATCCTGCGCCGCAAGACCCCGCAAGAGGATCAGGACGCCCCCGCGCCGGAGGGCGAGATCGAGATCTGACGCGGTACAGGGCGGCAGGAACCGTCCCGTACCTGCAGCGGATCGTCGGTCCTGTCGCGCAAGCGATCAAGGTCAATAGACTGCAGGCTCGGCATCCAGTGCGGCCGCCAGGGCCTTGAACCGGGCCTGCGCGACCTCACCGAACAGCGGCGCGGCCTCTTTCGACAGGCGCAGTTCAAGCACCTTCTTGCGCGGATGCCAGCGCAATTCGCCAAGGCGTGCATCCTTTTTCAGCCAGAGCATCGCGGCAAACCGCATCGCCTTGCCGACGACTTCGGCGTCGTGGCAGTCACGCTCCGACAGAAGGCCGCTCAGATCGGAAAACCGGGTATTGTCGCGCTTGTTGGCGTAGCGGTGCAGCAGGCAGAGACCCAGAAACACCCGTTCGGAATGTTTCAACCCACCAAGATTGGCGCGGGTGGCATTGTCGAAACAGACCTCTGCGCGGTAATCGGGATGGGCGCGCCAGCTGACATCGTGCAGAAGGCACGCCGCGCGGATGATGCGCCGGCGCTCGGGGCTGGCGGATCGGAAGATCGGCTGCAGGAAGTGATAGATCACCTTGCCAAAGCCGGGCAGGCGCGCGTCCTTGTGCTCGGCAAAGCGGCAGGCCTCGATCAGCGGATCGCGGTCGCGCAAAAGCTGCGGCATCTGTCCGTAAAGCAGACCCTCACGGATGCCGTAGCTGGATATGGCGATATCGCGGGGGTGAAAGGTCTTGACCACCTCGCGCAGCACCTCGGCCGCGAGCGGCACAAGCGCCATCCGGCTGGACGAGACACCCGACGCGGCGCGCAGCGTGTCGGGATCGGTCGTCTCGATCTGCTTGACGGTGGCGCGCAGATCGGCGGCCGTCATGCGGTATTCATGCAGCACCGAAAGCGGGTAGTCGCGCCGCGCCATGTCGATCTTGGCGATCGCGCGCCATGAGCCGCCGACAAGGAAAAGCCGGTTCTTCTGCTCGCCCAGTTGCGCGCTCATGTCGGCGAGGGTGCTGCGGATATGCGCGCGGCGCCCCTTCTTGCCGCCCTTGATATCGGACAGCTTGAACGGCCCCAGCGACGAGGACAGGCAGGTGCCGACCGTGCCGCCGTTGATCGCCGCAAGCTCCATCGACGAGCCGCCGATATCGCAGACGAGGCCATACGATCCCGGCCAGCCCAGAAGCACGCCCTGCGCCGACAGCCGCGCCTCTTGCGCCCCGTCGATCACCCACAGGCGCAGCCCGGTGCGGCGTTCGACCTCGGCGCAGAAATCGGGGCCGTCCGTCGCGTCGCGCACCGCCGCCGTGGCCACCGTGACGAGCGGTCCGGTATCCATGCCGCGCGCCAGCATCTCGAACCGCTCCAGCGCCGCGAGGGCGCGTTCGCGCCCCTTGGGGTTGAGGCGCCCGGTCTCCGACATGCCGGAGCCGAGCGCGCACATGATCTTTTCGTTGTAGAAATAGGCCGGGCTGCGCGCCGCGCCATCGAAGACCACGAGGCGGACGGAGTTCGATCCCACATCGACCACGCCCACGCGGCTGAGCGCGCGGGCCGTGGGGCTGTCGAAAAGCGGGCGACCGAACGGCCCGCCATCGGGTTCCGCGGAATCGTGCGTGCCGTCCATGTGTCCCCCGTCACTGGTACCCCTGTCTATGCGGTAGCGGCACCGCCGGGTCAATCACCCTGCACGCAAAACCGCGGCGCGGGTCACATCGGCGGCCGCCCCTTGAGGGCCCGCATGATCATCGCGAGCACGAAGAGCGCGAGAAAGACGATGAAGATGATCTGTGCTATTGCCGCCGATGCCGATGCGATTCCGCCAAAGCCCAGAACCCCTGCGATCAGTGCGACGATCAGAAATGTCAGTGCCCATCCAAGCACGTTGCCTCCTTTATTGCGTCACGCCTGCGAGCTGGGCATTTCGGTCGCGTCTCGCGACCCGCGCCGAAGTTTCTCGGAAGAAACCAGCCGGCTCAGTCGTCGGTATGGGTCAGCTTGGGCACATCCGATGCCCCCGCCGATCCGCGCCCCGAAAGCGAGGGGTTTTCCATGAAGAAGCGGTGGCAGTTGAACGCGAACGTGCCCTCGGGGCGTTCCGCCCGCACAAAGCTGCCATCCGGTTCCATCACCCAGCTTTGCGCGACATCGGCCATGTTGGCGGCCATCACCTGTGACACGATCTGCGCCTTGACGGTGGGGTTCTCGATCTCGACCAGCGTCTCGACGCGGCGGATCAGGTTGCGCCCCATCCAGTCGGCCGAGGAAATGAAGACCCGCGCCTTTTTCGACGGCAACCCCGCGCCGTTGCCGAAACACACGATGCGCGAATGTTCCAGAAACCGCCCGACGATGGATTTCACCCGGATATTGGCCGACAGGCCCGCGATGCCGGGGCGCAGCCCGCAGATGCCGCGCACCACCAGATCGATGCGCACGCCCGCCTCGGAGGCCGCATAAAGCGCGTCGATCACGTCCGGGTCCACCAGCGAGTTCATCTTGGCCCAGATCGCGGCCGGCTTTCCGGCGCGGGCATGTTCGGCCTCGCGACCGATCAGGTCGATCAGCCGGGGCTTGAGCGTCAGCGGCGAGATCGCCAGATTCTCGAGGCTTTCGGGCTGGGCGTAGCCCGACAGGTAATTGAACACCTTGGTGGCGTCGCGCCCGAGTGACGCGTTGCAGGTGAAAAAGCTCAGATCGGTATAGATCCGCGCCGTTATGGGATGATAATTGCCGGTGCCGTAATGGGTGTAGGTCACAAGCTTGTCGTTCTCGCGCCGGACCACGGTCGAGATCTTGGCATGCGTCTTGAGATCGAGGAATCCGTAGACCACATGCGCGCCCGCACGCTCCAGCCGCCGGGACTGGCGGATATTGGCGGCCTCGTCAAAGCGCGCCTTCAGCTCCACCAATGCGGTCACCGACTTGCCATCCTCGGCGGCTTCGCACAGGGCCTCTACGATGGGCGAGTTGCGCGAGGTGCGATAGAGCGTCTGCTTGATCGCCAGCACATTCGGATCGCGCGCCGCCTGTTGCAGAAAGCGCACCACCATGTCGAAGGTCTCGTAGGGGTGGTGCAGCAGCATGTCCTTCTGCCGGATCGCCGCGAACATGTCGCCGTCGTGATCCTGCACGCGTTCCGGCACGCGCGGGGTGAAGGACGGCCAGAGCAGATCGGGCCGCGCATCCAGCACCAGCTCCTTGAGGTCGGCGAGCCCGATCATGCCGGTCACCTCGACCACCTCGTCGGCGGTGACGTGCAACTCTTCCATGATGACTCGGCGCAGCGCCTCTGGTGCCTCGGTCGAGATGTTCATGCGCACCACCTCGCCCCGGCGGCGGCGTTTCAGCGCCGTCTCGAATTCGCGCACAAGATCCTCGGCCTCTTCCTCGACTTCGAGATCGCTGTCGCGCAGCACCCGGAACCCGCAATGTCCCACATACCTGTAGCCCGGAAACAGGCTGTCGAGATGCAGCAGCAGCAGTTCCTCCAGCGGCAGGAAGCGGTGACCGCCTTCGGGCGTCGGCAGCGCGATGAAGCGGTCGATCTGGTGCGGGATCGGCAACAGCGCCCGCAACGGGCGCTTGTCGGATTTGCGCTCCATCTGGAGGGCAAGGCTGAAACCGAGATTGGGGATGAACGGGAAGGGATGCGCGGGATCGACAGCCAGCGGCGACAGGATCGGAAAGACCTCCTGCATGAAGAAATCGCCAAGCATCTCGCGATCCCCCTTGGCCAGCGAGCGGTGATCGAGGATCGTGATGTTCTCGTCCTCCATCTCGCCGCGCAGCGCCTGAAAGGTCTCGTGCTGCTGGTCGAGCAGGCGGCGGGCGTTCTCGTTGATCAGGACGAGCTGTTCCAGCGGGCTGAGCCCGTCGGCGGCGGGCGTGGTGTTGCCCGCCTTGGCCAGTTCGCGCAGACCCGCGACCCGCACATTGTAGAATTCATCGAGGTTCGTGGCCGAGATCGACAGGAATCGCAGCCGTTCCAGAAGCGGCACGCGGGGGTTCTGCGCCTCTTCCAGTACACGCCAGTTGAAGCCGAGCCAGCTCAGTTCGCGATTGAAGAACCGTCCCGGGCCGGACCTGTCGAGATCGGGGCGTTCGGCCGGTTCGGGCAATGGCGATTTGAGGAAATCTGCGTTTGTCATGGCGGCCTTGTGGCGTTGGCATGTAACGATCCGGTAAAACAGCGTGACGTCATTCGCCGTGATTGTCCAGCACGCGTGCGGCCAGCGCGCGGGTGATCGGCCGGTGCCGGGCAAGTGCTGTGGAATCGAGATCGGCCACCACCTCTTCGGCGGCCCGGAACGACCGCTCCATGCGCCGCACGAGATAGGGGATGGTGTCGGGGCTGGGCATGAGCTGGCGATCGGCAAACAGCTTCGTCAGCACTGCCGATAACAGCGCGTCATCGGGCGCGCCGAGTGTGCTGTGCAGCGTGCCCTGCAATCGGCTGGCCAGATCGGGTAGCGTCAGGCCCCACAGATGCGGCGGCGTGCGGGCCGTGACCAGCAGCGCGCCGCCCTCGGCCAGCGTCAGATTGTGCAGGTGGAAAAGCGCGGTCTCGGCAGTGCTGTCGCAGGCGACAGCGTCGGCATCCTCGACCACCACGCAGCCTTCGGCCAGTCGCGTGATGTCGCAGCCGGCCAGATCGTGTGTGGTGATGATTTCGGCCCCCGACAGCCCCGCCCAGACATGCGCCAGATGCGTCTTGCCCGCGCCCGCCGGCCCGGTCAGGACCATCTTGTGCGACGGCCAGCCCTGCCAGTCCTCGATCATCGCCACCGCCTCGGCATTGGTCGGCGAGACGAAGAAATCCTCGCGCCCGAGGGCGGCGCGCACCGGCAGATCGAAGCTGAGCTGCTCGGCCATCAGCCCTCGTCCTGGCGGTCGAGCCCGCGATAGAGAAGGCTGGCCTTGTATTGCGCGATCGTGAACCGCGCGACCACGCCAAGCGCCGCGGCCACCGGCACCGCAACCAGCATGCCGACAAAGCCGAACAGCGTGCCGAAGGCCGACAGCGCAAAGATCAGCCAGACCGGGTGCAGACCGACCGAGGATCCCACCAGTTTCGGTGTCAGGATATTACCCTCGATCACCTGCCCCGAGACGAAGATGGCGACCACCAGAAGGATGCTGAACCACTCGCCCCAGAACTGGAACAGCGCGAGCCCGATCGCCAACGCGCCGCCGATGATCGCGCCGACATACGGAATGAACGTCAGGACCCCCGCGACCGCGCCGACCACGAGCCCGAATTGCAGCCCGACCAGCATCAGCGTCACCGCGTAATAGGTGCCGAGGATCAGGCAGACGGTGCCCATGCCGCGAATGAAGCTGGCCAGCGTCGCGTCGATATCGCGCGCAAGACGGCGCACGACCGGCGCGTGATCGCGCGGCAGCATGTGGTCGATCTCGGTCATCATGTGGTCCCAGTCATAAAGCAGATAGATCGCCACCACGGGCGCCACCACGAGGATCACCACGATGTTCAACAGCGAAGCCGCCGAGGTGACCAGCGTCTCGATCATCGCCACGCCCCGCTCGCGAATGGTGTTGCCCAACTGGGTGAGGGTCTCATGCGCGGTCGAATCGGGGTCGAAAAGCGATGGGAAATGCAAGAACAGAAAGGCACGAAAATCGCCGGTCAGCTGTGGCACGATCTCGAAGAGCGCGATCGTCTGGGCGACCAGCGTCGGCACCACCAGAAGCACCACAAGCGCGAGGAGCAGAATGAGAGCGAGCGTGATGACCACGACCGCGGCCATGCGGCTCAGCCCCAGCCGCTGCAGTCGGTCGGCGACCGGATCGAGGAAATAGGCGACCGCCGCGCCAAGGATGAAGGGCAGGATCACGTCGCCGAGAAACCACATCAGCACAAGGAAGACCGCCGTAGCGATGCCCCAATAGGTCGCCTGTTGCTTGACCGGTAATGCCATTCGCGCGCTCCTGAGCTTTGCAGACCATCTCACCCCTGTGCCCGCGGGAATCAAGAGCGTGCACCCGGAAAGCCGATGATCCTCCCTTGTCTGGCGCGGTGCAACGCCATAGACGAGGGACAATACCCCATTTCCAGAGGTTTCACATGCGTCTCAGCCGTTATTTTCTGCCCGTCCTCAAGGAAACCCCCGCCGAGGCGCAGATCGCAAGCCACCGTCTGATGCTGCGCGCCGGGATGATCAAGCAGGCCAGCGCGGGGATCTATTCGTGGCTGCCGCTGGGCTTCAAGGTGCTGCGCAAGCTGGAAAACATCGTGCACGAGGAACAGGTGCGCGCGGGGCATGTGCCGATGCTGATGCCGACGCTGCAATCGGCCGATCTCTGGCGCGAGAGCGGGCGCTACGACGATTACGGTGCCGAAATGCTGCGCATCAGCGACCGGCACGGGCGCGACCTGCTCTACGGCCCCACGAACGAGGAGCTGATCACCGATATTTTCCGCAGCCATGTCGGCAGTTACAAGGATCTGCCGCTGACGCTTTATCATATCCAGTGGAAGTTCCGCGACGAGGTGCGGCCACGCTTCGGGGTGATGCGGGGCCGCGAGTTCTTCATGAAGGACGGCTACAATTTCGATCTGACCAAGGAAGATGCGCTGCACGCCTATAACCGCCACATGGTCAGCTACCTGCGCACCTACGAGCGGATGGGGCTTCAGGCCATCCCCATGCGCGCCGATAGCGGGCCGATCGGCGGTGACGACACGCACGAGTTTCTGGTGCTCGCCGATACCGGCGAATCAGAGGTCTTCTATGACAGCGCGATCACCGATCTGAAGCTGGGCGACCGCGTCGTGGATTACGACAGCCATGCCGATTGCGCGGCCATCGTGGACGAATGGACCACACCCTATGCCCGCACAGACGAGACCCATGACGAGGCAAAGTTCAACGCCATCCCCGAGGACAGGCGCCGCTCAAGGCGCGGCATCGAGGTGGGCCAGATCTTCTATTTCGGCACCAAGTATTCCGAGCCGATGGGCGCCACGGTGCAGGGCCCCGACGGCAAGCCCGTCCCCGTTCACATGGGCAGCCACGGCATCGGCGTCAGCCGTCTGGTGGGCGCGATCATCGAGGCCAGCCACGACGACAAGGGCATCATCTGGCCCGAGGGCGTGACGCCCTTCCATGTCGGGATCGTCAACCTCAAGCAGGGCGATGCCGAGGCCGATGCGGCGTGCGAACGGCTTTACGATGCGCTGACCGTGTTGGGGCTGGAGCCCTTGTACGATGACCGCGATGAGCGTGCGGGCGGGAAGTTCGCAACGATGGACCTGATCGGCCTGCCCTGGCGGATCACGGTGGGCCCGCGCGGGCTGAAGAACGGCGTGGTGGAGCTTACCAGCCGCCGCACCGGCGAGAGCGAGGAATTGCCGCCCGAGGCGGTGGTGGAGCGCCTCACGCAGATCTATGCGAAGCATGTTCTGCGGCCGGCGTTTTGAGGGGGCGCGTGCAAGTGGCCCTTCTCTGCGGTTCGAGCAAGCAGAGCTATCGCATGTCCGCGGGCAGGCGATACGCCAGTCATTCAGCGCACTTTATTCCCGAAAAACCGAGAAAGCCCCAATCAATGCGCCAGCTTTGAAAAATCGCCTGTCCGGGGGGCGGACATGCGATGGCGCTGCGGCCTGCGGCCGCGTATCGCGCCGGGGACATAGCATCGAGATCGGCCTCACGCGAGACCCCGCCCCGTCACCTTGACGCCCCCCACCGAACGCCGCACTCTGTCCCCCAAATCCACCAAGGAGCCGCAATGGCCAGATCTCCCGCCCCCTTTGCCGCCTTCGAATGGCTGATCGCCTGGCGTTATCTGCGCGCCAAGCGCGCCGAGGGTGGCGTCAGCGTTATGACATGGATCAGCCTGATCGGCATCACCCTTGCCGTCTTCGCGCTGATCGCCACGCTTTCCGTGCGCTCCGGGTTCCGCGCCGAATTCGTCGACACGATCCTTGGTGCGAATGCCCATGCCACGATCTACTCTGCCGGGGCGATGGACGCGACAACCGGCCGTGTCGACCGCACCATTGCCGAATACGAGGCGATGGCCGAGCGCGTGCGCGCCGTGCCGGGGGTCACCCGCGTTGCCCCGCTCGTCAAAGGGCAGGTGATGGCCAATGCCCAAGACCGCAACGCCGGGGTGCAGGTCTTCGGCATCAAGCCCGATGATCTGAAAGCCATCCCGCGCGTCGCTGATCCCGAGACCGGGCGCGGCGATCTCGACCGGTTCGAGGAGGGCATCGCCATCGGCTCGGGCGTGGCGCAGGAGCTTGGCGTGACGCTGGGCGACCGGATCAGGCTGATCTCGCCCAACGGCGTCAAGACGCCGCTCGGCACCAGCCCGCGGATCAACGCCTACGAGGTGGTCCACATCTTCAGCGTCGGGCGTTACGACATCGACCGGGTGCGCGTCTACCTTCCCTTTGCCGAGGCGCAGACCTTCTTCAACCGCGACGGGCGCGCCGACGAGCTCGAGGTCACCGTCGAGGCCCCCGAAAACGTGGATGACATGGTGATGCCGCTGTTGCGCGCCGCCGGGGACCGCGCGCAGGTCTGGACGTGGCAGGATGCCAGCGGATCCTTCCTGCGCGCGCTCGAGGTCGAGGACAACGTGATGTTCGTGATCCTGTCGATCCTCGTGCTGATCGCGGCGATGAACATCACCAGCGGCCTCATCATGCTGGTCAAGAACAAGGGCCGCGATATCGGCATCCTGCGCACCATGGGGCTGAGCGAGGGCTCGGTGCTGCGCGTCTTCTTCATCTGCGGCGCGTTCACCGGGCTGATCGGCACGGCGGCGGGTGTCGTGCTGGGCTGTCTCTTCGCGATCTATATCGACCCGATCTTTTCGGCGGTGAACGTGATGATGGGCGGGCAGGTCTGGGACCCGTCGATCCGCGGCATCTACCAGTTGCCGGCGCAATTGCAGCTGGAGGATGTGCTGACGGCGGTCGCGCTGTCGCTGGGGCTGAGCTTTGTCGTCACCATTTTCCCCGCGCGGCGCGCCGCACGGATGAACCCGGTGGAGGCGTTGCGCTATGAGTGATGCTGTGCTGCGCCTCGCGGGCGTCGACAAGACCTACAACAAGGGCCGCACCGGCGAGGTGCGCGTGCTGGCCGGGGCCGATCTGACGCTGATGCCGGGCGAGATGGTGGCCCTCGTGGCGCCCTCGGGCGCTGGCAAATCGACGCTGCTGCATATCGCCGGGCTGCTCGATGTGGCCGATGCGGGCCGCGTCGAGATCGGCGGCGCGGACATGACCGGGCTTGGTGACCGTCGCCGCACCCGCGCGCGGCGCGAGCAGGTGGGTTTTGTCTACCAGTTCCATCACCTGCTGCCGGAGTTCACGGCGCTGGAGAATATCGTTCTGCCGCAGCGTGCCAACGGCGTGGCGCGGCGTGTGGCCGAGGACCGCGCGATGAATCTGCTGGAGCAGGTGGGCGTGGGGCCGCGCGCGGGGCACCGCCCCTCGGCGCTGTCTGGCGGCGAGCAGCAGCGCGTCGCGTTCTGCCGGGCGCTGGCCAACAGCCCGCGCCTTCTTCTGGCCGACGAGCCGACGGGCAACCTCGATCCCGACACCGCCGATCAGGTCTTCGAGACGCTGACCGGGCTGGTGCGCGGCACGGGTCTTTCGGCGCTGATCGCCACGCACAATCTCGGCCTCGCGGCGCGGATGGACCGAATCCTGAAGCTCGATCAGGGGCGCGTCGTCGCGGGATGAGGCCGCGCCGCCGATCCCGCCGGCAAGGCTTGCAACGACCCGGCGTCAGCCTAATTATCTTTCGCATGGAGGTACTTTCATGCGACATGTCATACTATCCCTGATCCTCTCGCTTGGCCTGACCGGGGCCGCGCGCGCCGACGAGGCGGCGATGCGGTCGGTGATCACCGCCCAGATCGAGGCCTTTCTGGCCGAGGATGCGCCCCGCGCCTTCGACTTTGCCAGCCCCTTCATCCAGCGCAAGTTCGGCACGCCCAAAACCTTCGGCGACATGGTGCGCCAGGGATATCCGATGGTCTGGCAGCCCTCGGACGTGACGTTCCTGGATCTCGAGGTGATCGACGGCACGCCGTTCCAGAGCGTGCGGATGCGCGGGCCGGGCGGCAAGTCCTGGATCGTCGATTACGAGATGGTCGAGCTTGACGGCGCGTGGCGGATCAACGGCGTCCGCGTCCGCGAGGCGCCGGGGTTCAATGCCTGACCCCGGGCCTGAGTTGGGGCCCAACCCGCAGCGCGGCCACCGTCACGGTGGTCTGACACACGGTTAACAGGTTCTGACTATCCCCTTTCTCCGATCACGCGCGGCGCGGGACGAAGAAAGGGATAGACATGAACAAGGCAATCACCCAAGGCATCATTTTCATGCCCCGGCCTTTTGCGGCCGGTCTCGACAGCTGGTCGAGCGGCGATGGCAGGCCCGGCTCCGACACCTATGACATGGCGGCCAACGCCGCCTTCGTGCCGGCCGATCAGGATTTTGGCGGCGCGCTGGAGATCCAGAAGGTCGATGCCGTGCAGCGCCTCCGCTACATGGACGAGACCCCGATCCTGCCCGGCTGTTATCTTCGGGTGCGGGCGCGGATCAAGGCGCTCGCGGGCAACCTGCCGGATGTGCGCATCGCCGCCTTCGCCGGGGTCGCAAGCGGAGATGCGCTGCCCGGTGTGACGCTCAGCGGGTCGCAGGTCACGCTGACCACCTATGGCGAGGTGGTCGAGGTCAGCGCCATCATCGGCACCGGTCAGCGTCAGGGGGTCGACATGGTCTGGGGGCCCGACGCCGTCTTCGGGCATTTCGGCATCGACCTCACCGGCCCCTCGGGCGGCGTGGTGCGCATCGACGATATCGAGATCGAGGATGTCAGCCGGTTCTTCCTGCGCGATGTGGTCGCCACCGTGGATGTGCGCGACTTCGGGGCCATCGGCGACGGGGTGACCGACGATCACGCCGCGTTCGAGGCCGCCGACACCGCCGCAATGGGCCGCGAGATGATCGTGCCGGCGGGCACCTATTACCTCGGGACAAGCACCACGATCCAGAGCCGCATCCGGTTCGAGGGCACGCTGGTGATGCCCGATGACGCGATCCTCGCGCTGACCGCGAATTTCGACCTGCCCGCCTATATCGACGCCTTCGGCGACAGCGAGACGGCCTTCATCAAGGCCTATCAGGCGCTGCTGAACAATGCCGGGCATGTCACGCTCGATCTGGGCGGTCGCAAGATCGCGCTGCGCGCCCCGGTGGACATGCAGGCGGCGGTCGGCAACCGCACCACGTACAACCAGCGGCACGTCATCCAGAACGGGCAGTTCTCGGTCTTTCCGACGCCGGATTTCGACACCGAGGTCGTCACCTCGCAGGCCACCTATAATCCCGAAAGCAACTCCAAGGAGCTGAGCGGCGTGGTCAACGTGGCGAATGTGCCCGTCGGCGCGCTGGTCGAGGGCACTGGCGTGGGGCGCGAGGTCTATGTCACCGACCGCAATGTCGCCACCGGGCGGATCACCCTCAGCCAGCAGCTTTATGATGCCGCCGGCACGCAGGTCTTCACCTTCCGGCGGTTCAAGTACATGCTCGATTTCAGCGGCTTTCAGAACCTGTCGCGCATGGTCTTCTCCGAGGTGGATTTCCAGTGCGGCGGCAATTGCAGCGGCGTTCTGCTGCCACCGCGGGGCACGGCCATCCATTTCCGCGACTGCTTCGTCACCCGCCCGAAGGATCGCGGCGTCACCAGCCATGGCGAGGGCGATCAGGGGATGATGATCGACCGCTGCCAGTTCATTTCCAACGAGGCCCCGCTGCTGGTCGGCGACCGCACGACCATCGGCTTCAATGCCAATGCCAACGATCTCAAGGTGCGCAACAACCGTGCGCCGTTCTTCCGGCATTTCGCGGTCATGGCCGGGTCCAGTTCGCTGATTTCAAGCAATCACGTGTTTCAGGGCGACGCCGCCCCGAACGGTATCCGCACCGCCGGTTTCGTGCTGACCCGCACCAACAATCGCGGCACGCTCACCGGCAACTATATCGACAACTGCTTCATCGAATGGGGCAACGAACACGACGCCGTCCCCGACTTCGCCAGCGAGTTCTCGTTCAGCGCGCTCAGCATCACCGGCAACGTGTTTCTGGCCAGCGACATGGCGCCGTGGTTCACCTATATCACCGTCAAGCCCTACGGGCCGGGGCATTTCCTCGACGGGATGATCGTCACCGGCAACACCTTCCGCGGCATCGGCACGATCGACCGGGTCGAGACCGTCGATACCAGCTTTGCCGATCTCGATTACGACCGGGTGCGCAACATCACCTTCGCCGAGAACAGCTTTCACAACGTGAGCGTGCAGGCGGAAAGCCCGCTGGTGATGACGCATGTCGAGGCCAGCGCCAGCGCGACATGGGTGGTCCAGCCGGCGCCGCGGCTGCCCTTCGGGGCGTGGGCGCAGACGGTGGTCTCGGTGCTGCCCGAGGGGCCGTTGCGTGACGGCGGCGGCAGCATCGCCTATCATGCGCCCTATTACGAGGCCAATCAGGGCCCCGAAAAGGACCGCATCCACCTGCGCTGGCCCGAGCCGGTCTCGGGCAAGGTGATCCTGCGCGTGCGGATCGACGAGGCCGTCTGAGCCCGCCCTCCGCGACCAGTCAGGGTCTCTGGCGCGCTCAGAACGTGCGCCAGAGACCAAGGGAGAGGCTGCGCAGATCGCTGCCCGTCAGCGGTTGCGTCAGGCCGATCTCCAGATGCGCGCCGGGTTTCGTCTCGTAGACGAGGGACGGCGCGAATGTGGCATAGCCGTCGCCGATATCGGGCTGACCCGCCTGAAGCTGCAGGATGACCCTGCTGTGCTCGGTGACCGACAGCCCGAAGGTCAGATCGCTTTCCAGCGTCATCGCCCCGCCGCCGGCCAGTACCGCGCGGCCGTCGGCATTGAGCCAGCCATCCCGGTCCCACAGCTTGATGCCGCGCCCGATCGACAGGCCGGGGCGCAGGGCGGTGTCGTCGCCGACCTGACCCGCGCCCAGCTCCACGGCCAGTTTCACCGTGCGGTCCGCGCGTCCCAGGGGAAGGCGCGCGAAGACGACGGCTTTCGACATGCGCAGCATGTCATGCCCGGCATCCACCCCGAGGGTCAGCCGCTCGGCCAGCCCGTATTCGGCGTAAAGGCTGTAATCCTGACGGTAGATGCCGAACGCGTCGGGTTCGGTCACCTCGCCCGCAAGCGACAGGAACCCCGTGCCCGTCTCGCGCAGCCATGCGCCGGCCACCGCATCAGTCGCGATCCCGAGCAGAAGAACGACCGCAAGCGTCAGGCATCGCACCATGGTTACCCCTCGGGCAAGCTTGCTTAAGGAAAGGTAAAGGCTTGGTTAACGCGCGCGTGGAATTTACCCTGTGATGCGGGCATGCTAGGACATGCCGCAAAACAGGAGTGCGCCATGCCGCAGATTACCGAAGCGTCCGGCCATCAGACCGTGATCACCACATTCGAGGTGACGCCGGGCACCTGTCAGGACCTGATCGAGCTTCTGACGGGGGCGTATCGCGACGTCATTGCGCACAGATCCGGCTTCATCGCCGCGGCGCTGCATGTCAACGATGCCCAGACCCGCATCGCGATCTATTCGCAATGGCGCGCCCGTGAGGATTTCCAGGCGATGCTGCGCAGCGACGAGATGCGCGTGCGCAATCGCGAGATCAACGCGCTGTGCCGCACGTTCGAGCCGGTCATGTATGACGTGGCGGGGTGTTTCTGATGTCCCGGGAGGACGACCCGCAGACCGACGACCTGGCCCGCGAGGTGCGCGCGCTGCGCGAGGAGGTGAAACTGCTCAACAGTCACCGCTTCGTGCGGATCCACAACAATATGCCGCGGTTTCTGGCGTTGAACTTCGCGCGCGGGCTGGCGGTCGGGCTTGGCACGCTTCTGGGCGCGACGGTGCTGTTGTCGCTGCTGGTCTGGGCGCTCAGCCAGATCGAGTTCCTGCCGATCATCGGCGACTGGGCCAGTCAGATCGCCGAGCAGATGAACGACGCGCGTCAATGACGGCGCTGTCGGTCGAAAGGTCCGGGGCCGGCGCGAGCCACCCCCTCGGACGACCGGCGGACATTGCCAGGGCAGACAAACGGCATCCGGGGTCATGATATCGCCTTTCGCGGGCAGGCGACGGATCAGGAGGGCGCGATGCAAAAGATCGTCATATTGACCGGTGCCGGGATTTCGGCGGAAAGCGGGCTGGGCACCTTCCGCGACGAGGGTGGCCTCTGGGCGCAGCACCGGATCGAGGATGTGGCGACGCCCGAAGGCTTCGCGCGCGATCCCGGCCTCGTGCACCGGTTCTACAACGCCCGCCGCGCGCAGGCCTCGCAGGCCCGGCCCAATGCGGCGCATGAGGCGCTGGCGCGGCTGCAGGCCGGGCATCCCGGCGAGGTGGTGATCGTCACGCAGAACGTCGACGCGCTGCACGAGGCCGCGGGCGCGCGCGACGTCATCCACATGCATGGCGAACTGGCGCGCGCGCTTTGCGCCGCCTGCGACACACGCTGGCCGTCGGCGCACCAGATGTCACCCGCCGATACCTGCCCGTCCTGTGCAGCAAAGGCCTGCCGCCCGGATGTGGTCTGGTTCGGCGAAATCCCCTACCGCATGGACGAGATCCTGAGCCATCTGGAGGGCGCGGACCTTTTCGCCGCCATCGGCACCTCGGGGCAGGTCTACCCGGCGGCGGGCTTTGCCCAAGGTGCCGCCGAAGCCGGCGCGCATTGCGTCGAGATCAATCTGGAGCAGAGCGCGGTCTCGCGCGACTTCGACGATACGCGACAGGGCCGCGCCTCGGAGGCGGTTCCCGTGTGGGTGGATGAGGTACTGAGCGGATGTTGAGGCGACGGCTCCGGCGCGATACGCGGCGCGACGCGCCGCAGCGCCATCGCATGTCCGCCCCCCGGACAGGCGATTTACTGACGCTCGCGCATCGATTTGGGCTTTTTCGGAGTGGGTGAGATAAAGTGCTCTGAAAAACCGTAAGATCACCTGCCCGCGGACATGCGCTGGCGCTGCTTCGTCGAACATGCGCTCAAGGCCAACTCCGAACCCTAGCACAGGTTGCGTTCATTCGAATTCACGCGACCTGTGCTAAGGATCTGATTTCGTATGTTCGAGAATCTCGAAATCGGTCCCCACTTTTGAGCACCATGCTTTAGTGATCGTGCCCGTGCCCGTCCTCGGGCGCACGCTCCAGATCGATGGGCACGTCCAGCGTCACCTCGCCCGAGGTCTCGAATATCAGGGTCAGCGGGATGGTCCCCCCCTGCTCGAACGGTGCGGTCAGCCCCATCAGCATCACGTGATGGCCGCCACGTTCCATCCGGATCTCGCCGCCTTCGGGCAGGGCAAAGCCCTCCTCGACATGGATCATCCGCATGACGCCGTCCTCCTCGCGGTGGGTGTGCAGTTCCACCTTCTGGGCTGCGACCGATTCGACGCCGATCAGGCGATCACCGGCATCGCCCACGTTGCGGATCACCATGAAGGCGGCGCCGCTTTTGGCCATCGGGCTGGCGCTGCGGGCATAGGGATCGTGGATCTCGATCTCCTGCGCGGTGGCCGAGGTCACAAGGGCAAGGCTTGCGAGTGCCGCAAGCAGGCTGGATTTGAGGGACATCGCGTCGCTCCTGTCGATCTGAGGAAAGTCCTGCACAGTATGCGCCGCCATGTGCGACGCGCAAACGCAATCGGCCCCGCCACGCGAAGGCAGGGCCGTAAAGGATCGACAGGGCCGAGCTATCAGGCGCTTGCGGCCTGCGTCTCTGCGGCCTGTGCGTTCGCAGCCTGTGCGCGCGCGATCTCTTTCTTGATCTTCAGGGCGGCCGGGGACAGCTTCTCGTCCTTGGCCTTGGCCAGGAACACGTCCAGCCCGCCCCGGTGATCGACGCTGCGCAGCGCATGGGTCGTGATCCGCAGCTTGACGCCGCGCCCGAGGACCTCGGATTGCAGCGTCACGTCGTGAAGGTTCGGCAGATACCGACGCTTGGTCTTGTTGTTGGCGTGGCTGGAGTTCCAGCCCGACATCGGGCCTGTTCCGGTCAATTCGCAGCGGCGCGACATGGGATCATCCTCGTTTCCGTTTGAGGGCGCGTGATTGCCCTGTCTAAACACATAAGGGTGCCGCCCTAGGCAGCCCCCTGAATTCGATGTAAGGCGGATAGGCATAAACCGAAGGGGCGTCAAGGGCCGTGCGCCGGAAAACGGCGCGGGCCGTGCTCCGCGACAGTGGAAAGGACCAAGGCCATGGACATCATCAGAGGCGACAGCCGCGCGCACAAACGCGCCGAGCCGGCCTATTTCACCGGCACCGTCTGGCAGGAGCCGGTGATCGAGGCACCGGAGCCGGCCCGCGTGCGCGCCCTGCGCGTGACGTTCGAGCCGGGCGCGCGCACCGCGTGGCACACCCATCCGCTGGGCCAGACCCTGCATGTGCTGTCCGGTGTCGGCCGCGTCGGCACGCGGGGTGGCCCGGTGCAGGTGATCCGCGCCGGCGACACGGTCTGGATTCCGCCGGGCGAGGAGCACTGGCACGGGGCCACGCCCGATCAGATGATGTGTCATCTGGCGATACAGGAGGGGCAGGACGGTCGCACGGCGGACTGGCTCGAACAGGTCAGCGACGCCGAATACGACGCTGGCTGAGAGCCTCATCCCTTTGCTGCCTCCAGAAACGCGGCGATCTCGGCGTCGGTGATCGACCAGTCGCAGACCAGCCGCATCATCAGCCCCTCGTCGCCCGGCCCATGCTCGAGCGGGCCCTCATACATCGCATAGCGCGCCCCGGCGGCGCGCAGGCGCTGATGCGTGGCGCGTGGCAGCCGGGCGAAGATCATGTTGACCTCTGGCTCATACACCATCTCGGCCCCCGGCAGGCTGCGCAGCCCGTCGGCCAGCTTGGCCGCCTGCGCATTGGCGGTCTGCGCCGAGGTCAGCCACAGATCGTCCCGCAGATAGCCCAGCATCTGCGCCGAAAGGTAGCGATGCTTGGACACCAGATGCGCGGCACGCTTGCGGCGCAGTTCGAATTCCCACGCGTTTTCCGGGGTGAAGAAGATCACCGCCTCGACCGCGAGACAGCCATTCTTGGTGCCGCCCATGCTGACCGCGTCGATGCCCGCCTTCCACGTCATTTCGGCGGGGGTGCAGCCGAGGCTTGCCACCGCATTGGCAAAGCGCGCGCCGTCCATGTAGCTTGGCACCCGGTGGGCGCGGGCCACCTCGCACAGCGCCGCGATCTCGGCGCAGCTATGAACCCGACCACGCTCCGTCGCCTGCGTCAACGCCAGCGGCCCGTGTTGGGGATTGTGCACATCGCCCACGGGCCACGCGTCCAGCGCATCCCGCAACTGATCCGGCGTCATCTTGTCGGCCGCGCCCACGAGGCTCAGCTTGGCACCGCCGGTGAAGAACTCCGGCGCGTTGCATTCATCGGTATGGATATGCGCCAGCGGTGTGCAGAACACCGTCTGCCACGGCTGCGACAGTGTCGCCAGCGCCAGCGCGTTGGCCGCCGTGCCCGTCGCCACCAGATAGACGCTGGCCTGCGGCGCCTCGAACAGATCGCGCAGCCGGTCGCGCACCTCGTCCATCAGCGCATCGGCCCCGTAAGACGGCGCGTGCCCCTCGTTGGCCTCGGCCATCGCCTGCATCACGGCGGGCAGGGCGGGGCCGGAATTGTCGGAGGCGAACTGCATCAGGTGGGTTCCTCTATGATGTGCTCTTCCCAGTCCTCTTCGGCGATCTCGAACTCGGGGATCGTGCGGTGCTGCATCGACACGCCGGCGGCGTGCACGCTGTCGGGCGTGCCCGAGATCAGCGGATGCCAGTCATAAAGCGGCTTGCCCTCGTACAGCAGCTTGTAGGCGCAGGTCGATGGCAGCCAGTAGGCGTGACGCTCGATCGTGTGCGGCTTCAGGCTGATGCATTCGGGCACGAACTGGTGGCGGATGGGATACTGCCCGCAGCGGCAGGTGGTGTCGTCGAACAATCGGCAGGCGACGCGGGTGAGCGCGACCTCGCCGGTCTCTTCGTCTTCGAGCTTGTTGAGACAGCACTTGCCGCAGCCGTCGCACAGCGCCTCCCATTCGCGCACCGTCATCCGGTTCAGCGGCGTGACCTCCCAGAAGCGCGGGCGCAGGCCGCTGCGGTCGATGGGGTCGGGCGCGTCCTTCATGGCGTCTCCAGAATGGCGCGGGCGCGGGCGCAATCTGCATCCATCTGCGCGATGAACGCCTCGAGGCTGTCGAAGCTTTCCTCGGGGCGCAGATATTCCACCAGCGCGACCGACAGATGCGCGTCATAGAGATCGCCGGAGAAATCGAACAGGAACGTCTCGATATTGGGCATCTCGCCCTGGAACATCGGCCGCACCCCGATCGAGGCCGCCCCGTGGTACTGCCCCTTGTGCGCCCCGTCGAGCACATCGACCAGCACCGCGTAGACACCGAATTTCGGCGGGTGCAGCCCCTCGATCGACATATTGGCGGTCGGGTAGCCAAGCGTGCGCCCGCGTTGCTCGCCCCCCATCACCGGCCCGTCGATGCGGTGCCAGTGGCCCAGCATCGCGGCGGCCCCGCGCGGGTCGCCATCGCTCAGCGCACGCCGGATCGCGGTCGAGGACACCTGCCCGGTCTCGCCCTCGACGATCTGCGCGATGCTGACGCCGAAGCCCATCTCGGCGCCGAAGGCCTGCAGCATCTCGGCATCGCCCGCGCGCCCCTTGCCAAAGCAGAAATCCGCGCCGACCACGACATGCGCAAGGCCCAGGCCGTCGCGGATCACCGATCCGACGAACTCCCGCGGGCTGAGCCCGGCGAGGGCGGCGTTGAAGTTGATCTCGTAAAGCGTCTCGACCCCCAGCTTTTCCAGCCGGTGCGCGCGCGCCTCGCGGTTCATCATCCGAAAGGGCGCGGCCTCGGGGGCGAAATACTCGCGCGGATGCGGCTCGAATGTCAGGATGCCCAGGGGCGCGCCGATGGCAGCGCCGGCCTGCCGCGCCTGCTCGATCACCGACAGGTGGCCCAGATGCACGCCATCGAAATTTCCGATCGCGACCGAGGCCCCGCGATCGGCGTCATCGACATAGGTGTGATCCCGGATGATCCGCATGACGCATGGCGTAGCGCCGGATCGGGATCGGTGCAAGGGCGATCAGGGCGCGATCAGGCGGGCCTCCGGTGCGCCACCAGCGCGCCGAGCCAGACCAGCACCAGCGCCAGACCCGCCCCCGCGATGAACAGCCCGAGGGCCACCGCGAGGGGCTGTCCCGACCCAAGGGCGGCGAACGGCGCGGGCAGGTCCCCGGTGACCAGCACCCAGCCCATCGTCGCCGCGAACCATGCCAGCACCATCGCGGCCCCGGTGCCAAGCGGCGTACGCAACCCGCGCACGTGCAGCCCGCGGCGCAGGGCGGTGATCGGCTGCGACAGGTCCCGCCCGATGGCCAGCAGCGCCGGCACGACCACCAGCACCAGAACCATCCCGAAGCCCAGACCGTAGACCAGCGTGATCACGGTGGGCTTGAGGAACTGCGCCTGCGTGGATTGCTCGAACAGCAGCGGCGTCAGCCCCAGCACCGTCGTCAGCGTGGTCAGCAGCACCGCGCGCAGCCGGTCGCAGGCCCCGTCGATGATCGCCGGAATCAGCCCGCGCTTTTCGGCATGCTCGTCGATCGAGGTGACCAGAACGATGGAATCGTTGATGATGATCCCCGTCATCCCGAGCAGCCCCACGACCGTGAACATCGACAGCGGCACATCCCATTGCGCATGTCCCCAGATCGTGCCGACAAGGCCGAAGGGGATGATCGCCATCACCACCATGGGCCGCGTCCAGCTGGCAAAGACCAGCGCCAGCACGAGGTAGATCCCCAGAAGCGTGCCGATCAGCCCGAGCCGGGCATCGGCCATGAACTCGTCCTCCTGTTCCGACAGGCCCGACAGGCGGTATTCGACCTGATGCGTGGCGGCGATCTCGGGCAGGATCTCGGTCTCCAGCGCCTCTGTGATCTCGGCGGCGCGGGCCGGGTCGTCCTCGGAGATGTCGCCGGTCACGCTGATCAGGCGCAGCCCGTTCTCGCGCCGCACCGTTGCGAAACCGGTGCGCTGGGTCACGCTGACGACATCGGCCACCGGCACATATTGCCCCGACGGCGCGCGCAGTTGCATGGTCTGCAGGAAATCGGCGGTCAGCTCGTCCTCGGGCAGTTCGACCCGCACCTCGGCCGAGCGCGGCCCGTCAGGATAGGTCGCGGCCTCGATCCCGTTCACCCGCTCGCGCAACAGGCGCCCCAATTCGTCGGTGGTGAACCCCATCGCGGCCCCCTGCGGGGTCAGGTCGAGGATCAGTTCGGATTTGTCATAGGCAAGGTTGTCTTCCAGCGCCGACACCTCCGGGTAGCGCCCGAGCGCGGTTTTCAGCGCCTCGGCGGCCTCCTTCAGCCCGTCGGCGCTGGCCCCGTAAAGCTGGATGTCGAGCGCGTCGCCCCCCGGCCCCGACCGCCCGCCGCGAAAGCTCAGCGTCTCGGTCAGCGGCAGTTGCGTCACCCGCTCCTGCAGATCGGCGACGAAGGCGAAACTGGAATAGGGGCGCAGATCGGCATCGATCAGCTCGATCGTGATGCCGCCCAGCAGATCGGCCTCCTTGGTGTCGGACCCCGACAGCCCGCGCCCGGCGGTGCCGCCCACTTGTGCGATCACATACGATAGCGGGTTCATGCCGTGGCGGTCCTCGTAGTCCTGCCCCAACGCTTCGGTGGCGCGCTGCATCTCGCGCATCTGCGCCAGCGTGTCGGCGCGGTCCGCCCCCGGTGCCATGGCGAAATTGCCCGACACGCTGCCCTGCTCGGGCGCGTTGAAGAACCGCCATGTCACATCGCCGCGCACGAAGCTCGCCACCTGCGTGGCCAGCAACAGCACGGTGACCGCCACCACCACGTAACGCGCGCGGATGAGCAGCCCCAATGCGGGGCGAAACACCCGCTCGCGGAACGCGGTGAAGCCCCGGTTGACCACGCGGCTGGGCAGATCGTACCAGTGATCGCGCCCCGAATGCGCCAGCGCATGGTTCATGTGATGCGGCAGGATCAGGAAACATTCCACAAGGCTCGCGGCCAGCACCGCGATCACGGTGAAGGGAATGTCGTAGATCAGATCGCCGAACCGCCCGCCGATGAAGGCCAGCCCGAAAAACGCGATCAGCGTGGTCAGCGTGGCCGAGAACACCGGCAGCGCCATCCGCGTCGCGGCGCGTTCGGCGGCCACCGGGGGCGGCTCGCCATAGCGGCGGTGGCGCGCATCGGCATGCTCGCCCACCACGATGGCGTCATCGACGACGATTCCCAGCGTGATGATGATCGCGAACAGCGAGATCATGTTCAGCGTCAGCCCGGCGGCATACATGACGGCAATCGCCCCCAGCATCGCCACCGGAATGCCCGCCGCCACCCAGAACGCCGTGCGCGCGTTGAGAAACAGAAAGAGGAGCCCCACCACCAGCGCCAGCCCGGTCGCCGCATTGCCCAGAAGCATGCTGATCCGGCCCGAAATGGCCTCGGATCGGGTGCGGATCAGATCAAGGGTCACACCCTCGGGCACGGTGCGTTCAAGGCTTCGGGCCACCTCGCGCACCTGCGCCTCGATCTCCAGCGCGTCGCCCTGCGACGAGCGGTCGACGCGCACCGAGATGGCGGGGCTGTCGCCGACGAAATAGGCGGTGTCGCGCGCGGCACCCGCCACCCGGATGCGGGCCACGTCGCCGATGGTCAGGGCGGTGCCGTCGCGCTCCGTCCGCAGGCGGATATCGGCGATCTCGTCCGCGCTGCGGCGTTCGCGCCCCGTCCGAACGCGGGTATTGGCCCCCTCGACATCGCCGGCGGGATCGGTGCTGACCTCGGCGGCGATGGCGGCGGCGATCTCGCGCATGGTGACGCGATAGGCCATGAGATTGACGCCCGGCACCTCGACCACGGTTTCGGGGGCCGCCACACCTTCGATCGTGGTGCGCGTCACGCCGGCCTCGAACAGGCGCGCGACAAACTCGTCGGCGATGCCACCCAGTTGTTCGGGGGCCACCGGGCCGGTGATGACCACATCGGTCACCATGTCGCGCCACGCGCCGCGCCGCACCAGCGGTTCCTCGGCTTCGTCGGGCACGGTGGTCACCTGATCGAGCGCGGCCTGCACCTCGTTCGCGGCGCGTCCCATGTCCCAGCCGGGCTCGAATTCCAGCACGATCGAGGCGCTGGTCTCGCGGCTCGACGCGGACGCCTCATCGACCCCCTCGACCCCCAGAAGCACGGGCTCCAGCACCTGCACGACGGCGTTGTCCATGTCCTCGGCGCTCGCCCCCTCCCAGATGACCGAGACGGTGACATTGTCGATGACGATGTCGGGAAAGAACTGCGCGCGCATGCGCGGCATCGCCATCAGGCCAAGCGCGATCAGCAGCACCAATAGCAGGTTGGCGGCGGTGCGGTGCCGCGTGAACCAAGAGATGATGCCGGCCACGGCGCTCAGCCCCCCATGCGGCGTTCCAGCCGCTCCACGGTGCGAGCAGGCACCCGCGCGCGGTCGAGATCGGACAGCAGCCGTTCGCGCTCGGCATCGGCCAGCGCGTCGTCGCCGGCCACATAGGCCTTGAGCCGCGCGCGCCGGTCGGGGCTGAGCGACAGCGTGTCCCCCTCTGCCGCTTGCCCCGCCGCCTGCCCTGCCGTGGCCTCGCGTCCGACACGGCGCACCTTGATGCCGGGGCCGAGCACCGGGCTGCGTTCGGCCACGACCTCGCGCCCGGAAAGCCCCGCCGCGCGCACAAGGATGTCATTGCCCTGACGGCGCAGCAGCGTCACCGGCAGACGCTCCAGCCGGTCGTCAGCGTCCAGCACCAGCACCGCACCATCCGACCCGAGCGCCGTCGCGGGCAGCCGCGTGACCCGCTCCAGCGGCGGCTCCTCGACGGCGACCGAGACGAAATCGCCCGGCTTCATCGCCGGCGCATCGTCGAGCCTCGCGTAGATCACCCGCCCGCTTTCGCCCGTCGCCACCGCCGCCGATTGCCGGGTGATCCGCCCCGACGCCGCGATACCGGCGTCGCCGCTGTCGAGCGTGACGGTCACCGGCGCGTCGATCAGCGCGCCGTCATCGCTCAGCAGCCGCGCGAATTGCGCGGTCGAGACGCGGAACGCGACCTCCAGCGCGGTGCCGTCGATCAGCGTGGCCATCTGTTCGTTGGCGGTCACCAGCCGGCCCTCGATCACCGTGACATCGCGCAGCGTCCCGGAAAACCCGGCGGTGATCCGGGTTTCGGCCAGCCGCCGCTCGGCCTCGGCGAGGGCAATCTCGGCGCGCGCGGTGGCCGTGGCGGCCTGATCGACGCGGGCCTCGGCACCGGCCACGGCCTGCCGGCTGGCCAGCACCGCCTGCCGGGCCTGCACCGCGCTCAGCTCGGCGGTTTCCACGGCGGCGGTGGTGCCCGCACCCCGCTCGGCAAGGTCGCGCTGGCGGGCCAGCGCACGCTCCTGCAACGCGGCCTGATCGCGGCGCGACTGCAACTCGTCGCGGGCCAGATCGAGGGCGCGCGCGGCCTCGCGCCTCTCGTCGCGGGCATCGGTCAGGTCGGTGCGCGCGCGGCTCAACGCCGCCTCGGCATCGGCGGGGTCGATCCGGGCCAGGAACTGCCCCGCACGCACCGCGCCGCCCTCGACGAAACCGGGCGCAAGCTCGGTGATGATGCCGGTCGCCTGGGTGCGGATTTCCAGCGTGCGGCGGCTCTCGATCTGGCCGAAGGCGCTGAGCGTCGGGGTGATTCGTCCCTCGTCGGCCATGACGGTGCGCACCGCAAAGACCCGCTCGTCCCTCTCGGGCGTGCGCGGCGCGTCTGCCATGCGCTCCTGCACCGCGCTGACGACGATCTGCCCGGCATAGGCCAGCAGCCCGAGGGTCAGGGAAACAAGGAAGAGGCCGAAGAGCCCCTGACGCAGAAACCGCATGGCGTGCCACTCTGACTGATCCGGCCTGGCTGGCGGATAGGCTACATTTAACCGCGACGTGTCAAAAGCCAAGCCGCGCAAGCTCGTGACGGGCCGGAAGCCGGGCCGCACGAGTGTGTCAAACGCGGGCGCGGGTCATTTCCGGCGCTGGTGCTCGTCAAGGCGCGGCATGATCTCGACGAAATTGCAGGGCTGGTGCCGGTAATCGAGTTGCAGGCTCAGGATCTCGTCCCAGGCGTCGCGGCAGGCCCCGGGGCTGCCCGGCAGCGCGAAAAGGTACGTGCCGCCCGCGACACCGCCCGTGGCGCGGCTCTGGATCGCCGAGGTGCCGATTTTCTGCATGGAGACCATGGTGAAGACCGTCCCGAAGGCGTCGATCTCCTTCTCGTAGACATCGCGATGCGCCTCGACGGTGACATCGCGCCCGGTCAGGCCGGTGCCGCCGGTGGAGATCACCACATCCACCTCGGGGGCCGCGATCCATGCGCGCAACTGGTCGGCGATCTCGGCACGCTCATCGCGCAGGATCTTGCGGTCGGCAAGGATATGCCCCGCCGCCATCAGCCGCTCGACCAGCGTGTCGCCGGAGCGGTCCTGCTCCGCCGCGCGGCTGTCCGAGACGGTCAGCACGGCGATGCGGACGGGGAGGAAGTCGCGGGTCGTGTCGATGCGGGACATGGGGTGTCACCTTTTTGAAGGCTGCGCCAGACGCGCCTTGAGCGCCAGAAGATCGGCCCAGGCCTCGCGCTTGGCGGCGGGGTTGCGCAACAGGTAGGCGGGGTGGACCATCGGCAGGGCGGGCCGGCCATACGCCTGGGTCCATTGCCCGCGAAGCTTCGTGATGCCCCGCCGCCCCAGCCCGGCCTCGCAGCTGATATTGCCCATCAGCACGATCACCTCGGGCGCGGCCAGCTCCACATGCCGTGCCATGAACGGGCGCATCATCGCGATCTCCGCAGGCTCAGGGTCGCGGTTCTGCGGTGGCCGCCACGGCAGGATATTGGTGATATAAAGCGCGTCCTCGGGCGCCTCAGAGCCGCGCGCCAGACCGATCGCGTCGAACATCCGGTCCAGAAGCTGCCCGGCGCGGCCCACGAAGGGCTTGCCCTGCAGGTCCTCGTCGCGACCCGGCGCCTCGCCGATGATCATCAGCCTTGCCGCCGGATTGCCGTCGCAGAACACCAGATTGCGCGCGCCACGCCTGAGATCGCAATGCGGATAGGCGTCGAGGGCCCCGCGCAGCGCGTCCAGCGTCGGGGCGGAGGTCGCCGCCGCCTCGGCCGCCGCCACGGGATCGGAGGGCGCGGGGGCTGACGGGGCGGGTGTCGCGGGCGCGTCCGTCTCGACCGCCGCTGCCGGTTTCAGGGGCTTGTCGGGCTTGTCGGGGAGGGCGTAGCGGCCGACCGGCGCATCCCCCACCGCCTCGGTCGCGCCAAGCTCGATCTGCCATGTCAGGCTGGCCAGCGCGGCCTCGGGGGAGAGTGTCGATTCCATGCCGAGCAGGATACCCCCCCGGCGGGTGGCGCGAAAGGGCAGATGCGCGCCGCTACGGCCAGCCGCGGATTTCGAGTATTTCTGGCAAGATGAAAGGGCAAGGATGCGAGGCCGGCTTGCCCATGTGCCACGACAGGCTTACAACACGGGCAAAACCGGCAGGAGGGCGGCATGACGTTTGCGCACGCGCATCTTTTGGGGATCGAGCCGCTGTCGGCCGACGATATCACGCAGATCCTCGATCTGGCCGAGAATTATGTCGCCCTCAACCGCAGCGAGGCCAAGCATGGCGACGTGCTGGCCGGGCTGACGCAGGTCAACATGTTCTTCGAGACCTCCACCCGCACGCAGGCCAGTTTCGAGCTGGCGGGCATGCGGCTGGGTGCGGACGTGATGAGCATGGCGATGCAGGCCAGTTCCATCAAGAAGGGCGAGACGCTGATCGACACGGCGATGACATTGAACGCGATGCATCCCGACCTTCTGGTGGTGCGGCACCCGCAATCGGGGGCGGTGGATCTGCTGGCGCAGAAGGTGCGCTGCGCGGTGCTGAATGCCGGCGACGGGCGGCACGAGCACCCCACGCAGGCGCTTCTGGATGCGCTGACGATCCGGCGCGCCAAGGGGCGGCTGCACCGGCTGAACATCGCGATCTGTGGCGACATCGCGCATAGCCGCGTGGCGCGCTCCAACATCCTGCTGCTGGGCAAGATGGAGAATCGGCTGCGGCTGATCGGGCCGCCCACGCTGATGCCCTCGGGGATCCGGGAGTTCGGGGTCGAGGTCTATGACGACATGCGCGCCGGCCTCGACGGGGTCGACGTGGTGATGATGCTGCGGCTTCAGCGCGAGCGCATGGATGGCGGGTTCATCCCCAGCGAGCGCGAATATTACCACCGCTTCGGGCTGGACGCCGAAAAGCTCGCCTATGCCGCGCCGGACGCCATCGTGATGCATCCCGGCCCGATGAATCGCGGTGTCGAGATCGATGGCGAGATCGCCGATGACATCAACCGCTCGGTGATTCAGGATCAGGTGGAGATGGGCGTCGCGGTGCGCATGGCGGTGATGGATCTTCTGGCACAGGGCCTGCGGGCACGGCGCGCGGCATGACCACGCGGCTCGATATCCCCGCGCATGAGGCGCATGTGGTGCGTGTCTTCGACGTGGTCGAGACGACTCCGCTGGACGACAAGGACGTCATGGCGGCGCTGGGCGCCGAGGCCGATCTGCGGACCGCAGAGATCGAACTGTTCGACATATCCGATCTCGGCGACATGCCGCTTTCGACCTATCTTGCCGAGGGGCACGGCATCGCCGACGCGGAGCTGCGCGACCTGCGCGGCCAGCTTGACGCGCTTTCGGGTCGGGTGCTGATCCTGCCGTCTCGGGCCTTTGGCGGTGCCGCGATGACCCTGCGGGTCGGGGCCGCGCTGCGGCTCGTCGCCCGGCTCGGGGAGGACGTGCCACGCGCGCAGTTCGACACGCTTCCCGCCGAGGGCGCGCGCGGGTCCGGCAAGACCCCGGCCGGCCGGCCCCAGCCGGGCATGCGCCGCGCGGCGCTGGCGCTGGTGGCGCTGCTGATCGCGGTGGCGGCGCTGGTGCTGGTGCTTGTGGTGGCCGCATGACCGAAGGTTCCCTGCATGCGATGACGCCGGCCACGGCGCTGGAGGGCGGCGAGCGCGTGATCGCGCAGTTTCACCCTGACAAAACGACCTACTGGCGCGACCATGCGTGGCTCGCCGTCTTTGCGATGGCGCTCGGGATGGGGGTCCTCTGGGCGATGGGCAATCCCCATCTCTGGACCGGCGCGGTGGGCGGTCTTGCAGCGGTCGCCGTGCGGGCGGTCTACGTGGCCTCGGACGAATTGCAGGCGCGCTGGGATCTGACCGACCGCCGGCTTCTCGGGCCCCAGACCCGCGCCGTGCGCCTTGCTGAGATCGCCACCGTGCGCCGGCTGGGAAGCGCGGTGCAGGTGGTGACCGCCGCCGGCGACAAGCACCTGATCAAGTATCAGGCCGACGGCCCCGCCACGCAGCAGCACATCGAGCGCGCCATCGCCGGGGGCGCGGGGTGACACGGGATCGATGACAGGCGCGCCGCGCGTCAGGAAAGGATAAACGATGCAGGAACCGAAAGATCCGCGCACCTCCGGCAAGGTGGCGATGTATGCCATCCTCGTGATCGTCGCGCTGACCGCGGTCATGGTCTGGGTGGCGGCATGAGCGGCGCGGGCACCACCCTCTTCACCGACGCGCGGCTGATCGACCCCGAGGACGGGACCGACGCGCCCGGCTGGCTGCTGGTCAAGGATGGCGTGATCGCCGCGAAGGGCACCGGGACCGAGCGCCCGCAGGCCGAACACACCGTCACCTGCGGCGGGCATTGCCTTGCCCCGGGCATCGTCGATATCGGCGTCAAGGTCTGCGAGCCAGGCGAGCGGCACAAGGAAAGCTATCGCTCCGCCGGGCTGGCCGCCGCCGCCGGCGGTGTCACCACCATGGCCACCCGCCCCGACACGGTGCCCGCGATCGACAGCCCCGAGGTGCTGGAATTCGCCCGCCGCCGCGCCAACGAGGCCGCCCCCGTCAACGTCCTGCCGATGGCGGCGCTGACCAAGGGGCGCGCGGGGGCCGAGATGGTCGAGATCGGCTTTCTGATGGATGCCGGCGCGGTGGCCTTCACCGATTGCGACCACGTGGTCACCGACACCCGCGTTCTGGCCCGCGCGCTGAGCTATGCGCGCAGCCTCGGGGCGCTGGTGATCGGCCACCCGCAGGATCCCGGGCTTTCGGCCGGGGCCGCGGCGACGTCCGGCAAGTTCGCGAGCTTGCGCGGTCTGCCCGCCGTCTCGCCGATGGCCGAGCGCATGGGGCTTGATCGCGACATCGCGATGATCGAGATGACCGGCGCGCGCTACCATGCCGATCAGATCACCACGGCCCGCGCGCTGCCGCCGCTGACCCGCGCGCGGCGCAACGGGCTGGACATCACCGCCGGCACCTCGATCCATCACCTGACGCTGAACGAGCTCGACGTCGCCGATTATCGCACCTTCTTCAAGGTCAAGCCGCCGCTGCGATCGGAAGAAGACCGGCAGGCGATGATCGAGGCGCTGCGCGAGGGTGTCATCGACATCATCTCGTCGATGCACACCCCGCAGGACGAGGAATCCAAGCGCCTGCCCTTCGAGGCGGCCGCAAGCGGCGCGGTGGCGCTGGAGACGCTGCTTCCGGCAGCGCTGCGGCTGTATCACGCCGATGCGCTCGACCTGCCGACGCTGTGGCGCGCCATGTCGCTCAACCCCGCGCGGCGTCTGGGGCTGGATTGCGGACGGCTGAGCCCCGGCGCGCCCGCCGATCTGGTGCTGTTCGATGCGGGAAAACCGATCGTGCTCGACCGATTCGCGCTGCGCTCGAAATCCAAGAACACGCCCTTTGACGGGGCACGCCTTCAGGGCCGGGTGATGGCGACATACGTGGCCGGCGCACAAGTCTACGAGGTGGCGTGATGCCGGAGTTCGAGTCTGCCGTCGCGGTGCTGATCCTCTGGGCGGGGATCGGCTATCTGCTCGGGTCGATCCCGTTCGGCATGGTGCTGGCGCGGCTCATGGGGCTGGGCAACCTGCGCGAGATCGGATCGGGCAATATCGGCGCCACCAACGTGCTGCGCACCGGCAACAAGGGTGCCGCCGCGCTGACCCTGATCCTCGACGGCGGAAAGGGCGCGCTCGCGGTCCTGCTGGCGCGGGCGTTCGCCGGAGAGGACGCGGTGCAGATCGCCGGGCTTTCGGCCTTTGTCGGGCATTGCTACCCGCTCTGGCTGCGATTTGCCGGCGGCAAGGGCGTGGCCACCTTCCTCGGTCTGCTGCTGGCGCTGGCATGGCCGGTGGGTGTCGCGGCGTGCCTGACATGGCTGGCCACCGCGGCGGTGTCGCGCCTGTCATCGCTGGCGGCGATGGTCGCCGCGGCCTCCTCGGCGCTGTGGATGCTGGTGCTGGGGCAGGGCGGCGCGGTCCTGCTGGCGCTGGTGATGACGGCGCTGATCCTCTGGCGGCACCGCAGCAACATCGCCCGGATCCGGGCGGGAACCGAGCCGAAGATAGGTCAGAAAGATTGAACCCTCTTAACAAGGAGATGAAGGATGGATTTCACTACGGCGATCAAGACGGTCCTGATCGAGAACTATATCAACTTTCAGGGCCGCGCGCAGCGATCGGAATTCTGGTGGTTCGCGCTCTTCGCCCTCGTGGTCTCGCTGCTGCTCAGCGCGCTCGGCGATGTGCTGGCGGGGCTGTTCGCGCTGGCGATCCTGTTGCCGGCCATCGGGGTGGCGGTACGCAGGCTGCATGACGTGGACCGGACCGGCTGGTGGTATCTGCTGGTCCTGATCCCGGTGCTCGGCCCGCTGATCCTGATCTTCGCCTTCTTCATCCATCGCGGCACGCGGGGCGAGAACCGTTTTG
>Ga0307963_1000211_pt1 | contig 34744 bp, 41 predicted proteins | sample OrgLakmetagen594_FD_201829 | JGI IMG/M metagenome (GOLD analysis project Ga0307963, IMG submission 201829) | Saline water microbial communities from Organic Lake, Antarctica - #594 | ecosystem: Environmental > Aquatic > Non-marine Saline and Alkaline > Saline | place: Antarctica: Organic Lake... | reverse complement strand
ACACACACATGTACACACATGTACACACATGTACACACATGAACACACACACGCACACTCACATGCAGGAAGCGTGGCAGCCATCAAGCTTCCTGTGCTGTGCCAATTACTGGGCAACCTGGGCGATGTCAAAGTCATATCAACTGAATCTGCTCGGCACTTCATGGCAAAGGGTGCCCCCCTGCCTACTATAGAAGGCCTAGAGTTTTTGCATGTGCGGACCCCTTCCACAGATATTCTGCAGTCTGGAGAAACGTGTACGCCACTAATGATGCTTGTTCTCCTTCTCTCCTCTTTTGCTTACAGGACGAGGACGAGTGGCACAGCTGGAAACGCGTAGGGGATGAAGTGTTGCACATTGAGCTCCGCAGGTTTGTCTGCCAGGCCATTTCTGCCTGAGCAAGTGACACACACACACACAAAGATACACACCCGACACATTCACACTGCACACACAATTGAGCATCACATACACTAACCTAAATGCCTCAAAATTTACATGCTCCAGCACGTACGCCACATAGACAGCATTTTCGCAACCAATACATTGTATCTCAACAGGTGCATCCTGTGGCTGACTTCAGAGCACGAGGCAGTGACGTTTTTGCCACACCTATCCACCTGATAACATGTGATCACTGCAGGTGGGCAGACATCTTTGTGATTGCTCCTGTCTCAGCCAACTCACTGGCAAAACTCGCCAACGGGATGGCAGACAACCTTTTGACATGCGTTGCCAGAGCCTGGGACCATGACTCGGCACCTATGATGGTGAGGGGGGGACTTTGTGTGCGGTATTTGAGCGTGTACATGCGCACATTGCAGTGCTTGCTATGTGTGCATTTGCGGGAGGGGCACTCACTAAAGACATGCCACACATTTTTTAGGGGAGGAGTTCACCTTGTGCTAAAGCACAGAGCGAAATGCACAGTGCCTTGCAGTTGAAGTGGTTCCCAATAAGGAACACATTCCTTGCTTAGGGAGTTCCTAGGCACAGGTGCATGCACAAAACTGTGCCAGGGGCACTGAGATGCTCTGTTACCTTTGTAGGGCTTGTAGGCGCTAGCAAATGTTTTGCTGCTAAAATATAACCAGTCGACTGCCGCCGACGTGGCTTTTACAAAAATCTAGATCTTACGGACGCTACTTGTGCTCAGCACATCAAAATTGCAAGCATATGTCTGCTGCCTTTGTGTTTTATAAAAGCACGGTGTACATGCACAGAGTCTGCCCATATTGTATACGTGCACGTGCATGACTGTACATGCTGGGATATTCCTGCAAAACAGATGTATGCACCTGATACACGTGGTTTTGGCCCACCCTGGCAGCATGCGCTCTCTCAAAAGGTTTATCAAGCGCTCGTTCCACGCAAGCGTGAACAATGAAAATCATGTTCCATCCAACTTGAGAGCCAGATCGTGTACCAGATCATGCTTTTTAACAAAGGAGAGTTTTGACGAGCCCACCGCAACTAACCCAGATATTTGGCAGGATTGTGGCTTGATCGACCAGGGCAATTTGTGCCTGCAGGTAGCACCCGCTATGGATACCTTGCCTGTTATGAATGCCTGAATGCCTGCCATGAATACCTTGCCTGCAGGTAGCACCCGCTATGAATACGTTCATGTGGACCAGTCCCTTCACAGCCGCCCACGTCACCACGCTGTACAAGCTGGGTGTGGCTGTGTTGCCGCCCATTGCAAAACGGCTAGCCTGCGGTGATGCTGGGGTGGGCGCGATGGCAGAGCCTGCTTCAATTGCAGAGGCCACTCGTGCACTACTGCAAACAACGCAGGTGAGCTGCGCGTGGTTTATAATGCTGTACAGAAAGTGTGCACTCTTACTGCAAACATGTGGGGCACGCTAGTTTATGTGTTGTGTTATGTGTGGTACTGCTATGTAGGCTGCTACGAAAGATCTGCACAGGACAAAAGACAACAGGGAAGAGGAGCTGCTTGTTTAGTTCCTTTCTGCAAATGGCGCAGGTGGGGCACGCAAGATTGCATGTTCCCCAGCAAAATGGATTGCTGTGAGGAAGCATGTCTTAAGCAAGGCACGCGTGCACTCCTGCAAACAATTACCTCATGGGTGCGTCACGAAATAGAATTTCGCTTGGCAGCCCCAATGGCGGTACGTTCTCAGGCCACAAATATAAAATCTCCCCGTAACCTTTAATATTTTGAGCGATGGGAAGGACAGAAAGGACAAGTTAATTGCTTGGACAACTAGGCCAGGAAGCATCATACGTCCTCAATAGTATGTCCTTCTTCTTTGGCTGAGCAACGTTATAATGTTATACATTTTGAATGCACAAAATGGTACCGTTTACAACCTCATGCTCCATTTCAATGGTGAAGACTTGCTAACAAGCACATGCGAGACCATGAGCGCCTTTTCTGTTTGCATTCACAGGAAAGGGACCGAAAATTCTGGCAACAATGGCTACCTTGGCCAAGACAACAAAAGCTGCCTGGCGGTGTGTACAGAAGAAGAAAGCGCCCTTTGCCCTGCCGGCCAGCCTTTGTCGCTCCTGTAGTTTCCGCATTATCAATCGCCATGTTTGTCCAGACTGCATGGTTGCTGCAAAGACGAAGGCAACCTCAACAGTAGGAGGTATCTTTCCTTTTACGCACAAGTTTTAGCATACCGCAAAGTATAGTAGTATCAAGCAAAGTATGTCGGAAATGGCAGTACCAAAAGCAAAAATACCAAAAGAACCAAAAGGGCAGTGAGCTGATTGTTAAAGTATTGTTGGGAATGAGGAATGAGCTGTGGCAAAGAGGTTTTTCTGTGTCCAATAAATGAGAAATTTATCCGCTGGAGCCTTTCAGGAGCTGGGTCTTGATTCTCTAAAAGCTGTGAAACTTGCTTCCAAGCTTCATGTTCATGCATTATGTTAATTATAACTTGTCCATACCAGATTCTTCTTTTCCAGTACTTCATCAACCCTCATCAGGAGCCCGTTTCAGGTCAAGCGTGCAACCCTCCTGATCCCCATTGATCTTTTTCTTATTCTATTGCTTTGTGGAGGGGCTTTATGGTATTTGGTGGTATTAAAGTGGCTCCTTTTCCTTATTTAATGTGGGAAGTGGTTTTCACTGTTGCTCTGCGTAGTTTCTTTTGGTGGTGGTACAGGCTTTCGCCTTCCCTATTTTTCTGCACAAGGTGGGATGTTGTGTGTCGCATTGCATTCCTTAAGTAAAATAGGATGCAAAACAACATCCTTTCCTAGTTCATGCCGGTAGTATACAATGTCTGAAAAGAAAATCTACACAGGCAGTAAAAATCACTCTCCAGGTTGTACAAGGTAAGGATGCCACTTTGGTGGCGTACTGAGTAAAACTCCTTAAACATCAGACAAAAAAAGCCCAGCCTGAGAGGTCCAACAGAGTGCCAGAAGGAGAAAAGAAGTCACAAATTGACTGGAGTACCAAAAAGGCTGAAACAAGCAAAAGCACCAGGCACAAATTAAGCAGAGCTGAGAACTGAAGAGAAAAACTACGCAGGCAATGAATACCACTCCTCACATCAACTAAGGAATAGGAGCCACTTTGGTACCGAGTAATGTAAAGCTCCTCCACCGCGAAAAGGAAAGGAAAATTCAATGGGGATCAAGAGGGTTGCAGGCTTGGCCTGAAACCGGCTCCTGATGAGAGTTGATAACAGTACCGGAAAGGGCACGTCTGGTATGGACAAGTCTAGCAGCGAAGTTCACAGAGTGCACATGGAGCTTGGAGGCAAGCTTCTTAACTCTTTGAGAGTCAAGACCCAGTTCCTTAAAAGGCTTCAGAGTGTGATTGTTGTAGATGGTGCCGCCCACACCCAAAAGGATGATGTGGAGAGTAACGGAGACTCCTTGGAGAATGTTGCAGATATCTTTGCGCTGTTCCTTTGCGGTATTTAGCTGGTTCTGAGGTCTGGTGTCCTCTCAATACTTGATCTCGACGAGGTGGATGTCACACCGAGTTCTGCTGAGGTGCTTAGGTCGGTGCTGTCTGGGGCATAACACAGCAGGGCTCGACACCTAAACGGTACAAGAATTATTGTTGGCGTATTTCATAGGTCAAGAAGAGATAGCAAACTCCCTACTACAAGGTTGAATTGAACCGAAACTTGATTAATAAAATGGGAGCAAGAGAGGTAGGCTGGAAGAAATGAAAGGAATTGGGGGGGCAACCAGGCTGATGAGAAGAAGGGCAAAACGTGTACGAGAAAGGTCAAGCACGGGGAAGAAAGAAGGAAGAAAAGCCTGCGTACTTTGGTGCCTACGTAAAAACAAGGTTTAGGAAGACAGGGCTAGTAAAGAGTAACAGGGAAACGGGCCGAGAGCAAGGGGAAGCAGGCCAACCTAGACGTAGGGAAAGCAGGCCAACCTAGAGCAAGCCTGAGGCGGCAGACACGCTAGGATGGGAGCTGCAGTGAAACAGCTAAGGAGCTGTTTGGCCTAGCATACATACACGCACGCACAAAGGGGTGAGTCTGGCCTTGTTCGTCAAATAAGCGAGCAGTAAGCCAAACAATAGATCCTAATAAGGCTTTCTAACATTCCGACGGGGTTAGCTAGCTCTCAACATGGCAGTCGGGGCAGCAAGGCACACAACATACCCCACTTCCTTCCTCCCTGTTTGGCATGGCTGCTCTAGCCTAGCCCTTCATGGGCCATCCGTAAATGGCCTCGCATCATGGGCCATCCGTGGCCCCCTGCTCCCACCACAGAAGTTAATTTTGTAATTGAGCTGGCAATTTACCATACCATACGGCCGCAAGTGACCTGTTTTGTAATTGGTACAGGGGTCTTGTTTCATCCTGGATGCTTATGTATGTCTTGCCATTTAGTAAGTGCCGGTTAATTGGCTTACAGTTAAGACGAAAAAGACGAAAGGCCAGACTAGCACCACTAGCCTATGGGAAAGGACGAATAGAGACCGATACTCTTCACTCATTCGTCATAACGTAAAAATTACTACCATGCATCAGGCGTGTCACCTTCTGTGTTCATTCCCTTGTATAAAATTGCCAAGCAACTTCTTTTATTGTATGAATGTAAACAAAAGAAAATAGAGAGGGGGGTTGCCTGGTGCGGGCACCTAAGTAACCCCCTCCCTTAATCATGCTAGCTGTGTCCCCACTACCAGCGGAGTTTTCTTTTTCTTAAAAACGAAAGAGAATAGAGAAAAAAAGGCTATGCTGGCAGTGAAAAATATAACACCCACGTTTTTACAATCTATGATGAAAGAAAGGATGCCATGCATCTTTTACCATTTGCCCGTAACAAAAGCCTTTATTTGAGAAAGATATTGAGAAGGTGTGTTTTCCTCTGAGGGTGAGTTTGTATCCATACCATCAGCATCGACATTACAATCTAAGACATCCTGCACCACCCATGCAAACAAAAGAAGGGCCTTTACAGAAAGGCACTGGAGGTGATTGAAGGCTCTCTACTGCAGCTCTTTCACCACTGTTGTGTTCTCTGGGGAAGATGTCTGCTGCTGCAACAGGTGCGCTGCCAGACCAAGAAAGGGCACAAAACGCTGAAGGACTGTTGCACTGGGCACCGAGCCAAGCAAAACTGCCTGCCACACCGAATATAGGACGGCATCGAAGACAAACGCGTAGAAAACACGGTTGCTCGACATTTGCTGGTTGAAGTACATCAGCCTGTGCAAAAGTACAGAAGGATTCAAAATCTGACTCCGTATGGGAGCAGCAAGCGCATGGCACAGCAATAAGCACATGGACTGTGTGTGTTATGTGTGTGTATGTGTGTGTGTTATGTGTGTGTTATGTGTGTGTATGTGTGTGTATGTGTGTGTATGTATGTATGTGTGTGTGTGTGTGTGTGTGTGTGTGTGAGGCGCGACCAGAAATCAAACGAAAGATGGTAAGGCTTCTAGTCAATTTGATTAAATCAGTGAAGCACATAACCTGCCATACTTTTTTGTCACTTCACTGCAATGGTTTTTGCTCGGCATTTAGTCTTTTGCACATCCAATGATCATATAACACTGGATAGCTGTGTCCTGTGCAAAGTCATCCTTTCTATTTCAGACCTTCTTGCAAGAGACTGTGGCATTGTGACAATATCTCCCTGGCAAGCACGTACATATTCACAGATACATACACAAGCATGCACTACGGGCGCACCAACCCACAGACCTACCTTTCCTGCAAGTCCCCTGCAAGTTCAGGTCTTCCAAGCAGGGCCCACCCTACAGAAAAGAGGCCCACAGAAAGGCCGATCAAGGCACAGGCGTTGGTCCAATTTGGGTAACTTGCCTGTGATTTGAGCGTTGGTGTGCATGCGACCATGTTGGCATGTGCGTAAATCACATTTTGTACGGAGGTAAAAAAAGGTAGCGCTCAAACCTTCTGATATTGATTACGAGCATCTGGGGGCCAGTAGACTGGATAAATCAGATGGCATGTAACAGTACGCATGTGTTTAAATCACTCCTCACATTAATTGAAGGAAACCAGGTGGCTTCTTTTGGTGTGAGAAAGGCAAGCGTCAAAGCAATAACGATACTGCTGGTGCAGGCACCACAAACAACAAGAAATGTGTCCACATCTTGGAAAGTACGCACAACAGTTTTAACTTAGCATTTAGCACGGATTTTTGCTTGCAGGATCCCTACTTTTAGCCTCTGGTTATGTGTCTCTATTTGGTGCTCAATATGAGCGAACAGAAAAAAATAAACGAGGTGCAGACAATATATATTTCATCTGATGCTTATACTGGCAAGGTTACTACATGCTTCACGCACAAAGGCCCAGTTACCTAGCACAACACACCTACAGTACATACCGGCTGATGGCCGCTGCCTGCACTAATTTTCTCCTCAGGCTCTGGGGCCGCTCGCAAGGCCAAGAAAGGAATGAAGAACACGTTTGTAACAAACATGATAGCGGTCCACCAGGCCCACTTGTTCTGGACCTGTTAAAGCGAGTATGCGTGCGTGTGTGTGCGTGCTTGTGTACGTGTATTCGCGTGTTCCTGTGTATGTGTGTGTCTGTTTGTGAATGTGTGCGTGTGTGTGTGTGCCTTCTCACAGAACAGGCCACCTCAGAACGCTGTCCTTATTAATATTATCTCAGTAGAATGAACAGCCTTTACGTCAACATGTTGGCTGAAATAACAAGGACCCTTTTGTTAATCAAAACAGGATACAATTGGTGCAAGGTAATTTAAGGTGGTGGACTGAGCAAGTGCCCAAACATGCTTCTTTTTAACAAGCAAGGGGCAACTCCCACAGACCACTTCATAAAATTGAACTCACCCTCGATGTATTTAATTCTGTGTACAGACTGACAGGACGAAACACACATGTAGGACCCTCAATGTAACTAACTTTGTGTACAGTTGACAGGACCAAACACATATGCAGGGCACCTATACCCAAGATGCGTGCTTTCCAGGGAAACAGCATACTAATTTTGCAGCAAAAAACAAGCTTCACGCCGAGACCTTTTAGGCATGGTTCCCCCAAATGGCAGATCAGGCAACAGCACTTTGGAAAATCAATGACTGAGCATGCAATAAACCTTCCTTTTTGGGCCTCGGTCCACCCCCTTCTGGGAAATCATCACCTTTGCGCTCTTCTTCTCAGTGAGGATCACTGGAAGGAACAAAAGGCCCCATGCAGCTACAAAGTTAAACAGGGCTTCAGATACAGGGTTTTCTGGGAAGCTGCAGGAAGATGTGTGTGTATGTGTGTGAGCGTGTCAATGGAGAGATCACAGCAAAGTGTGCCAATTGCTTAAAACCTGTGTCGTCACTATTCCTTACACACATTGATGCAGCATACCCATTGCACACGCCCAAAGACACAGAATGCAGAACAAAATACGAGACTTTTGGCCCCAAGGCACAAAGCTGCTCCAGTGGAAAAAAACACTCACTCTGGAATGAATGATAAATTTAAAGCATTGAGCCCTATGTTGACGTAGAAGAAATTGAGGCTCTCGTGGAAAACTTCCTGAAAATGGCAGAGGGTGGTTGATATGTACGTACGTGTGTGTACATGTATGTGCATGCGTGTGAGTATGCGCGTCAATGCATGTACGTGAAGATGCACAGTAGAATTGCGTGATTGTTTGCTGAAAATATCCCTATGCCTGGCAATTGCAGGCAGCAAGCGCACTTGCCATTGCATGTGTACACACGTTTACTTACAACGCCACAAACATCTTACCAGGAGCACGTCAGGAGGAGTCATCCAGGCCGGCATGCCCGGAGCTGAGGTGCCGAATAGAATGTACGCATTGTAGCCTTACAAGCAAGGAGGGTGTGCAACAGATTATCAGTTCGTCATGATTCATAAAATGTTAGCACGCCTGTCTGACAGCACCCACGCCTTTGTGCATACAATTCACACAAAAATGTTAGCACCTTTGTCTGACACCACGCCTTTGTGCATACATTTCACACAAATATCAACACGGTCGCAAAACGCCTCTACGAGCATACAATTCACACCACGCTTTTACAAACATACAATTGACAAAAATATCAACACGGTTGCAACACACACACCTTTACAAGCAGCACAAAAACAACGAAACCCTTGCTTAAAGCACCTCGTCAGTCGAAATCACACGCGCAACTGTATGTGCACATCTACATGCAATTCCACTAAACATTATAATCACGTACACAATTGCATGTTAACACACACGCACGCACCCACAGACTTATACACACCTGCATACAACGCCATACAGCTGCATGCCCACAAACTTACACACACCTGCATACAATGCCCACAAACTTACACACACCTGCATACAACGCCCACACAGCTGCTGCGGCTAATGGGAGGCGCTTGAGATTGGATGGATCTGCTTTAGGGCCAAGCTTCCGGATAAGGGGGGCCACTGTACGCGTGTATGCATGTGCGTGTAATTTCATTCACACCCAATTCGCTTTCGAATTAACAGCACCAGCAACTCACAAGCACGACAAAAGAAATCAAAGTTACATCAGCTTTATTACAGCGTGTTTGTGTTAAGGCGGTGAGCACGCACCCTGCAAGCAAATCCTGGACATAAAGGACACGTTCAAATTTTGAAATGTACAACCTTGTTTGAACCACAACACGAGAACACACACACACACCTGCTGTAAGGAGCCCCAGGGAGGAGGCACCGGGCTTAGAAGGGCTTTCAACCAAATCACGAGCCTATCCGTGTGTGTATGTGTGTGTGCGCGCGCCAGCGTTTGTAATCTCTAGAGGGTTGCCGTAACAAAGCACGGTCAAGGCGCATTCATGGGATTTATGAGAAAGGATTGCACGCCATCTGCTCCAGAAACAGTCCAGTGTTTAGTACCAAATGGGGGTGCTATTGGCGCACAAAACCCACTTTCACAGTGGCACTTTAAAGTCTGTTGCTAACACAAGGAAGTGTGCTCAAGCTATGAGGGAAGTGCTCAAAAGACACTATTCAAGGGAAGATAGTGGGGGGGCAAGCAACCTCTCTTTGTAGAGCGTGCAAGGACAACAGGCAGAGCCACCAAGCCCACCGTTAGTATTTGGCCTTGATCGTTCATGGTGTAGAAGCTGCAGCCTCTAGAGAACGGAAATTGAATGCCTTCACCAATTTCAACGTGCCTGCACATCAGAAAAATGGAAGCAGTTTGTGTAGCAGTGCAGTGCGCACACCCCGGGGTTACCACATTATTTTTTACCCTTTCCACATAACAGAACGATGCACCCTTTTGAAGAAATTGCAAAGAAACAGGAACGAAGCTAGTAGCACAAATAAGATTTCCTGCTGTACCAACACATTTTTATTCAGCCTTAATTCAAAAATTATTTTCGGCCTGAACCCAAAAGTTGCTCTGCTATATATTCCTTTGTATTGTGGACAAAACTTCTCAAACAAATGTGACTTAATTCAAAAGAAATCCAGGCTCAAACGAAGATACAAAAGAAGCATACACCCAATCACGTACCACGTGATGCCTGCCTTCTTCTCGTCTCCTGCGATGTCCTCCATTACAAATTGTAAGTCACTGGGTACCTCATCCCGCACCTGCAGGATGCGCATATGCAGCGCGTGTGTGTATGTGTGTGTGTGTGTGTGCTTGTGTGCGCGCGTACCTGTGTGTCAAAATGTGTGTCGACATGATTTTTGTGGTTTTTTGCCGTGTGAATGAATGCACGTGAAATCAGCCTGTATCTCACTTGCACGGCACAGTGCAAATTTTGCAGGCACTTATCTGCGCAATCTGCCCTGATCAATCACTACTGTCTGGTAAATGTCTACACTGCAACGTAGTGCATTGGTCGGCAATAAGTCTATTTATTTATTGGAAATAATTCCGACCAGAGCTGTCACTCTGAGAACTTGTTCATGATGCGTGATACAACTTTGACCTGCGTGCTCTGTAAAAATCTTGTCTGTTCATAATTATAAATTGTCAAGCAGGCTTCATTTTGGTCTGCTGAAACATGTAAGCAGCACCTTTCCCCCTGCACACCTTAAGAATCATGCCATTAATCAATGCTTCGCATTTCTTTGAATAGGCAACACTTGGGCGACCTGCCTACATCCAGCTACTATTCTCCGTTAATCATTTTCCTTAAAATCCCCACTTAATACTTTCAAGCAAAGAGAAGAAAATGGCAAAAAAACAGCAAAAAAAACCCACCCACCCACCGACCTTCCTCATGTACGCAACCACCTCCTCTCTTCCCCTGAAGGGCTCTTCAAAAATCATATCGTGGTATGTCACATCTGGCGCCATGACCGAAGCAATGGTGTCAATGTCCCCTGCATTGTAGGCGCTGTAGAACCTGCAGGTGCGATTCCAGGAAAGGCAAGGCGCCTTTTCAGGCACTACGGGGCAGTAGTAATATTCGTATGAGCACTGGTTGCGAGTCTTCCCTGAATGCCTGCTGATCTATATCAGCACAGACTCTTACTGGTGCTTTTCACGACGGGGCAACCCAGGAACATGGCGAGGAAGATAGTGGCTGATTGTCCGAAGGGACACAAAACTTCCCTGTATGTATGTTGATGACACCCTCTTTCAAATCACACCTCAAACAAAACTGTCAGAGGAAGGCAAGCGTAGGTGAGGTGTTAGTAGAGTGTTTATAAGAAAGGTAGCATCTTCTCTACTAAGAAAAAGAGCCATTAAGGAGCGGATTTAGTAATTGCAAGATCAAGATGCTTTTTAGCTTGACTTCCCTCTGGTGGCCACCTGGAGACTCGCTGTACTAAATCTACAAATTTGCATAAAGGACGGACAGCGCTGACGTGTCTTGCATGATTCAATTCACACCTTACATCGACAAAATTCGCAGGATGATGAAATAACCGTTAGCTAGTAATCACAGCAGCTTATACATCAAGTGTCTCCAAACCTCATCAGGAAGCGTTTACAAGTCGCAGGTTGATAAAGCGGGTCTGTCAACAAGATGTAACCACAATTTTGATAGCATTGCAAAACGGATCCCTCCCAGCGTAAGCATAAGATGTGTTTGCCCTGCTTATTGAGCGACTGTAAGGCACTCTCACTTTGTGACCACCTCCTTGGCTGTGAGGATGGTTGTCGTCTGAGATGACTGAGGCGACTGGCCTGAAGCTGCAGCAGCACGGACCTGCACGTCAGGAATTGAATATTGTAAGTATGAATGCAATACTCCACAATTATTTGGCAATTGCCTCACGGACATGGAGAGCACGAACATAAGCAGGTGTGCAGGTCTCTGTGTGAGAGTGTGAGAGTGTGAGAGTGTGAGAGTGTGTGTGTGTGTGTGCGTGTGCGTGCGTGTGTGCGTGCGTGCATGCGTGTGTGTGTGTTTGTGTGTGTGTGTGTGTGTGTGTGTGTGTGTGTGTGTGTGTGTGTGTGTGTGTGTGTGTGTGTGTGTGTGTGTGTGTGTGTGTGTGTGTGTGTGTGTGTGTGTGTGTGTCCAGAAATGTACGCGCCAAGGACAAACACGTGTTTACTCACATTCCTTCCAGACTGTACCAACCGGAGCCAGGACGGCGAATTTGAACAGGGGGACGTTTTTTTAGTGTTAGAACCTGCAGCTCTCATGCTGTTGCCCCAAACTAGCATTTTACTTGTTTTATATCGTGTTGCTAACACACACACACACAACCCAGTCAACTCTTGGAGTACTAAGAAATCCGGCTTTGTTTATGAGGTTTTATTTTTGTGATAGTACGTCCCTTCCTGTGTTTGCTTTTTTGATCAAATGTAACAGCAATCTTAAGAAATAGCCAATTAAACAGGTCAATTCCACTTCACACGTACATCCTTGCAATGGGGCTATCTGAGGCAGCTCTGCGCAGGAGATTGGAAGCGCTGGGCTATTCAGAGGCGCTCGAAGGCCAGAGCGTGCCCCTTGTCTCCAAGCTAGTGGATGACCTGGTGCATACCACAGAGAGTTACAGAAGCCTGAAAATAAATTGCGCACGGCAGGCTACTGAGATAAATGCGTTTGAACAAAAGGTGAGCGAAGTATGACAACAGCTTTGGAAGGTGTGCACACATAGAGAAGGTTCATCTTTAGAATACGGTGTGTGTAGCAACGTCACAGTTTCATAGAATGCAGTGACGTCATAGAGGAACGTTTGAAACAGCGGGCAATCATCCATACCCCACATCCATCCAAAAGCGCATCTGTGCACACATTCATCTGCCCCTCTCCCTGTCGCAGCTTGAATCCAGCCGGCAAGGCGCTAGCCAGATGCAGGCAGAGCATGCTCAGCTCCACGCACTGCTGGTCAAGGCCAACGAGCACAGCGCACGCACTGAAACGGACAGCTACCAGACAGCAAAGAAGCTGGAAGGCCGCATTGCCGAACTCTCATTCTGGAAGCAAGCTGCTTCGGAGAAGATGCAGGTCAGGGAAAAAGAAAACCTGTCCCTCAAGGCCAAGGTGGCGGAGCTCATCAAGCTGATGGATCAGCTGTCAGCTGGTGGGTTGTTCTTTTGGGGGGGAAGCCCAGGTTTTATTTCTGAAGAGTAGTAAGCTTGTCCTACTAGGAATAGGTGCCACTGGCCCTGTCGCATTGGCGCTACTGCAGGAAATTCCTCTTGAATCGAATTGTCTGCACCGACCGTTCCGCTTAGCACAAGTATCCCACAGAGTGCTTGCATGCTTGTTGGATTGCAATTGTAAATACTACGTTACATGAGAGGTATAAAAATACAGCCTGCTTTATTTGTATTGCCGCAGAAATGTGTGCTTAAGCGTACTATTACTTGCACGCACAAACACATGTTTAAAACCGTAGACGTCGGTGTACTTTGTATCTTTGCTAGGGTCGGCCAGAAGCGATATATACACCGGATATGACCGTATATTTGGTGATTTCCTTGCCAAAATCACCATATATATACCGTATGTATATCTGGCCAACCCAATTCTTTACGCATTATGCTTAAATGTGCAGGCACGTTAGAGCCGCAAGTAGCGGCCCCAAAAGTGGATGTGCACACACCACCCCGTAAGTGCTCGTAGTAGAATGCATACAAGAATCACTGCTTTCGTTCCAGCATGTGCTCATAGTAGAAAGCAAATAATCACCGCCTTTGTTCCAGCAATGCTCTTAGCAGAAAGCATACGATCTTAACTCTTTGCTGCCCAGCGCTGCTGCCCAGCACACGTTTTTTGTAGACAAGCAACATTTCGTAATGTTGTCGTAATGTTGCAGGTAAGGGGGGAAGGTATGACATATTGCAAACGCACCTGTGTCGTACGAGTAATGAAGCAAGTACCTTGTTTGCGTGGCATCCCCAACCCATCCCACGAGCCTGATCAAGAAATTAGCTAACCCTACGTACAACGTATACGTACACACACAAATACATATATAAATGTACACATACAGGTGCCTCTTCTCCTCACTCCAAACCTCCTCTAGCCCCCGCCTCCCTGGACCTGCTGCACACTGCCAACACAAGAGTGCTCGCGTTGCAGCGCCAGCTAGCAGACAAGGACGCACAGCTGGAGGAGCTGCAGCACAGCATTCAGGCGTCCCAGGTACGCGGAGGCACCGAAACACACACATGCATGCTGAAATTCAACTTGAAACGTGTTGCGCACTTGGCAGATAAGATTGGCACAACTGGAGGTGCTGCAGCACGCATTGACACCATTTTTGGTGTGCGATGGGTGTGACTGACTCAGAGCGAGAGTGGCTTATTGCCTAGATATCGATATACACATATCCAGGTGGAGTTAATAAGCCTGCACAGACAGCACTCATCAAACTTCAAAAGATAAATGGACGCCTTAAACACGTGCACTCGTTCTCACACGCACTTAAAGTGCAATCGCTTGCAATGATCCGGAGATGTGCTGCCTGGGCATGCAGAACACATCGTGAGACACCTACATGTGCACGCGCACAGGAGTTTGTGCGTGTGTTTGCCTGTGTGTGCGCAGAATGCGCTCGCTCGCAACGAAGCAGAGATGGGCCGCCTGGGCATGCAGAGTGAGACAGACGCCAGTGCTGCCGCCCTCGCTGCCCGCAACAACGCAAATGAGAGCATGATCCTGCAGCTTAACTCGACAGTGAGTATATGGGTGCTGTGTGCTTGGCGTCTCTCTTTGTAACACAGTTGTGCGCCTCCTTCCTGCAGCAAGGCAAGACTCTGAGCGTGATCCCCCCAGCAAATCTCCATTACTTACATGCCACGCTGCGCTTTGTAGGTAGAGAGCCTAATGGAGCAAGTCCGTGCTTTAGAGCCTGCTGCGCGTGAGAAGGCAAAGCTCGAGAGTCAGCTCGCTGCAGCAGAAAAGGCTCGGACAGAGGCAGAGGATAGATTGAGGAGGGCTGTGCGGGAGAGTGAGGCCATCCAGCACGAGGTGAGAGTCTGCCACGTGGAGGGTGAGGGTGGGGGGTCAAGTTTTCGTGCACAAGAATTCCTGTTCTTGGTAGAAGCTAAGTACAAGAATATGCAAGGATGGCTTGCAGGATTGTGAGAAAAGATGCAAGGCCACTCTGCACAAGGTGTGTGTGTGTGTGTGTGTGGTGGGTCCTCATATAGGTGTGCACCGTTCTGTGATAGCTTTGGGTTTAGGATGAAGGAGGAGGCTGTATGGCACGAGGTGAGGTTGGGAATGAGAAATGAGTGAAAGGGTGGTGTGATGTGTTGCTTCTCTTCATAAGGAAAGACGCTACAAATGTTATTTGATAGCCAAAGAGATACGCATCAGGATACCCTAAGTTATCAGAATATTGTGTGTACATGCTGAGGGAGTGTAAGGTCAGTGACTATCCACTTTTGCGACGGAAAATAAAAGATGCATATTTGCATACCGTACTGCTCCTTTTATATGGCAAGTTGAAATTATTGCGAGGTGCCCAAATAAGTACATAGTTTTTTGTGAGTGTTGGGGCTAAAAGAACAAACTACATAGGCAGTGAAAGCCACTCCCCACATTTTTGGAGGAAAAGGAGCCACTTTGGTTGCGGGGCCTGCCGATGATACGTTATTTGCGAGCTTTTTAGTTTCTGCTATTTCTGTGTGCTCTGCTCTCTGTTCAGTGCTCACATTTGTCAGCAGGTCTGGTTTCCTTTTGTATTCCCGCACGTAGACCAGCAAACGGTTCAGGGTGAATAGCAATAAGTACATTCGACTGAGACTCAAACACAAGACCTGCAGGCTTTAGCCAAGAACAAGCTTTCTGAAGTCAGTTTTGCACAAAGTCCGATCCTTAGTTTACTTTGTATTCCGCATTGCGAGATTGCAAGGTATTCAAAGTTGTGAGTATACTTGCTATACGCCTAGCAGCAGTACGGTATAAATAACGGGCGTTGCACAAATAAAGGAGTTGCAGCGCTCGTATCAATATTTTGAGCTCTAACTTGAACAATATTTGATACTTCATGCACAACAAGCCTGTTCTCACACCACAGCACTTGCCCTGTTCCTCCCCAGGTACTCCAACTGAGAGCGGATCTGACCATGCTACAAACCACTACGGCAAAGTCCAACCCCCCGGCGGCCATCGAACTGGACAGCGCAATCAACAGCGTGAGTTATTGCATTCGTAAGATCGGAGGTGTTCATACTGCATGGCAGATGGGCAATATGCAGCATACAGACTTCTCACGATGGGGTCCCCATCATTTTGTTGCACCACCTGGTGCTCTTGGTTTAGAGCAACAACAGTAACGAAAACCCGATCAAACCTAAAGAACGCTTTTCATTCTCTATCACTTACAAGAAATGACAACACACATTTAGACCTGAATCAAAGGAACCTCTGGTTTCCTAAATCCATAGACCGCAGGTTTGTCCCCATCACACTATAACTAGTACTGCCTACCCAACTTGAAACCTGCTTCTCATCTTGCGTGCACTTTATTTGCATACGAATTAAGACATTGTCCCTGTATTTTAAATTGCTCTCAGTGAGGATCAGGCCCGAGAGCCAAGAAACATACGCAGAATTATCACGAATCTGGTCTTAATTATGTTTGCCATGCAATCTTGCAGGTGTCCGGCCTGCGCACACGCTTGGCGGAAAGCCGGGCCGAGCAAGAGCGGCTTAAGACTGTGGTGGAGACAGTGGTGAGGGAGCGCAGCAGCGCTACAGCTCAGGTATGTGTATGTGAGTGTGTGTGTGCGTGTGTGTGCGTGAGATTGTGTTTAACTTGACAAGGCACGTGCCTTTGAGGTGACTCATAAATTCCATGCCTGACGTACAGCAGCTTTGTTTAGGTCACAGCATTGCAGCAGGAGCTAGCCAGCCTGCAAAAATGGCAGCGGGTGTACTCTGACACATAAATGCCTTTTGGGTGGCACATCAATTCCTTGTGAACTGCACCCCATGTGTCATGCCATAAACGTGTTGCACTGTGTGCAGGTCACTGCATTGCAGCATTTGTGAACTGCACCCCATGTGTCATGCCACAAACGCGTTGCACTGTGTGCAGGTCACTGCATTGCAGCAGGAGTTAAGCAGCCTGGGCGGTGCACTTGCCGAGGCACGTGCCTTTGGGGAGTCGCACCATGAGCAGGCACGCAGTCTGAGGGCAGAGTGTGCGGCAACGCGTGAGCAACTGGAGGGATGCAGCACGGGACTGGAGGAGGCGGTGGGACGACTGGGGTGGGTTGTGCCTTCGTGTGTGAGCGTGCATGTGCGGGTATGCATACACTTGTTGATTTGTGCGTATGTTTGTGTGTTTTTGGGTATTGGGCCAGGAAGGAAAGTTGCCTCTGCGTCTATTTGTTGTGTGGGTATGTATGTGACTCTGTGTCTATATGTTGTGTGGGGTATATATGTGTAAATGCGTGTGTGTATGTGTGTGTGAATGTTTAGGCGCAAAACGTGTTGCTTTAATGGTGCAAATCGTTCAATTTGATCAAGACACGAACTTAACATCCACACATCTTACAAAGAACTGCGTCGACTAATTAAAGGCAGTAACTGTTAGATGCGTGCAGGCTGGTTACGCCTGACTCACTGCCTTAAATGTTATGCCTCGCAATTTTAAAATGTTATGCCTTATTCACTGCCTTAAATGTAGCCGTTAAATGCGTGTAGGCTGGTCAACAACGAGTTTGAGTCGTGCAAGGCTGATCTGGACATGCAGCGGCAAGGCAAGCAGGCTGCGGAAGCAACGTAAGTCAGCAAGGCAGCTTCACGTCTAAAGGATATATGATATATGTAAAGAAGGAGCCGATGTCGCATCAATGATGTGTTTGTGATCAGGCCAGTAGATTAAAGCCCAGAGGAGGATGGAGGTATTTTTTGACAAAGCATTATATCACGACAATCACGCCGCACATTATTCAGCTTCAATTGCTTTGGTCTGCTCAATGCACATGTCACATATTTTCCAGGTTTTCCAGGCTGCCACTTGAAGCAGGCTTCTTATTAAAATTTAATGTAAGGGTTGGGCAGTTTTCTCTCTTATTGTAGCTGGCCCTTGAGCCTCAGCAAGCCCCCTCTTTGTAAACAACCTAAACTCTCTTTGTAACCAAGGTTCTTGAGCTGCGACAAGCTCCCCTTTTCTAAACAATCCTTACTCTTTCACGTAAGTTCCTTGAGCTGCAGCAAGCCCCCCTTTTTGTAAACAATATCAACTCTCTTTTCAACCAAAGTCCTTGAGCTGCAGCAAGCTCCCCTCTCATAAACAATCCTAACAACTCTCATTCCTGACGCAGGGTCCTTGAGCTGCAGCAGCGTCTGGAAGGTATCGAATCCGCTGCCGGGAGCGAGCACTCTACCAACCTGGCCTTAGCCTCTCGGCTCGGCAAGCTGGAGAGCGAGCTCAGGGCAGCGCTAGCGGGCCTGCGCACAGCAGAAGCGTCTGGCAAGGCACAAGGCGCACAGCTGCAGGTAGGGTAGGGTAGGTAGGGTAAGGAAGGATTGTGTGTGTCTGTGTGTGCGTGTGCACATGTGTGTAGCGTTAGCAGGACGTGCACTGCAAGCGGGTCTGGTATGGGGCACGGTGCTCAGCTGCAAATAGGTAGTTTTAATTACGGCAATTTATGTCAGTTCGAACAAGCTTGCGCTATGCAAAGGCTCCTGGCAAGGCATAGACATTATCTACCTGCACGTATTGTGATTTCAAGATGACTATTTGATATTTGTTCGTGTTGTGAGATGGCAGTGGATAATGTACAAGCAATGGAGATATTGTTATGATGGCACTGCAAGAACTGGAGGTATGGAGTTGCACACTGAATTTAGCAGTGTGTGTGTGTCTGCGTGTTTTGTGCCTGGGAACAGCACATTCCCGTGCCCCGCCAAGATCTTCTGGCAAGGCACAGCCGTAGGGAGGGTGGCATTGGGACAGTTTTTGCTTCCATGAAAAAGAGACGTCATGATGTCAACGTATGAAGACGAGGAGGGGCAATGTGCAACACAAGCTGATTACATGTGTGTTTACGTGTGCACATGCAGGAAAGCAACGAGGTACGTGTGCGTCTGAGCGGCCAGCTGTCGGAGTGTGAAGAAGAGCGTGGGAGGTTTGCGAGGGAGGCGGGTGCCGCCACACAGCAGGCAGCAGAGGAGAGAGCGCGTGCTGATGCCTTGTCTGTTGCTCGCACTGACCTTGAGGTACGCATGCATGTGGTATAAATGTATGGGAGTGCGCTTGTGTACTGATGTGCTACCATGCAGCAGATTGCAGAGGGGGGAGCACGTGAAGCTTTGTATGCGGCCCACATGAATCTCGGTGTGTGCCTGTGCAACCATCACACAGTCAATTTTTCTTTTGGCAACTGCTTCGTAGTTTGATGTGTTGATGTGCACTTGAAAGCCACTCACTAAACAACAGCAATTTGAATGCTTGGCGTTAGTGATCTTACCAAAACTGCACAGTCCTGCGTTTCTCTGTTCGGGCCTGCAGGTAGAGATAGGGCGTTTACGTGCAGAGCTGGGGGTGATCTCTGCTGAGCGGGCTATGTTGGAGGAGCGTGTGTCTGTGCTGGGCAGCCAGCTGTCAGCAGGGCAGTCAAACTGGGGTACAGCACAGAGGGAGCTGTCGCAGCTGCAGGTGCGTCTGCCTGTGCTGTGATGTGAATGATTGTGTGTGTGTGCAAACTTTTATATCTGTGCTGCTGGGCAGCCAGCTGTCAGCGGGGCAGTCAAACTGGGGTACAGCACAGAGGGAGCTGTCGCAGCTGCAGGTGCGTCTGCCTGTGCTATGATGTGAATGATTGTGTGTGTGTGTGTGCGTGTGTGTGCAAACCTTATCTGTGCTGGGCAGCCAGCTGTCAGCAGGGCAGTCAAACTGGGGTACAGCACAGAGAGAGCTGTCGCAGCTGCTGGTGCGTCTGCCTGTGCTGTGATGTGAATGATTGTGTGTGTGCAAACTCTGTGCTGGGCAGCCAGCTGTCAGCAGGGCAGTCAAACTGGGGTACAGCACAGAGGGAGCTGTCGCAGCTGCAGGTGCGTCTGCCTGTGCTGTGATGTGAATGATTGTGTGCGTGTGTGTGTGCAAGCATTATATCTGTGCTGGGCAGCCAGCTGTCAGCGGGGCAGTCAGACTGGGGTACAGCACAAAGGGAACTGTTGCAGCTGCAGGTGCGTCTGCCTATGCTGAAATGTGGATGATCGTGTGTTTTTGTGTGCGTGTATGTGTGTGTGTGTGCTGTGCGTTGTCCTTGACTTGTTTGCGCAGGCAGGTAGACAGCTGTCAGTGCAGCAATCCGAATAAAGAACAACAAGCATATGACAGTATGGAACATGCATACACGCACGCATGCACGCACAGGGCCTGCCCACTCGTTTGGAGGACTTGCAGAACCGGCTGAGGGAAGCGGTGTCTCAGTTAGGGGCATCAGAGGCGGAGAATGCACGCGCTGCTGCAGAAGCAGGCCGCCTCTCGGAAGCCCTATCACGCATGCAGGTCTGAGCATTTAGCATGTGTGTTTTGTGTGTTTTGTTTGTGTGCATGTGTGTGAGTAGTTAGTTATATTTGCATTAATCGCCCCTCTTGCCTGTGTGCATAGTCTGTTTAAAACCCACCATTTCTGGCATGTTTTCTTTACGCTGTATGTAGTATGTAACACTGCGCTTCAATACTTGCATGTACCCATGCTGGTCTGTGTGTGTTGAACATACTTACTGCGGGCGGAAAGTCAGCTCACTGCAGCGCTGCAAACTCGCCTCAGTGCTCAATGACACACGCACATCCTTCAAACGCTGCTGTACAGCCTGTTAGTTGCAAATACACCCAAACACATGGGCTAACACCCAATGACTTTTGTACAGATTCTTCACTTCCTTGTACACACCCTTCACTTCCTTGTACACACTTGCACCTGCAAACGCGCTCATATGCTCAGTGGTTGGTGCTTGAGCTTTCAGTGGTAAACTCTGATTTCTTTTATGGCATGCAGGCAGAGGGACAAAGCACTGTGACACTGCTGAACCATGAGCGGGAGGTGAGAAGGTGTTGGACATAGTTATGCACATTTGCACATTTGGTTGTGGGTGCTCCTGTGACCTGCTCCAGTGTAACGTGTGTGTGTGTATGTGTGTGTGTGGTTGAGCATTTATGTGTGTAATAAGTCAGTAAGTCATTGCTCAATCCAATGAAGTTGCGTGTGTTTGTGGCTTCTACTTGCTGCCTTGTTAAGAAAGAGTGGGACACGGAATCATGGAGGAAAGAAGCAGGAAGATACGTGACACGTATGCACAGTTGTTATTAGTTAGCACGGGCTCTACAGGCTCAAGTGCAGAGTTGGCCAGGACCGTCTACGGGCACCGTTCATTCGGAGATACCCCTGCCTGCCAAAAATTCTGAAAACACACCGTACGTCGGCAGTGGGCTCGGCCACGGCCAAATTTGACTTTAAAGCCATGAGACCTTGTGAACGCCAGAAAGGAGGCACAGATAGGGCACGGTTGTTTCCCCTCACATACTAGACATGTAAGGTTCTGGCCAGCCCTGCACACATACCAGCCAGACACAGACACTTGTCGACTGTCAAATAAGGTCAGTCGTCAAACACGGTTAAATATAGTCAAATGTCAAATTTTCATTCAAGGGCAAATGCCAATTTTTGACATGGGAGATTGCCAAACCTGGTAAGCTGTCAGATGCCAAGAAAAAAGCCAGCTGCTTCTAGCCACGCACAATATGCAGCATATGAGCATATGTGCAGGATGCAGGATCTCTTGCACTGACAGCGCACGCAAAGGAAATGATGTGCAGATCCTGCAAGCTTTTGATGATGGACCACATCCACAAGCATGTACTCACCCTTGCTGCACTTTTGTTTGCGACTATTTGTTTGTGATTATTTGTTGCTATACAACTATACAACACCGGTAGGTATAAAGCACACTAAGAGAAGCAGTGTTTTACAATTGCATGCTTCGTCTTGTGTTTAAGGAGTGCTTGATACATCACTCCATACACACAGGACCATGAATCCGTCTTCAGCTCATTTCTCTCTCATGCCTTGCTATGCTCACAATACACACAAATGCACACAAACACACACACACGCAAGAGCAGGAGCGCCATGTACCTTATCCTGCCTTGTAATATTCAAACAGAGAATGTACTGCCACAGAAGGCACCCACATCCACACGCACTCCCAGGTGGAAGCTACCTTACGCACACAGCTGGAAGACATGGAGCAACGTGCCACCCGTGCTGATTCGGACACGCGCGCGGCCCAAGCCGCACACGATCGGCTGTTGGCAGAGCACCGTGCATGTTTGGCCGACCTTGCGTCGTTGCGAGAAGCTCTGGCAGCAGAGGGGAGTGCTGCCAAGGATGCAGAGCAGGTGTGTGTGTGTGTGTGTGTGTGTGAAAACGATTGTGGGTGAGTGTGTGTGTGTGTGTGTGTGTGAGTGTGTGAATAAACGACTGTGGGTGAGTGTGTGTAATGGCGTTGAAACGCTTTGAACATGCACGCGCATATGTTCCTGCTCATGTTTGTCTGACCTCGTCTTGTGAGAAGCTCTGGTGGCAGAGGACAGTGCAGCCAAGGATGCTGAGCAACCGTAGTCTCATGCACAAAAAAGTAAGCACACACTACTGTACAGAAGCATGCATCCACACACATGGACCAACAGACACCTCCCTGTACCTAACACACGAACTAGTTTGCTTCACTCAAACAATCGTCCAAAAGAACTTAAAACATGCATAGGCATGGCTCATACAGGCAAAAGTAACACACCACATACATACGCAAACGTTTACCTACCAGAACACAGGCATACACATGAATGTGCACACATACGCAGGGGTCACGCAGCCTGCACGCACGAGCTGTGGCAACGCAGCGGCAGCTGGCAGTGAAGGAGGAGGAGTGCGAGCGGATGGCAGGCATGCTGCAGGTGCGCGTGTTTTAGTGCATGAGTGTTTGATGGGTGTGTGGGTGTGTTCAATGTGCCAATGTATGTGGGTGGGGTGGGTGGCGCTCAAATGGGCGTGGGGGTGTGTTTGTGTTGGTGACGTGGGGATCGCAAATGTGGGCGTGTTTGTACTTGGGTGAGGTGTGTATGTGTGTGTGTGCGTGTGTGCGTTTGTGTGTGAATGTGTTTGTGTGTGTTTGTAGAGAGAGAGTGCATATCTCAGGGGGGCGTGAGATAAGGGTAAGTGGGTGGGTGTTGGTGGTCAGTGGGTGGCAATATTTTCCCCTTAAAATTTATATGTGTGGGCAGGGAGCATTCATGGGTGTATGTGTTGTTTGCTTTGTCAAGTTAAGCTGAATTCTAAGCCGCAACTTGGACAAACATGATGACAAGTTAGGATATCGCTCAAACACCCAGGTTCTGCGCTGCTATAACTTCCGCCATTTCTCCTACATGACGCCAAATTTAAAATGAAAGTGCACGCGTGCATGAGGAGGGCTTGTTGTGACTCCACCTACCTGCTGTGCAACTTTTTGTCACTGTCCCACCGCAAAGGTGGCAGAACAGGCATTGTAGAGGGCGCGCACACACACACGTACACACACACGTCCCTCACAAATGAGGAAGATGGGGGACACATTCTTAACACATGAGCTTTATCTCACGGGTGGCAGAGCAGGTGTAGCAGAGAGCACACAGGTCCCTCACTCTTAAAAGAGATGAAATCCACATCTGTTATACCCACACCACTTGCTCTCACAGGTGGCAGAGCAGGTGGCAGAGGGTGCACGTGCGCGTGAGGAGGAAGCGCGTGCTAGTGGGCGTGAGCTGGCAGAAAGGGCCAGGAAGGCAGAGGCGCTGGTGGCAGAGTATGAGGCAGACATAGGACAGGTGTGTGTGAGTGTGTGTGTATATTTTGGCAAGCTGACAGAAAGGGCCAGGAAGGCGAAGGCACTGGTGACAGAGGATGAGGAGACATAGGACAGGTGTGTATATGAGAGAGAGAGAGAGAGAGAGAGAGAGAGAGAGAGAGAGAGAGAGAGAGAGAGAGAGAGAGGGAGGGAGGGAGGGAGGGAGGGAGGGAGGGATGGAGAGAGAAAAACAGAGAGAGATGAAGAGAAAGAGAGAGAGAGAGCATATCTTTGTGTGCGAGCTGACAGGAAGAGCTAGGATTCGAGGCATGGATGGCGGACTATGAGTTAGCACATAAAACCCAAGTATATGTGTGACGTGTTTTGAAATTAGAAGGCAATGCTGCTTGCAGGGTAGATACAGGACAGCTGTGTGTATGTGTGATGCTACGTGTGCAAGTGTGTGCATGTGTGATGCTACGTGTGCATGTGTGTATGCTGCTATGAAAGAAATGTGTATGCTGCTGTGGAAGGATTGTGTATGCTGGTAAGTAAGGCAAGCAAAAAGGAAGAGGAGCATGCACAAGGTACCTGCCTTCTTTTGGATGACATATGGTTCTATTGTAATGAGGAATAATGTGATGGCTCAGGCTCCGTTTAATTGCATGCTCTGCAGGAGTGGGAGCACAGCATATCACACACGCCGCACACATATCGTTACGCAGACATTGTTATATACCCTTGCTCCTTAGACAACATGCACAGAGCTGTCACTGCTCACATGTATTGCCCTCGTTTTCATGCACACACACACTTACACACACAAACACACTTGCACACACTCGAATGCGCGTACCCGCAGCTGCGTGCCGCACGAGAAGGGAGCTCTGCACACATAAAGCAGCTGGAGATGATGCTTGGCCAAATGCGTGGGGAGGTGGATGCCCGTCGCCAGGTAGGCTTATGTGTAGGGTTGGCCAGATCCGTATATTTACAATGTATATGACCATCTATTTTGGTGGTTTCCCTGCCAGGAATACCATATATACACTGTATACGTATATGGTTCTGGCCAACCCTACTTATGTGTGTAAGGGATGGATAAGGAGCAGGGTAGGGGGCATACATAAGGAGCAGGGAAAAGGTTATAGTAGGGTACTTGCTTCCAGCCGACCCCCTTGTTGTAAAAGGAAATAAAACAACACTCAAAAGGTGAAAAACTGTGTTGGGGGAATGAGTGAAAGTGCTTATAGGGACGGCCAGAACCATATAAATATGCCTTGTATATGCGGCACTTTGGGCAGGAATTTCACCGAATATACGGTCATATACGGTGTATAAATACAGATGTGGCCGACCGTAGGGATTCAACTGTTTAAACAGAGGGTCTTACTCAAGAATTACAGTTTTTTCTTCTTGGGAATATCCTTGTATCACTGCCTTTCAGTTTGCTGTGAAGCCCCTCTGTGTATTAGGTTCGAATGAGGAGCATGGAATAGCTAATTTGTAGCCTCAGACTTTTTGCTCTGGTAAGGAATTTGAAGGGATATGCATAAGGAATAACTGTGCAGTCAATGCTACCCTATACTGTGAGTACGGAACAGGAGGCAGTTCTGTGATTACGGAACCCTACTGTGACCACGGCATTATGTGAGGCAGTACTGTGATTACGGAACAGGAGGCAGTTATGTACCGGGTAATGTAAAACTCTTGCACCACTGAATGGAAAGAAAGTCAATGGAAATCAGGAGCTTATAATGTTGTTGTCCCTGAGGGTTGTTGGATTTGGAAAGAGTATGGACGGATCATCTTGCAGTTTAGTGTTGGGTTTTTTAAAGGGTGCGTGAAGGGATTTGAGTTCCAACTTGTTTGCATGGATGGTGACCCTTTTCCGGGTTCAGTCTCAAAAATTGACAGCTACATTGGTTCCAGACATTCTTGCAAATTCAAATGCATCTAGAATTTGCTGTTGGGTCTCTACAAAGTGGGGTGCACTAATACCCGTGGTATCTCAATGATGCCCCCTTTTTCCCTGTTGCTCCCTACTACACCTGTCTGTGTTGCTCCCTACTCCACCTGTCTGTGTTGCTCCCTACTCCACCTGTCTGTGTTGCTCCCTACTACACCAGTCTGTGTTGCTCCCTACTCCACCTGTCTGTGTTGCTCCCTACTCCACCTGTCTGTGTTGCTCCCTACTCCACCTGTCTGTGTTGCTCCCTACTCCACCTGTCTGTGTTGCTCCCTACTACACCAGTCTGTGTTGCTCCCTACTCCACCTGTCTGTGTTGCTCCCTACTACACCAGTCTGTGTTGCTCCCTACTACACCTGTCTGTGTTGCTCCCTACTCCACCTGTCTGTGTTGCTCCCTACTACACCTGTCTGTGTTGCTCCCTACTACACCTGTCTGTGTTGCTCCCTACTACACCTTTCTGTGTTGCTCCCTATCACACAGGAGGTGGAGCAGTTGACGACATTGAGCTTGAGAGGAGATGCCACCGTGCAGGAGTACATGGCAAACATAAAGGTTTGTGCAGGAGTACATGGCAAACAGATGGTTTGTGCGGACAACGATGGCTTTTGATGTGAGTCATTGACCTTGCTTAGGAACAGACACTAGCTACTTAGGAACAGACACCGCATGCAGGAGTGCATGACAGACACTAAGATGAGGGCAAGCTGCGAGTTTGCTTTCTAAAAGCAGCCATTTGTGTGTCATGTGCTTCGACACAAAAGAAAAGTGTGGCATCAACAAAGATCACTCACTAGACAACGCCAGTTCCTTATTCTTTGTTTCAAGCTTGTAAGAGTTTATGCAAATGTCAAGGAAATGAATAGGCATTAGTGCAATTAAGTGGGATGACATATTTAATGCACCAAAAGTGTGGACCCACAAGCCAAAAATTGCTTCAGATGTTGGCCACATTGTCCCTGACCTTCCTCTTGTTTGTATCAATGGAACACAATGCCAATTGTCAATTATAATCAATTATAATCAACGGTGTGATTATAACGGTGCGATTGTCAATTATAATCAACGGTGTGTCTTTCGTCATACATGTGCACAGACTCTTTATTGCCAAAAAGCAAATGGTCACAAAGTCATGCATGTCTGGCTCTACTTCTTCCCCGTAGGCTATGTCCAGCAATCTGCGCGCTGCGGAGATGCGTGTGGCTGATCTGGTTTCGGAGCTTGCAGCTCGGGAAGATGCCACCGCCCGTGCTCAGGCAGAGGCCTCAGACCTGAGGCGTGTCGTGGCAAACATGGACGGCGAGCGCGATGGGCTGCAGGTTTGATACTCCTTTGCTTGTGTGTGCAAGTGTGCGTGTAAGTGTCCAGGCAGGTTTCTTTGCTTGTGTGTGCAAGTGTGCTTGTAAGTGTCCAGGCAGGTGGCCTCAAATCTGAGGCGTGTCCTGGTGAATATTGACGGTGGGCGTCCATTGGTAAGCTGCGGGTTTGAGACTTCTACAGAGTGTTCATGTGGGCACTCAAGTGAAAATATGCCCTGCTCTTGAATTGTTTGTTGCAGCTCACTCTCTCTTTCTTTTGCCTTGCACATTGTGTATCTGTTAAGGTGCACCCGTAAACAATCGTTTTCTGAAATGAAATGTGCACGTACAGGCGGAGCTGGATACCAAGGCAGAAGACTTGCTGGCCATCTCAACTCAGCACGATGCCTTCAGGCTGCAGGTGCGTGTGTGTGTATGTGTATGTGTGTGCGTGTGTGTTTGTATGTGTGTACAGAAGCAAACTTCATTATGTCGATTACTTCCAGTAAAGCCTCCTTTACAATTCCTTTTGTATGTGCACCTGTAATGCATGCAATGAGAGGGGCGTGCGCTCCAGCACGTGTTAACAATAGCGGGGGGGCCCATTACCAATTACCGCACTCCTTACTTATTTAGTGTGTGTGCCCCTAGATGGCACGCAGGCAGAAGGCACAAGTAATGCTCATTATCCACAGCAGTTTTTGCGGCTATGCATGACCATGTGCTTCGTCTTGCAACCCTTTATCCTTATGCGCACCTTCAATGCACACAGACTGGAGGCATACTCGAAATGACCATGGCACTGGGGCAGATGGCTGTAAGGGTCTCGTATGCCTAGTCTGTTAGTACGTTAGCCTCGTAATCTTATGCAAATTGGTGTACCTTACATACGCGCAGGCTGAAGAAATCCGTTGCTTTTTTTGGCAGACAGAGCTTGTATGCAGCCTCAGCTTTGTACCCTTCACACATGCAGGCTGAAGATGCAGGCTTTGTAACCTTCACACATTTGCAACCTTCAAACATTTGTACCCTTGACACATGCAGGCTGAAGATGCACAGCGCTTGCTGTCTATGGCGGAGGGGCGGCTAGCACACACAGACGCACGGGCACGTGAAGCAGAGGCGGAAGCAGCACATCTGCGTGGCCAGCTGTCAGGGGCAGTGTCTTCCTTACAGGTGTGAGTGTGTGTGTGTGTGTTTGTTGCAAGTGTGCATGCCAATGTCCTACGCCCTGGAGAGAGATTTGCATGCTTAAGATTAGTAGTTAAGATCAAGTCTGACAGGTCAAGCTGCATGGCTACCTGTTGAGGGCGGTCGCCTCGTACAAATGTGTTTATATACTTGTGCCTGTCTTCTGTCGTTACATAATTAGAGCAGGGATTGCACAGTCACACCTAAATACTGAGTGAGATTTTGGTGGGGGGGCTGCTGTGTCATTTGCGGGTTGGTTTGGTGCTACGTTGGCTAATTATGACCACTCACACAGACTAATACACAGGCATTCACAATACACACAACAACACTCAGAGCTGCATGCATGCATGCATGCGCGGGAAATGATGGGCAGGCAAGTACTCCGTAGTGTGTGAAAGGGGGGAGGGGGGACTACTTGCATTTACAAATCATTCAGACCGTGTGAACATGTGCAACACTGCTTGCGTGCACCTGACACACACACACACACATAGATACACACACACGTTACTCAGGCATGCAAACATGCACTTACTTTTACACGTATACCTGCGCTTTTGGGTGAAGGATCTGGGTGCCGAGCGTGATGCACTGGCTGCAGAGCTGGGGGCAGTGGGGGAGGACCTAGAGGCACTGGTCAAGGAAAATCAGGTGTGTTTGCGTGTACGACTTTTTGTACTCATCTGATCCTGTCTGTGCTGATATGGGCAGTGCACTGTGTGAGAAGACACAGCGGCACTGTTTAAGGAAAATCAGGTGCGCTTGTGAGCGTAAAGGCTGAACATGTCCGATCCTGTCTTTGCAAATGTGAGCACTTCACTGAGTGAGAAGACACAGGGGCACTGTTCAAGGAAAATCAGGTGCGCTCGTGAGCGTGTTTGAACTATTATGCGTGCAAGTGTAATACTGCAATGTGTGTTCTGAGAAAGAGAGGACTCAGGAGTGCTAGTCAAGAAGAACTAGGTGTGCGATTTTACTGTGTCTGACTCTGTAGAAAGTGTATGTCTAGGTTGGCCAGAACCATACATTTATAGGTATTTACGGTGTATATACGGTATTTTTAGCAGGGAAATCACCATACATACGGCCATGTACGGTGCAGATATACGGTTCTGGCCAACCCTATGTATGTCTTGTCTTGTCCAATGGGAGCACACTGCTAGGAAGAGAGATTGTGACGCACACACTCATACATACACGCAAATGGTCAGTAGCAAACTAGGCATGTTGAGTGAAAGGGCTACGTACAGAGGACGCATGCAAGATTTGCACACAAACATGCAGGTGGTCAATAACAGGCTAGACATGTTGAGTTCAAGGGCTGCACACAAGCAGGCATACAACAATTTATTTTCCCCATTCACACACACACACGCACATACACGCACACACACATCACACACATCACACACACAGGTGGTCAGTAACGAGCTAGCCATGCTGAGTCAGCAACGTGACAGCCAAGCAGATGAGCTGCAGCGTCTGAGTGGGCGGCTGGGCTCTGCTGAGCAGCTCGTGCGTGCAAAGGAGGCGGAGGTGGAGGACCTGAGGCGCGCGTACGAGGGGCTTGCTTTGGACAACAGAAGGTGAGAGCACAAATTGCTTTGGACTGTTTGGACTGTTTGACAACAGAAGGTGAGAGCACAAATTGAGGTGTCTTAATGGGAAAAGGGGGTGGCAGTTTGATGTGCAGCTTGTTCGTGCAAAGGAGGCGAAGGTGGGGGGTGCTATGGCGTGTGTACAAAAGGTTTGCTTTGGACAACAGAAGATACAATGCTTTATTGAAAGTATCGGCCAGGTAATGGTGTGGGGGAGAGGTAGCGATTGAATCATTGTGAGGTTTGTGTGGGTGTACCTATGGATTCGCTTTCAGTTTGAGCGCAAATGTGCTTTGGGGGGGACCATGCTTGCTCTAATTTTTCACACACACACTCACACACGCATACACACACAGAGACACACACGCACATACACTCAATTTCAAACACACATACGTACACATAGGTACCAGAGCAGCGTGTCTCAATTAGAGCGTGAATCCGCTTCGCGGGAGGCCATGCTTGCTGCCAAGGCAGATGAGGTGGACTCCCTTGGGGCAGCTTTGCAAGGCAGTCAAGCGCAAGGCAGCCAGTACGTCATGGACTTGCAGGTGCGGGGGTGTGGGTGTGGGTTGTGTGTGTGCACTTGTGTGCACTTGTGTATGCGGGTGCAGGTATGCGTGCTGATGTGTGATCTTGTGAGACAGTTTCAGCTTATCCGTAATGATATAGTGACATGTGATTTTGTGAAATGGTTTCAGCTGAAGTTTTCACCTACAAACACACACACACACACACACACACACACACACACACACACACACACACACACACACACACACAAACATACACACACACAAACACACAAACACACACACACACGTGTCAGGACCACTCACATTGCTCTGTCCACTCACAGGGCTCTCCTTACTCAGGATATTAAGCGTCTAATAGATGTCATGTGCTGGTGCAGTTGCCCGCATACATGCACTCACGCATGTGCTTGAGCAAACAGCGCATACGTACGCACAAAATAAAACAACACAACTTGCTCCGCACACAGGCATTTGAGCGTCAGGTGGATGCATTGAGTCGGCAGCTTGCGCACAATGAGTCTGAGGCTGAGGAGCTGAACAGGGGTCATGAGGTGCTGGTGGAGGAGCTCAGGGTGGCCATGCAGGTGTGTGTGTGTGCGTGTGTGCCTAGTTATGTGTGTGGATCATGTATGTGTGTGTAGGCATGTATGTGAGGTGCGCATGTGAATATCTGTGTAGGCTGAACAGGGGTCATGAGGTGCTGGTGGAGGAGCTCAGGGTGGCCATGCAGGTATGTGTGTGTGTGCGTGTGTGCCTAGCTATGTGTGTGGATCATGTATGTGTGTGTAGGAGTGTGTGTGTGTGTGTAGGCATGTGTGTGACGTGCGCATGTGAATATCTGTGTAGGCTGAACAGGGGTCATGAGGTGCTTGTGGAGGAGCTCAGGGTGGCCACACAGGTGTCTGTGTGTGTCAAGGTATGTAGGCATAAGTATGCGTATGCGTGGGTGTATGTGTGTGTATGCATAGGTTTGTGTATGTGTAGGTTTGTAGATGTGCGTGTGTGTGTGTATGACCTTGAATGGCACTACAGCACTTGTGTCCACACCTACGTAGACCCACCTACTCACACACACAAATACTCACACACACACACACACGCATGCACACAAACACACACATGCACAAGTGAACACACACACACTCACAAACCTGTGCAGGTTCGATTGAGCCTGGAGCGGCACCGAGAGGAGCTGCAGCGTCAGACAGCTTCTTTGGACAGCCAGGTGGCGATGGCAAGAGCTCGGCTGGAGGACGCGGGGGCAGAGGCTTCTAGCCTCGGACAGCGTTTAGCACTGGAAAGGAACAAGGTGCGTCTGATGCTGCACCTCGTTTGGGGGTGCCACTCCAGGCTGTGATAGACACATGCAGAGGTGTGTTAGTGTGCGTGAACGTATGTTTGGGTGTGCGTGTGGGTGTTTTAAGTGTTGCGTGTGTGTGTGCATGTATTTTGGGCGCGTATGTTTATGCGTTTGTGTTAACGTGTATGCAAGTGCATGTAAACTTCAATGACAGCCTACAGCGGGCCAGCTCTGCCATCCTTTGCAATCGTACACTGGATATAATTGATGCCCTGCCCCCTGTCCCAAGCCTACGCATCACGCACCCCTCCCACGCATGTGCATATATATGTGCGTGCGAGTGTGTGTGTGTGTCTCTTTGATGCCTGTAAGAGGTAGAACATGAAGTTAGGCAGATCATTCAGTCTGGCTTGTGTGTGCGTGCATGACTACAAGTGGGCATGATTTCAGGCGTGTCTGTGCATGAGTACAAGGCGGACCTTGTGCACGCATGTGTTGCTTAACCACCAGTTTGTGTCTGTGCTTTTGTGTGTGTATGCTTGTAGGTGGCAGAGCTTGAAGCCTTGATGGCAGGCATGCGCGCGCGTGAATACAAAACGGACCTTGTGAGCAAGCATGGGGGTAGCCAGGTGGCCATCATGCAGGAGCGCAACCGCATTCTAGAAGAGCAGGTGCGTGCGGGGTGCAAACAGATGAAGGCAAGACACAGCTGTGTGACGTTTGTGGGCTGTAGCCATCATGCAAGAGCGCATCCGCATTCTAGAAGAACAGGTGCGTGCAGGGTACATACAAACAGGTAAGTTCATCGTTTCGAACGTGTCACCGTTTCGAACGTGTCATGATGGTTGATCATGTTTTGAACGTGTCACCGTTTTGAACGTGTTATGATGGTTGATCACGTTTTGAGTGTGTCACCGTTTCGAACGTGTCATGATGGTTGATCACGTTTCGAACGTGTCACCGTTTCAAACGTGTCATGATGGTTGATCATGTTAAACTGACGAGTGTTGATGAAAAAACCACTTGACATGAGGAGGTTGGTATGACAGTAGCAGGTGTGCATCCTGGCAATGGAGCTTACTTACACCCCAAACAAGGGCACTCAATTCAAGGACCCTGCTAACCTCCTTTGCTTACCTCCTTTGTACGGCAATAGCCATTCCTGTTGCTGCTGCTGCTGCTGCTGCTGGGCAACAATAAGGATACCTGCAGCAGTCTTACAACATGCTGTAAGACTTCCTATATATTCGTCGACGTGCACCACGAAATGTCTGTGTTACGCACTAGTGCCGGACATATGCCCACCCCCTACGCACCACACACAACTCTAGAAGCATGAGGTCACCACCCTACTGAAATAGACGACCTGTCTACAGCAATCTTCAGAACCCTTCCTTGTCCTACCAGCATGCGCCACCTGTTGTAGTATTCAAGCTGTGCACGTGCACACACATACACACACGCACACACCAGTGTTTCTTTTAAGGGCCACGCGTCCCTTTTTAAGCGTTTTGCGTCGCTTTTTAAGGGTTTTTAAGCGACACACCAAAGCTCCGCGGGGTACCCTGTGTCGCTTTGTTCCTTTGACTGGTCACCCAGAGACCAGGGTTCGAGCCCCAGCAAGCTCGCTCTTTTGCCCTTTTACTATCGCCCCTCTATAAAACACTCCAGAACCTGCGATTTGGGTGCAAAACCCCAAAGATTTCCTGTGCAAAGCCCTTTTCCATCCGTATGAGAACCACTATGTATAACAAAAGCCAAAACTTTGGCGCAGCGTTTTTTGGGGAAATGCTTGCGCTACAACTTTTTTGGCTAGAGCACCCTGCGTAGCGCGTTTGACTTAAAATGCTACACACCCCAAACCTTGAAAGAAACACTGGCACACACACACATACACACACACACACTCACACACACATACACACACATACTCACACACGCACCCACACGCACACACGCACATACACACGCAGGTCACCACCTTGCAGCACCAGGTGACCTCCTTACAGCAATCTCGGGAGGCCCAAGACCAGGAAGTATCGCGGCTGCATGCAGAGGTGCGTCTGCTTTCCTCCTCTTTCCTGATACGGGCACGCATTTGCTTCCCACGGCTGTCTAGTCACATTCATATTTGTGCATCACTGAACCTGTTCTGTGTTGCAGCTAGGTCAGGTATGTCATCCTGGTGTTCTTGTGTTTGCACTAGGGTACGAGTGACAAAAAATAGCTAGCGCAGAGTGGGTAGAAGTTGCTCGAACTACATTTAAATGGTGTATGTACGACAGAATGTGCTTAAGTAAGGTGGGGCCTAACCAAATACATCCATGCCAATGTCAGGATGGACATACTTCTCCTCAAAACACTTCTACTAGATGACCAGAGTGAGTGGCTGCAGTAGCAAGCATATGCTCGAGGCCCCCCTTAGCTGTACTTTATGACCACATGCAGCATCTGAGTGGTCACGACGTATGTATAAAAATGCATGCACGTCCTCACTTGCGTGTGCACGCCAAGGCCTTATGCGCAGGAAAGTCAGAAGTGAATTTTTGCTACTTTGTGACCTGTCAGTTGTAGTGCATTATATGAAGCCGTAAAGAGGGGGGGCTATTGGGAATCAGTCGCTGCATTTGACTGATGGTGCCAGGAGGTGCAGCACCGGTTTCTTTCGTGACGATGCCAGATGGAAGCTACGAGAGGGAGATTTCACACAAAGTGTCAACTGCTGCAATGCGGTGATTGCTTTGTGGTGTTTGTGTGGTGTGTGTGCATGCATGCATGTGTGTGTGTTTGTCTGTATGTGTGTGTGCTTGGCACAAAGGCCACGCGACAGCAGTAGCAGCAGCAGTAGTTGTGAAAAGACTGTGTAAGGAGGAGGACTGGGAAAATACCCATTGTGGTCCTATCCTTGAATTGTTTATTTTTGCTTGTGTGTAGGTGCTTGGCCTGGTGGCCACGCAACAGCAGCAGCAGCAAGAAGAAGAGGAGGCAGGGCTGGGGATGCACGGGGGTGGAGGAGCAGGTTTGTGGGTGCGCACATATCTCATTGCGTGTGTGCACAAATCTCATTGCGAGTGTATGTGATGTGCGTGCTTGTACCTGTGGGGATGGATGTTTGGAGCAGATGAGCAGATGTGTTAGTGTGACAGTACATGTGCGTGTGTGTGTGGGGGGGGGGGGGGGGGGGGTTTAATTCT
>Ga0307963_1000205_pt1 | contig 35114 bp, 35 predicted proteins | sample OrgLakmetagen594_FD_201829 | JGI IMG/M metagenome (GOLD analysis project Ga0307963, IMG submission 201829) | Saline water microbial communities from Organic Lake, Antarctica - #594 | ecosystem: Environmental > Aquatic > Non-marine Saline and Alkaline > Saline | place: Antarctica: Organic Lake... | reverse complement strand
TTGCACCCCCCTCCAAAGTTGACTATTAAAGAAACGCTTCCAGGAGCATGCAGGCCACTGCATCCATTTCCTGACTATCTGATCCCATGAAATACCCTTTCCCTTCAATTGCTCATCAGGTGAAATGAGTTTCCCCTTGAGGTCCCCTTGATGGAGTACTCAAAAAGTGAAACGAGTTTCCCTTTTAGGTCCCCTTGATGAGATACTCAAGTAAAATGGGTTTCCCCTTGAGGTCCCCTTGATAAGATACTCAACAAGTGAACCTAAAGAACAAGACAATTCCTAGTCCATGCCGAGAGAGCTAGACTTCCCTCACATTGTTCCTTTTTCCACTGGAGCATTTGTACAAAAGTTGTGTGCTTTCCCCAAAAGCAAGGCATCACGTCTCTTGAGGTAACACAGGCCTGTAGATAGCAGGCAGGTTGCATACCCGCATACATAGGGTTGGCCAGAACCATATATATGCGGTGTACTTACGGTATTTTCGGCAGGAAAATCGTCATATACACACATATATATACGGTTTATATATAATATATAACATGTACGGTTCTGGCCAATCCTACACATAAATGCAGCCAGACCCCACTTCTGGGCAATCCTACACATAAATGCAGCCAAATCTCACTTCTGGCCAATCCTATACATAAATGCAGCCAGACCCCACTTCTGGCCAATCCTACACATAAATGCAGCCAGACCCCACTTCTGACCAATCCTATACATAAATGCAGCCAGACCCCACTTCTGGCCAATCCTACACACAAATGCAGCCAGACCCCACTTTTAGCCAATCCTACACATAAATGCAGCCAGACCCCACTTCTGGCCAATCCTACACATGATTGCAGCCAGACCCCACTGATGACCTGTGCTGGTGGAATAGCAAACAAAGCAGGTTCGACAGAGACGCATGCTAATTTACAACCAATATGTCAGTCAATTATACATACCCCGACTTTAAGTACAACATAGATCTAACCGGAGAGGAAAGGACTACATGTCTTGCAAAGGTGACGGAAACTCGCACCTGTGGCCTCATTCCATCGCACATTGCATGCCACAAGCTTTGCATCAGCCTCCTTGATTTTCTCCTCATCTGTTTTTGCCCTGAGTGCCTGCGTGAGTGGCACACGGTACAATAATGAAAATCAAGTGCCTGCGTGAGTGGCACTTAGTTTAGTAATGAGGATAGAGTGCCTGCGTTTTAAAGTGGCACACAGTACATAAGGTAGTGAGGGTGAAGGTGAGATTCTGGAATTACAACTGTTTTGCAAGTCAAAAGAAACACAGATGATAAGCTGTACGCCACCATCCTCAAAAAAGGTATGGTGCAAGTTTCCAATGCAAGCCAAACAAGGGAGTTGCTGCACTCATTATTTTGATAAGCTGGATCCAAGGTGCGTTGTACGTTGTACGAGAGCTGATTCGAACGAGAGGGTTGCCGCGCTCAATAATTTGATAGGCTGGACTCAAGGTGCATTGTATGACTCAGACACGAAATGGTTTGTTTCTTGACATCTTGTCATCTTGACAGTTGAGGAATAGGGTTGGCAAGATCTGTATTTATACACCGTATATGACCGTATATTTGTGGTATACCGTACTGCGCTTTTAGTATTGCAAGGCCTACTTTTTGCGAGGTGCCAGGTATTTGGTGATTTTCCTGCCAAAAAAAACGTATATACACCGTATATAGGTATATGGTTCTGGCCAACCCTGTTGAGGAAGTAGCAATGTAGGAGAAGGTCGTGCAGGCAATAAAGCAAACCTTAAGTAAGCTCACACCAGAGGAGAAAGAATCATTTCCGTGATAGGATGAAGATGGAAGCAGTGCTGCTCATTCCCCTCCATACTTCTCAGCACATGAACATACTTCTCAGCGCATGAACATACTTCTCAGTGCATGAACATACTTCTCAGCGCATGAACATACTTCTCAGCGCATGAACAATGAACATACTTCTCAGCGCATGAACATACTTCTCAGCGCATGAACAATGAACATACTTCTCAGCGCATGAACATACTTCTCAGCGCATGAACGATGAACATACTTCTCAGTGCATGAACATACTTCTCAGCGCATGAACAATGAACATACTTCTCAGTGCATGAACATACTTCTCAGCACATGAACATACTTCTCAGCGCATGAACATACTTCTCAGCGCATGAACGATGAACATACTTCTCAGTGCATGCACATACTTCTCAGCGCATGAACAATGAACATACTTCTCAGTGCATGAACATACTTCTCAACGCATGAAAAATGAACATACTTCTCAGTGCATGAACATACTTCTCAGCGCATGAACGATAAACATACTTCTCAGTGCATGAACATACTTCTCAGCGCATGAACATACTTTTCAGCGCATGAACAATGAACATACTTCTCAGCGCATGAACATACTTCCCAGTGCATGAACATACTTCTCAGCGCATGAACATACTTCTCAGCGCATGAACAGCACGACCCACACCGAGATATTGTCCCTACTGTGCCTGAGATATCTATTCTCTAGCACCCAACAGACAGCACAATAAAATAAACCAATTGGGACCTGCTTCTTACACCTACTGCACCTGAGCAATCCGTTTTCCAGCATTTTCACCACCCAACAGACGTCATAACAAAAAGAGACAATTGATCAGCACAACAGGCACGCTGCCTTTTTTGTTTATCTTCATTTCCTTGCACTCAAACAACAAACAGCGCAGCAAAGACGCCTCCTCTCCACCAAACAAGAGATGTTTGCTTTGTTGCACACGAGGGATGAACGCCTCCTGACTGAAGCACAGGCACCCGCTAATGTGCACACGACAGGAAACGACCACGCAGCTCACCTCTTCCTTTAGCTCATCAGTGCAGATGTTTGTTTTGTTGCACACGAGGCATTTATGCCTCCTGACTGAAGTACGGGCACCCACTAATGCAGCACAGGCACCCGCTAATGTGCACAAGACGGGGGAAGACCAAGTAGGGCAGCACACCTTTTCCTCCAGCTTAATCAGTGCAGATGTTTGCATTGTTGCACGCGAGGGATTAATGCCTCCTGACTGAAGCACAGGCACCCATGAATTTGCACACGACAGGAAACGACCAAGCAGATCAGCTCACCTTTTCCTCCAGCTTAATTAGTGCCGGCCGCATCCTTCGATGCATGTCCCAAAAGCGGCCCATGAGACGCCCTTTGAATTTGTAGACCTGCGCAGTTGCAGGTGATTTCACTGTTGAAGTGCTGTGTTGGCGCACCACTGCTTCCTTTCTCCTTGTTACATATCCCAAAATGGCCAACAACCCCTCCTTGTTACATATCCCAAAATGGCCCACGACACGCCCTGCAAACTTGTAGGCCCGAGCAGTTGCAGGTGCAGGCAGTCACGTCAATCTGACCAGGAGAGCCACGCAGTCACGTCGATATGACCAGGAGAGCCACTCTAAGGCAGTCACGTCGATCTGAACAGGAGAGCAACTCTAAGGCAGTCACGTCGATATGACCATGAGAGCCACACTAAGGCAGTCACGTCGATATGAACAGGAGAGCCACTCTAAGGCAGTCACGTCGATCTGAACAGGAGAGCCACGCAAAGCAACGCTTCACGACTTGCTTAAGAGCGTAACTACGTGTTCAAGCATAGCTACGTGTTCAAGCATAGCTACGTGTTCAAGCGTAGCTACATATTCAAGTGCAGCTGCGTGTTCAAGCATAGTTATGTGTTCAAGTGTAACTACGTGTTCAAGCATAGCTACGTGTTTAAGTGCAGCTGCGTATTCAAGCATATCTTCATGTTCAAGCGTAGCTACATATTCAAGCGTAACTAAGTGATCAACAGCACACGCTTTTGCGTGGTTGACTACAGCTGTGTACATAAGTGGCGCAGCTTTGCAAATAAAGGGCACGCACGCCTTCGGCAGCGGCACTGCGGAAATTCAAGAGGTGTCTTTGAAAGTTGCACACTTGTGAAGCAGTATCCCTGAGCGGTCAAAGAAGCTGAACTCCCGCTTCTGCTTTTTTTCTGCTTGCTTTCGTTTGCAGTGTGAGAGGGATGTGCGTGTAATCTGTGTTTAAGGACTTGTGTACAAAGAAGCAGATCAAAACGGTAAGGTTTGTGACGACAGTGGCGCAAAGCTTCCCAGAAAGGGCCTGCATACGCTGGGAAGTGCGCATTCGCCTGTGCTCACTTTAAGCTCCTTCTTTTTTTGAGTCAATCATCTGGCAACTCCTTCAACTTGTTACTTCAAGCTCCTTCTTTATGTGAGTCAATCATATGGCAACTCCTTCAACTTGTTGAGTTGTGCTCCCTTCCTCCCCTTCCTCCCAAGATTCTGCTTATTGCTATACTTGCCCAACACCATTTGTCGCGTGAGGGGCTATTTCCCCTTTTGGCTTGCAGCGCAAATTGATTGAGCCAGGCTCCTCCGCCCCTCCACCCCTCATCACTTACTTAATTCACTCTCTCCGAGAGTGTATAATGACCTCTCTGAGAGAGGCAGTGGTAACTACCATGCACTCGCAAGCCCTCACACCACGCACCTCACCGGGTGCCTTCTGTAAAGGACAACGCATCAACGAGGCGCACATCCTTTTTCAACAATCCAGACAACTAATCCATACGCACACGCACAAAGGGCAATGCATCAACGAGGCGCCCATCCTTTTTCAACAATCCAGACAACTAATCCATACGCACACGCACAAAGGGCAATGCATCAACGAGGCGCCCATCCTTTTTCAACAATCCATACAACTAATCCATACGCACACGTACACCTCCTCAACCCCCACACATCTCACCGAATGCCCTCTGTAAAAGTCACGCCACCGTACTAACGAGGCACACTGTTCCTCGTCAAAGCTGTCGGTTTCGTCGTTGAGGTCGTTCTTAAAGTCGCCTGCAGATGCAAGTAGTACAAATACACGGAACAAGCTTGTGTGCTTCTCGCTTGCTGGTGTGAAGTACGGAATTGTGCTTGCAGCCACATGCAGCATGTTGTGCCAGCAGCTTGAGCAGACAGTGGGTTGTGTGTTGTGTATGCAAGCAGCTTGAGCAGACAGAGGTTGTGTGTTGTGTATGCAAGCAGCTTGAGCAGACAGTGGGTTGTGTGTTGTGTATGTATGCAAGCAGCTTGAGCAGACAGAGGTTGTGTGTTGTGTATGCAAGCAGCTTGAGCAGACAGAGGTTGTGTGTTGTGCCAGCAGCTTGAGCAGACAGTGGGTTGTGTGTTGTGTATGCAAGCAGCTTGAGCAGACAGAGGTTGTGTGTTGTGTATGCAAGCAGCTTGAGCAGACAGAGGTTGTGTGTTGTGCCAGCAGCTTAAGCAGACAGAGGTTGTGTGTTGTGTGTGCAAGGGTATATCATCGTGAAAGCGCACATGTGTAAGGTTGACCAGAACCGTATATGTACTCCATATATCACCGTATGTATGATAATTTCCCTGCTAAATTTACCATACATACACCGTATATACGTATGTATGTATGGTTTTGGCCAACCCTACACGTATATAAAGTATCAGCAACTCTAACGCACAACAAGCCGTGCAAATGCTGATGGATGTTTGCATGCCTAGTGATGCATTTTGTGTTAATATTGCGTTTTCATACACTGTGCAGCGTGTGTGTCCAATTGCACGCACGCCTGTTACAGCATACACGCCAACCCGCGACATGCTTTTCATTTTACCAATGGATCAATACTCTGCACCTAGCGCACCTGTGATGTAGGATTTTGTTGCATCTTTGCCTAGGAAGAAAGAGTAGCCATCAGCTCCTGTATTTATAACAAGTGTCGTGTGTTATGTGGGTCACAGCTTAGAGTACAGCTTGCGGTAGTTAGGTAGTACAACTTGCAACACACCGACCCGAGCATGAACTGACCGCAACCCCTCAAACTAACTCTAAACTCCATGGCAGACTAGCAAGTGCTTTATTGTAGCTACAAGCAGCTGCTACAAGGAAAAGGTACTCCAAAATTTGACTATCCTCGATAAACAGCAACATCTGGCCAACCTCCTCACCAGAGAGAAACATACACTTTATGCACACACACACTCACCCACACCCACCCACACACACACATACACACACACACACACATACACACACACACACACACATATATATACACACACACATACACACACACACACTTACATCATCATCATGCAACACACATCATGCAACACGATGGTTGTGCTCTCACCGTATTTATCCTTAGCGGCGCTGACATCGTAAACCTCTCCTAGTAGCGCTAAGTACAGAGGCGAGTTGTGTTCCCCAGTGAAAAGCTTAAGCTCTTCCTCCGAAAACATGCGCTTTTAGGAAAACAGTGCAGGTGAGGTATGAAGCTAATGGAGCGGTACAGTGCGTGTGCCTCAAAATTGTCATTTGCTTGCACGTAACCTAGCCACTAGGTTGCCTCAGGTAGCCCTCGTGCACAAACACAGCACGCCACACTCACTGTGCTTGGGCTCTCCTCTTTTAAGTAGTAGAACAGCAAGCCAAAGAGGGTTGACACGATGGCGATTAACACGAGGAGTTCCCCGGGTATTCTTGGCATGCTCCTTTGCTTGGCCTTTGGTTGATGTGCCTGATGCTCTCTAACTCCCTCAGCAACAGGTTCATTAGGGTGCTCATCCATTACAGGACCATCAACCTTTTCTGTTCCGTTTCTTTTCTTCATTTCGCAGCCGTGCTATGCATACCAATGTAAAATGTAAGATATTCGGAAATTTTTGAATGTATTTTTTGGATTGATCTGAAAAGCTTTCGCACAAAAATGCAATTAGGAAGAAAAGGCACTGCATCTTGATGGCGAAGTTGATCCAGGAGAAGGTGAGCTGCCCATTTTCCTGAGTGTGGTCGTGTCCTGAACACTGAACACACGGTGTACGTAAATGTTTCTGTTGAATTCGTCGGCACCTGTGACGCTCTGCAGCTGGCAGCGCGCTCTTGTCTGAGTAGCGGTAGTTTGTCTCGGCGGTGTGCGCACGCTAGTATGCATGATATGTTTGAATCACCTGCCGCCCGTTATTCGCAGAGCATCTGCTCATTCTCATCATCATGGTGCCATGGGTGTCATGGAAGTATTGCTGTTAAACAAGATTGCATCATCAGCATGCAGTAATTTGCGTTCCGAAGCATCTTAGCCGCCGCCGCCTTATCAAAGTGCTATTAAACATCAGTAATCGCGACCACCAGCAGCTTGCTGATGACATACTGCACATCATGTTATGTTACGTAAGGTGCATGGGCTGTGGGAGAAGGTTCGCAGAAACGAATCTGCTGCCCTCAAATTAAGGTCCCTTTGCTTAATTATCTAGCACAATGCACTTCAAGTGTACATGCACACATCATGACAGCATTAAACTGGCAGGCTTCCCCTTACAGGTGATGAGTATTGGACACACACGCACGTGCAATTCACTGTTTTTCCAAACAACACAACTGTCCATGTTGCCTGCTATGCCTGCAGTTCAGTGTCGTTGCCAAGGCAGGGGAGGGCACCTATGGCATTGTCTACAAAGCTATCAACAGAAAGGACCCCCTTCAGGTGGTGGCCATCAAGGAAATGCGTCACGATGAACAGGTGAGTGTATATCTTTTTCTAATTTTCAAATCTTGATGCATAATTAAAGGAGAAGGAATGGATGAGGTCCGTGTTGTTGCGCAGTTGTGCGCCACAAACAGTTGTAGGGTACTTTTGAAGCAACAGGAGGTGCATGCCTACTCGCACAGGCAGACAAACAGTTGTAGGGTACTTTTGAAGCAATAGGAGGTACATGCCTACTTGCACAGGCAGACAAACAGTTGTAGGGTACTTTTAAAGCAATAGGAGGTGCATGCCTACTTGCACAGGCAGACAAACAGTTGTAGGGTACTTTTGAAGCAATAGGAGGTGCATGCTTACTTGCACAGGCAGGAGCGTCACCCCATCATATAAACGCTGTTTATCTCATTTGCTTGCTGGCAGGAAGAGGGAGTGCCGAGCAGTGCGCTGCGAGAGATTGCTCTGCTGCTTGAGCTTGATCATCCCAACGTCGTCAAGTGCGTAGATTATATATAGGGTGACAAAAGTGCGTAGATTATATGAAGGTTGACAAAAGTGCGTAGATTACGTGAAGGGTGACAAAAGTGCGTAGATTATGTGAAGGGTGACAAAAGTGCGTATTTCATATGACGAGTGACGAGGGTATGCTCAGTGACCCACAAGGTTGTGCTGCAAGAGAGCACAAACTTGAGGGAGGCGCCTATTGCAAGGATGTCGCACTCATGTAGCAACCCTAAACAACATTAAATATGACTAAAGGGACGGCGCTTGAGAGGTATCAAGCTGCTTTAAGTATGTGGCCTGTGCACTGCTTGGGCACATCAAGCACTTGCAGCCAAAAAAAAATTCGCGTGGATGGGCATTTGAAATGTGCAGCAACGACGTCGATTCTTTATACTTTCTTGTGTACTCTCTTTTATATTACGGCTGTTTTTATTAACAGCAGCTAAACATCTAGTGTTTTATGTTACTCATATATTTCTTGTGTAAACCCCTTGCTGCCATGTCCAGGCTTCACAAAGAAGTTGTTTGGTTAAAACACTGCCAACCCTTTGTAGGTGTGAACAAGAAACAGCTTACACACACGCATGCACACACACGCACACACACATATGTGTAGGCTGCACGATGTGGTGAATGATCTGAAGCAGCATCGCATGTACCTTATATTTGAGTACCTGGACGGGGACTTGTACCGGCTAATGCAGGTGAGATGCTGCTTTCACATAGACGTTTCACCAAGCGAGCTCCTCTTTTGAGATTGTGTTTTGTTTGTGTTACAATCGTGTGGGCATGTCAGTGTAAAAAATTGCATGTTATTTTTTCTTGCATAATGTGAAGAGGCTGACTGCTGTTGTGAGGTGAGCTGCTTGCTGCATAGAGTCTTGCCAAAACAGGTTCAAGCAAGTTGCTGGCAGAGGCCTGAATGACTGGAGGTAAATAAAGCTATGCAGGCAGTGAAAACCACTCCCCATCAAATAAGGAGCCACTTTGGTACCGGGCACCGTACGGTGCAACTTTTGCAGCTTGCAGTCCTTCAAGTCTACTCGATTGCCAATAACTAACACAATGCAACACAGACGAATCTGGCCGCTTTTTTTCTAGTCTACTCGATTGCCAATAACTAACACAATGCAACGCAGGCGAATCTGGCCGCTTTTTTTCAAGTCTACTCGATTGCAAATAACCAACACAATGTAACACAGGCAAATCTGGCCGCTTTTTTTCAGTCTACTCAATTGCAAATAACCAACACAATGTAACACAGACGAATCTGGCCGCTTTTTTTCAAGTCTACTCAATTGCAAATAGCCAACACAATGTAACACAGACGAATCTGGCCGCTTTTTTTCAAGTCTACTCGATTGCAAATAACCAACACAATGTAACACAGACGAATCTGGCCGCTTTTTTTCAAGTCTACTCGATTGCAAATAACCAACACATACAATGCAACACAGGCAAATCTGGCCGCGGTTTTTCAAGTCTACTCAATTGCAAATAACCAACACAATGCAATACAGGCGAATCTGGCCGCTTTTCAGTCCGATTCCAGGCTTGCCAAGGTGTGTTGCAGGTTACTTTTATGAGGCTGTGGAGTATAGAAATGTTTTGTAGGCCCTTCAAATGAGTCTTGGCACAACTGTCTTTGCCTACCACGCATTTATGCAACTTTAAGTCTGCCTACCAGCCTCCTTGCCTGCTTTGTCGTAGGAAGACCGCGTTGTGAATCCACTGAAAAACCATAGTTGATTGACTACCATAATAAATTGGATTGTACGATAAGGAATTGTATTGTCTATGTAGATTAATCTGCATTCACCCCTCACCAATAGCGCTTATATCCATCACTCAGAAGACTGAAGGGACATACAATGTGGGAAGTGCTATCACTGCCTCCTTTTTCTTTTCCTTTTCTGGTGGGGGCAACGACATCAGGGCACATTGTGTGCTGCATATTCTATCAAATCTCTCCTTCTTTCTGTCTGATTTCCCATCATCATCATTGAGAGGAACTGCATGTAGGATGCATTAGGCAGAGCAATGCTAGATGTACTTGTGCAGCATCTCGATGAAAACATGATGGCATGTGCAAACCTCTGCTTGCAGTACTACACATGGCAGATGCTGCGTGGCTTAGAGTACCTTCACAGCAGAAGGTACAAAGCCTCTCTGATACGGCTAGCACAACTGAAGCTGTTAAACTTTTTGAGCGCAAAGCTCTAACGCGTCTCCTATCAATGTAAAATGGTAATGTGATAAAGCCGCTCACACTTTGCAATCGATGTAATACTGACTTGCAAGATGGTTGAATATCATGGTTTTTTACACCGATAGACCCTCCTACATTTGTGTGCGTACACACACATGTACACAGACCTCTGTACTCAGGGTAATAACACGCACACAAGGTGATCCCTCGTATAGAGTGAACATACACACACATACACACAAATGGTCAGTCACACGTACCGGGAAATCACAGGGTGGTAATACACACACAAAACATGCACGCACACAGGATAATTCATCGTGATCTGAAGCCTCAGAACCTGCTCATCGCACGCAAGGGCAACGTGCTAAAATTAGGAGACTTTGGTGGGTCGTGCAATGTAGAATCGGTTCGGTAGAATCAGTAGGGTATGCTTCCCATGCAGGCAGGGTGTGAGGCCATATATACCCAGAGAAAATATAATTCCACTCTTAGTATGGCGGTCTGTATAACGTTATAGTTTCCGGAATCAGAAAACATAGAGCAAACTCAGGAAAGCCAGAGTTTGAAATAGTCAAGGTCCCTAAACTTTCAGTGACTCTAGACTATGAGGGCAGACAGCCCTACCTGGAAAGCCAGCTTGAGCCAGAAGAGCTGCTCAGGCGTACATTGTTTGCCACGAATAGTCCTTGCCAGGTATGGCAGTTTCTGTGTAAGGATGAGGATTACGTGTTTTTTACTCAACATATTCTAGTACAAACACCAGCAATGGATTTCGATGGTCTTCAAACAGTAAACTTGCTCAACGGAAAAACTGTGTAGTTTGCACAGCACGAACTCCATTTTCTGCTGCCAAATCTTGATCATAACATGCTGCCAATCTTTAAATCATAGCAGATGCCCACAGCACTGAGTTGAGTGCTTTATGATGTTTTGCAGTACAAAAAAAGTTTGCCAAGATTCAAAGTTAATGTACCAAGTGGTAGGTGAGATCTCGAGTTTCTGCCATTTTTTTTTAAGACAAACAAGTAGCAAAAGGGGTGGCCAAATGGCGAACAATCTTAATCCTATGTCGGGTGGGGGCAATGTTGAGTTGATGTGCAAAACAAGCAAGTACTCATCACTGGATAAAGCTCCAGCGCAGAAAGCAAGGTGTTGCGGGGTAATTATCAAATATATCATGAGCAATTCCTAACCTTCGTGCTTCTGCTGAAAAGTGCCCCTGAGCAACTGCTCAACGTGTCTATTTGCACCCAAAAATTGTTTATATGCACCTATTCCTCAGTCACCCGTGTCAAACCAGAGCTGTGGATTTTAAGTGCATACAAGTGGTGCATACATATGCCAGAGGGAGAGTGAAGCACCAAGCAAAATTTATGCAGGCAGCGAGGTTTCTCACAATCCACTAAAGTATGTTGAGAAAACCAGAAGACTTTTCTACCTGGGAATGAGAGTGTCCGTTTAAGATGAAAGATCCACTTTATGATGTGCTGCATGTTTCAACATTTTGCAGTATGCCCCTTTTCCACCGCAGCTTGAACAAAAAGAGCCGAGGAGGATCTGATGGGTTGCAAGCTTGGTCTGACACCGGATATACCTACCATTTAATGGTGTGCTGCATGTTTCAGAGTTTTACCATTCCATTCCAATTGTTATGTGCAGGTCTTGCTCGAGCCACAGGGATGCCCATAAGAGGCCTCAGTCCTGAGGTAAGAAGAAAATGTTTGCTTTTGTGGGGGCTGGCTCAAGTGAGGCCTGCATGCAAAGCATTCCTTGTCGCACGCTATCTGTAGCAGCACGGACTTTGGCTTTTGCTGAAAACAATGCAACATCGAGTTGCATCGAATTGCATCGAATTGCATCGAATTGCAAAGGTAAAGACGGACCATTTACGTTTTTTTGGGGAGGAGGTCACGTAAGCAGTAACAGGATCTCCACATTAGACGATGACAAAGGAGCTTCTTGGATACAGCTTGTTGTTATGCCAGCATTAAATGTGACCGCCTTTCTTAAATCATTTAATCCCAGCTCCAGATGAAAAGGCCTTTATAAGAATGATTGTTTTGGTGCAGTGAGCCTTTTATAGGTCCTGGCCTTTTCATGTGCAAAAAACCTCAGGTTGACGATAAGTATGATACGACGCATGTAGATCGTAAGCTGAGGCACACAATGCTGCAGCAGCGCAAAGATCAAGTACTAGTACAGTATACAGGATGCAGCACACAAAGTAAGAGAAAAACTACACAGGCAGTGGCAGCCACTCCCCACATTAACTTAATAAAAGGAGCCATTGTGGTATCACACTACATTGCAAGAAGTCTGAGTGATACAAAATAAGTCCTTACACATTAATGCTGTAAAATGTTCGTAGATGTAATGCTGAAAATATTTGTAAAAGTGTTGGTGCGTTGGTTCGCATGTTGTTGCCACGCACCTGCTAGCAATGCGTGACAGCCTTTTACTTGGCCACTGTTGATGTTAAATTAAGCCAGGTTTTTATTAAGGGCGGTTTACATAGGTGGAGGGAAGACTGCAAACTCCCCACTACGAGGCTGGAAAACCGAAACATATGGAATGAAAAGAGGGCAGAAGAGGCAGGCTGGAAGATTAAAAAAGCAGGAGAGGCAGCGAGGAGACAGAGCCTCTTCTCATTTTACAAGACAAACAATTGCTGAATGTTTGCAGGTGGGGCTCTGGCTAGTGTGAGCATATCAATTGAGAGCCATCCCTTAATGCACGCTGGGATTCATCAGCGTAGACGTTTGCTTTTACTTTCCGCAGGTGGTGACAATCTGGTATAGGTCGCCAGAGCTTCTTCTGGGATACAAGACTTACACAGCGGCAGTGGATATTTGGTGAGCGGTAATGTTGCTGCAGACTGTGTGATCACTACCAGAAAAGGTGAAAAGCGTTGTTTGTTTGTCCCATGGAGGTCTGCATAGCTGCCTTGTGTGTTGGTGATTCCTGAAGGTGACACATAAAGCCTTGCAACATATGTGCGGACAGTGGATATCTTTAAAAGTGGGGAAAGGATGTGCACAAGTTTCAACTGGCCACAGGAAACAGTCACTTGGCCCTTTTTCGATATTTGTGCATGAAGAAATTAATGAGCGCTATGTATATTTCTAGGAACGATAGTCAGGATGCGCCAAGCTTATAAGATAAGCATCTCACATCTCACTGAATTATTAAAAGCCCAAATCTAAAAACACAGTGTTTGTGAGTGCTGGCTTCCAAGCTTGTGCTCGCACTTGCCACCCAGCCCCACATTACCAGTCCAGGAAATGGCTCTTGTTGTCAGCACCCTGCCTGTTCTGTTAACACAGCAAGTCATTTAATTTATTAACAAGCTAGTGACATTATACATTATACATGTTGCAGGTCTGTTGGGTGCATCTTTGCAGAGATGGCGACAGGGCGCCCACTCTTTCCTGGCATGCGGGTACGTGAAACATGTCAAAACCAAGCTCCTTATAAGCTCCTTATAAGCTCCTAATTAGGTAGTGTTTACGTGCAGTCCCTTGATGTTTTTGAGGGATACGTTATTCAAAGGGGAGATAGCGAACTTCCCACTATGAGGCTGAGAATATCCAAGATAAACGAATTAAATAGAGAGCAGGAAAGGCAGGTCGGAAGAAAGAGAGAGGAGGGTGGGCAGCCAAGCTCAAAACGAAAGGATATATGGTTGTGACATATAACTTTTTTTTTGTTGCTCTGGACTGCATGCACATTCCTTCTTTCCCGCTTTAATTCTGACAGGAGCTGGAGCATCAAAGTACCGCTTCTTACTCCTACAGTCTTGCCATCTTTTACAGGAGCTGGAGCAACTCAACCGCATCTACTCCGTGCTGGGCACTCCAAACGAGGAGGTCTGGCCGGGTGTTGGGGCATTGCCAAATGCCAAGAGTGCTTCCCAGCTCCCACACCACGCCGGCGAGCAAAACCTCAACCCACTGCAGCCAAAGCTAGGAGCAGAAGGTAGGTGGGTGTTGCTTTGCACACTTCAGAAAGGTAACGAAGGTGGGCAGGTGTGAAACTGGACGAGTTGTGACAGGAAGGGCAAGATGCTGTTAAGGCGAGATATTTGAAAAATGTCAGGAAGGAGATGGGAGGGGAAAGGCGAGCCGTGCTGGAAGCAGGAAGGAGATGGGAGGGAAGAAGGCAAGCCGTGCTGGAAGCAGGAAGGGGATGGGAGAGAAGAAGGCGAGCCGTGCTGGAAGCAGGACGGCATTACAAGCAAGAGCGCATAGAAAGTTTGAAATTTTGTAAGCGTGATCTCCATCCTTTCTTAAGCTTTGATTTCCTTCCTTTCTTGCCTTAGCAAGCTACCACGGCTTGGGTTCTGCACACAGTTGCACCCCCTAAACACAATAAAAACATTTTAACTATTGCCTATTCACCTCAGGCGTGGACTTCTTGCGCTGCATGCTTGCGCTGAACCCCAGGAAACGCATAACGGCAAAGGCTGCCCTCGGCCACCCCTACTTCAATGACATACAGTCAGTTCTGGCCCAAATGACTCAGCTGCCTGTCAGCAGTCAGCCGGAAAAGGCGAGGAAGCCTTCACTGCCGCCGCTGGCGCAACAGATGTAGGAGCAGGAGGGACCCTGTTTTGATATTCATAATCAATTGAAAGCACTGCTCCACATTCTTGGCCATCTTTGCAGGTGGAAGTAACCGGGCAAAACTGTCACCCTATATAAACGTGCGCACGATTAGCTGTGTCCCGCTTTTACCAGTGCAGGCCATAATGTCAGAATGTGTGTGTGTGTTTTATTAATGATTGAGCATCTGTGGACTGGTGAAGGTATGAGGTACAAGGTATGGCAACATATTCTGTGTGCGCGCGTGCTATTACTGTTTGAGTTTACATTCCATTCATCATTGTGGGTGATGCCAATTAAAGCGTGCGTCATTACGTTCCTGTTTTCCATGTAGTCTGCTTAGCGCTTGGCCTTCTTTTTGAATTTCTGCCTGCAAAGTAGCAACACGTTTGTTACCAGCCCCCCAATGCTTCGTTTTCTGTTCTTGGTCAAAAGGACTTATCTCTTATTTTGCCGATACAGTTATTCTAATAGCACATCTGTGCGCGATGGCAATGACAATGGCAGTGGGAGGTGAAGGCGATGGTCTCTATCTGTGATCTTTGCTGTTATGCCATATTCGAATCCAATTTAATGTGAGTGATTTATGTTGACGAACAACGCCATCTTTGCAGTACTGAACAAGTTTCAGGACAACATGTGTGTACCTAACGGAATTGACATGTAAGTACGAAGGTGTACTAACTACAACTTGCCAAGTGAGGGCTACTGTGTGGCTCTTTACATACATTGCCAACAGTAGGTACTCCAAAGTAACTGTTCTTCTCCTTTCCTTTTCAAATCATTCCACTTTTTTCCGAAGCTGACCAAGGCCTTATTTTCTGGTTTAGTTGTAGCGCCTCACATTGGGGCCCTCACTGCTATGGAAATGGTTGGTAAAAGGGAACGAAAAGAAAAGTGTACAAGGTCATTATGTAAGGATGGAAATGTGTTGGAAAGGAGAGGAAAAGAAGATAATAAAAGAAAAGCGAAAAGTAACACCACACCGTAAACGATGAAGGGATTCCCTTTAAGAGCAGATAAGTAACTAGCATACGCTTCCTGCCAATACATGTGTAAGCCACTTATTAAGGATCAGGAGGCATATATTATGTAAGGTGTGTGTCGTTTTTGTTATAGTGAATTCACTCGAGATAATGCTTGGCGTTCAGCTTATATTCAGGTATTTTGCTGTCAAAGCTCGGCCCTGGATCTGAGAGGTTTTGGGGTGGCTGCTCTATGTAGACGTTGTCCATTACTCTAACCAATGCCACTTTCTGGGATTGAAATTGTTGGTGTTCATGTGCAGTTGGATCGAGTGCCTTAGTTTTTTGCTCACTTCCACATAACTGTTTTTACTGCCTTCTGTGCTTGATCTGCGGGTGAATGGATTGGGTACGACAAGTAAAATAACGCCATAGTGAATTTCCGCCATGAGCTAGTTGGAAAGAGCGCTCAACTAGACAGTGCCCTGCATGTCCTTTCTTGATGCCATCACACACAAATAGGAAATATGATCACTGAGAGACACAACTTAGCATGCAGTGTGATTTTCAAAGCCGTCAACTAGACAGCCATGCACCCTATGATTCTGCTTTGTCTGCATGGATATAGGTTGCAGCGACGGCTGGCTATGCTAAGTCTTAAGATTTCCGATGCAGCTGAAACTAGGATTATACCAAAGTGGCTCTTTCCACCCCGCTTCCCAGACAAAAATACATTTGCCTCCAGCAAATGCGGATGCTGCGGATGCTGTATTGGTTGCTCCCATTTCTGCAAAAACTAAAAAGCAACAGACTAGCAATTTAGGGGGGTGAGATCTTAGAAGTGGCAGAGGGCAATTGAGGCGAACTGGGAGCACCTCAGCAGCACCGCCAGCCAAAAAAAAGAAAAAGAACGTCTGGTAGCGTAAATACTACCGGCTCTCTGGGTAGCTGCCCTGAAAGCCTAGTGGCCCGTGGTCAGGCCAGACTCTTCGGGGTCGTGGGTTCGAATCCGCCTGGTAGCGTGAGTACTTCGCTGTCCGACAGCTCCGTCTCTGTGTTCCTTAATCCGTGCTTGTGGTGTTATCACCCCTTGCGTATAACTTCATCTACCGGCATGGATTAGAAAAGGATGTTGTTTTGTGTTCTGCACCACCTAATGGATGCAGAGACACACAACATCCCACCTGGAGAGTACAAATAAGAGAGAGTTTTCAGTGGGGATCAGGTGGTTGGGAGGCAGAAGCCTGCACACCACCAGGGGTGTTGCTCAGATATTTGTGGGGATTGTGTTTAATGTCTCACCTCATCTGTATGATTTTTGTTGCGGATCTGGTTGCATGTAGGCTTTTTTCATGAATGCTGTCATGTAGACTAGTAACACCGAGGCTGTGCAGTGAGTTCCTTGTGTGGCTGTAAATGTTGCCTGTTGCTCCTAGCAGGATGGTGTGAAGGGTTCTGCGGTGTACGAGTAAACGAGGCATTAGCAGCTCGTGTTGTTCTCGTGCCTTTTCTGCTTGTTGAGTAGGGGAAGTGTCTACATAGTACCTAATTCCAATCGATGGATATCGCCATCTACTAGGTTACTACGGGCAGCTCTTCTTGCATTAATGGCAGATGTAGTTTGATGCGTGTTTGCTGGGTTTCGTTTGGGGCGTGGTTGCTGGTTGCTGGGTCGGAGTAACTATGATTGCATCTGGCTTGCTAATTTTCCGCAGCTGTTGTGCATTGAGATTGGAAGGTGTTAGCCAGGTTGGAATCATTCCTATGATTCCATCTGTGTCTTTTCTGCGGGGCGGCCAATAGAAGATCCACCTTCCCCAGACAGCACCGACCCAAATATCTCAGCATTCTACAACGTGACATTCACCTCATCGAGATAATGTACTGTGAGGACACGAGATCGCAGAATTAGCTGAGCGCTGTGCAGAATCAACACAAAAGCCTCTGCTCCATTCTCCAAGGAGCCTCCGTTGCCCTCCACAACATCCTTTTGGGAGTAAGTGGCACTATCTACAACAACCACACGCTGGAACCCCTTGAGAAGCTGGGTCTTGGCTCTATATGAGTTAAGAAATTTGCTTCCAAGCTTTATGTTCATCCTGTTAATTACGCTGCCAAACTTGTTTATACCAGACGTGCCCTTTCCAGCATTATTATCAATTCTCATGATCTGGAGACGGTTTCAGGTCAAGCCTGCAGCCCCCCTGATCCCCAATGATAATTATTTTTCCTTTGGTGGAGGAGTTTTATGGTACCCGGTACCAAAGTGGCTCCTTCTCTTTAATTGATGTGGGGAGTGATTTTCACTGCCTGCTTAGTTTATAAAAAGACGCTCAGCAATAGGCTATCATACAATGAATGTATATAATGATGTGTGCACAAGATGAGCAGGCTTCAAGGTCTTGTACTGTTTGAGGTTTCGGTAGTATCACAACGGGCGGTAGTGTTCTTGTCAGATCAATTACCGTAACTGCAAAGTATAAGACTCAGCACACTTACTAATCTTAACTGCTCTGTCACAAGATTCATCGCTGCCACCAGTTGGGCGTGACATTCTGTTGGCAGTATTTGGGGTAACCACGCCTTCTGCTTTAACAAGCTGTATTGAAACTGCCCACAACTGAAAGAAAGAAAAGAATGCAGATAGTGTTAACACCATCGGTGTGGATTAGAAAGGATATCGTCTTGTGTCCTGCACCACCCAATGAAGGCAGAGACACAACATCCACCTGGAGAATAAAAGAGGAAACCCCCAACACAACTAAGAAAGCGGATATAGCGCTGCTATGCTCCAAATTCTAAACAGCTTCACAAATTTCATGCGTGTCAGCCTTGCTTTCTAGATATATCTTAGCATAACCTTTCATAAATCAAGAAACTTGCACAAAAAAACAGCCATGCAACTAGGAACAAGAGGAGATGATTTGCGCACATAGGATCTTTCAAAGTAAGTTACTTGTATCAATGGACGTATAGTAAGTTTGCATGCATCCTGCCATTACAGTACAAGTGGCTTCATCAAATGAAATGAAGCTTCTCTCACTGGCACGACTGCACAGCTGTCCAGCAGAAATAAGGGGAGGAACAGAAGGCACAGTTTTCATGTTTTGACACTTTCGCTTAACATTATATACAATGCAAAGTAAACTGGACGTCCTACCAGAATGCCACTAAGCTCTTTCTGCTCACAATCAACAATGTCATCACACCACATCATCCTGCACACTGCACACCCTGGACTATTACTACACAAATAAAGAGCAGTGGGCCCTCAAGTGTGTGTATGTGTGCGTCAAAAGGGAATGAGTGGTGTGCTACGATCCAGAGGGTAAGCCATGTGCATCTTCTGCTCATGTGGCAAGCATATTTCCAAGGACCCATGAACCTGCATTTGCGTGCAAAATGTCAACAAGCCATTGAGCCAGACAGCAAGAGTCATCTTGTGCAAGTAGGCTAGACTCCTCACAGGCCTTTGTGTATTAGGCCTGTGGCATTTTGTTGTTGCATGCAGCTGTTAACATCTGCTGCAGAGGGATCCTCGTCAGCAGGGTTGCGTGTTGCATGGCACCTATGCAAGGCCAGCTTCCAGGCATACCAGTGAATTGAGACCTGCCTACTACTTATCACAATGCTAGGCATGCCTGTAACCTTGTACATTGTGCTCCTTAATCTTTAGTCAATGTTTGTCTTTTCTTAGATAGGACACCAAATCTCAGGACCGCACCCCGTCAGCACACTTATTTGCCTTGATGAAGGTCCAAACATGCCTTGATTTTGATTGTCGTCAGTTTGGCACCAAAATGGCTCCTTTTCCTTGGATAATGTGGGGCCTGCGTAGTTTTTCTCTTCTCTAATCCACCACTGTTTCTTATTTGCTGTGGGGAGGGGCTTTACTGCCTGTGCAGCAATACATACTGTACTGCCATCTCCAGTATTCACCTACTAATGCACCATTTGCTGCATTTTTATCCTTGGCCAGGACCGTATAAATATATATGGTTCTGGCCAACCCTATGCATTTGATATGACAGTGAATGGCTCATCTGCCAAAGAGCATCTATATTGTTTTTCTACTCCCAGCGCTCACCTTCGGCTGCAGCTTTCAGTACTTTTCATAAATGATACGTCACACCGTTTGATAAATGACACGACAAACACGGTCACACAGTCACACAGTCACACAGTCACACAGTCACACAGTCACACAGTCACAAAGTCACACAGTTTGACAAATGATACGACAAACACAGTCACACAGTCACACAGCCACACAGTCACACAGTCACACAGTTTGATAAATGACACGAAAAACACAGTCACACTGTCATACAATCACACAGTCACACAGTCACACAGCCACACAGTCACACAGTCATGCAGTCACACAGTCACACAGTTACACAATCACACAGTCACACAGTCACACAGTCACACAGTCACACAGTCACACAGTCACACAGTTTGATAAATGATACGACAACAAATGGCTCCTCTGCTGAGGAGCATCTATACTGTATTCCTATTCCCAGCACCCACCTGCTGCTGTACCTTTTCGGGCTGCTGCCTCAGTGCAGCTACGAGCAGCGGGTAGCCCCGCAAGGCAGCAACCGTTGAAGACAGGTAACCTCCTGACACGAGCGCCTGCAACAAAGTACACACAGCATCAAAGGCATTCTGTCTGAATATGTCTCGTTCTATCTTTCCGAACACGGATGATGGCGTGTTGACTGGCGAGCTTAAGACGATCATGACAGCCAAAAACACGGCAGTGACGTTCTTAGGCCAAGTGTCTAGAGATGAGACAGAGAACAGCTGGGCAAACCACGTTTTGGCAAGACAAGGTCGAGCTGCAGGACAGTGCAATTTTGAGACGTTTTGTGCAGCACATAGGACCATGAGGTGGACGAAAGTATGTGTTAAAGTGTGCACTGATAAAAGCCAGTGCACATAAAGGAAATACTGCAGTGATCGGTAATAAATAGCGGAATCATTGCAGTGGCATACACAAAAATGCAAAATTGTGTTTCAGTACAGTGTGGGGAGCGTTTTTTACTGCCTGCATAGTTTTTCTTTTCTATTCTTTACAATCAGTTAAGCTTAGCTCACCGTGACAGAGAGGCAGCGAGAGGCTGGTAGGAGGGCGACCTGAGAATGCAGCCGTGTAGGTCATCATTATATATTATATGGCTGGAACAAAATGTGCAATGAGCGAGGGAGGCAGACTGTGCAACCAAGACCAGGGCTTGTCAACAAAAGGCTTGTCAAGAAAGAGCTTGTCAAGAGAGCTTGTCAACAAAGGGCTTAAAGGACTCATAAAATGAGCAACAAGAGAGCCACACACGATTATGTGACCGTGACCAAGGCTTAAAGTACTCATAAAATGAAACACAAGAGAGCCACACACGATTGTGTGACCGTGACCAAGGCTTAAAGGACTCATAAAATGAGCAACAAGAGAGCCACACACGATTATGTGACCGTGACCAAGGCTTCAAAGGCCACGTAACAGGCAACCTGCTCTTCTTTGTGTAGAACGGAAAGTGAAGCAGGGCTCTGTCCATTGAACTGCTTCAAAAGGGTGATGCAGGGTGCAGCGGTAGGTAGTAGGAAGGCAGCACATTGGACTGCCTCAAAAGGGTGATGCAGGGTGCAGCGGTAGGTATAGTAGGAAGGCAGCACGAGGGTGCAGAAAAGGTGCAGAGAGGGAGCAAGAATGGGGCAGAAGGGCAATTTGGGGGGGGGAAGTCAGAGGGGTTGTAGGGACACAACCCACATTACGACACCAACTTGTAACATCGGTACATGTACATGGTAGGGTTGGCCAGAACCATGTACACAGTGTATATACGGTACTTTTGGCAGGGAAATCACCAAGTTTACGGTCATATACGGTGTGAATATATGGTTCTGGCCAGCCCTAGATATGTGGCCAGGGCCGTATTATCACATGAAGCTCTGTGATACTGCACACATTGGTACCTACAGTGCAAGAAACTCTGTGTACCCCAGCACAAGTGGGGAAAGAGGGTGCTGCTTAAGGTTTGGTGTGCGCATCACAGGCATACAAAGATTGACACAGGCTCACTCTGGATGGCAGCATGCATAATTGTCCAGCACCAATCATGTGTGCTGCAAGTTGAAACGGGAGAATGGCAATGAGCACATGACTATAGTATGTTTACTTTCTTCAGCATACCTTTAACTCGCCATTCTTCACAGCAGAGAAAGAGCGCAGAAGCCTCTCGTGCCTGTGTGCATCTACAGAGCGTTTGAGCGTGTGTGCATGAGTGGTCGCAAACAGGCTTGTGAGCAATTGAGCTATAATCAAGGACAGTTAGCAATTCAATTGCCCATCTCTTACTCTGTGAGTGCTAGCAGTCGCACTTCTTGACTGAAGACCTTAATTTGTAAACCTTGTAAACTTTGCTCTGTGAGACCAGCACTTCACCCCTACCTTCTGGCTTCTTCAGCTCCACTCCAGACTTGAATATGTATGCAATAGAAGCTCTACAGCTTTTAGCAGGTGTCAATTTGGGATTGTCGTGGTAAATCCGAAGGCTTGGTTCCCTGGCGGGCAACGGGCAGCGCACTTCTAAAATTGGGAGGGGCTGGATTGAGCAAATTGGAGTGAGGGTCTGTTCTAAATCAAACTTAACCCTTCTCACAGCATAGAACCTGTCTCACAGCATACACTATACACTTTATTACACTATACACTTTATTACTTTCACCTGGCGCTATGCAGAAGCAAGGTATGCTTGCAAAATTGATCAGCAGTGTTGATGAAGTTGGTGTGCCTACAATGACCGCAATATTTGAACTCACTTTCCCGCAGCCGTGTGATGTATAAGACCAATGTCCACGAGAACTTTGGAAAATTCCCTCTGGGGGACTGCATTGTACGGTCCCTGTTGGAGTGCAAACAAATATACCCGAGTCTTTGCATGAGCGTGTGTGGTGCGCACGAGTAAATGCGTGCACAGCAATAGAAACTAACTTTATTGGAAACGTGCACTGGCCTTGGCCGCACCTGAACAGACTTGTAGAGAACAAGGTACGGTCCATGCGTCTGTTCCTGTGCGGTTAACTTGTTAAGCAGAGTCCTCCTACTCAGTCCAAGAGCTTTTGCTCCACCCCATGCGATGAGGGCGGTGCCCAACACATAGGACAGGTTTGTGTAGGTGCTCTGGCTGACCTCTGCCATGCCTTAAGCTTTCATATACACCGTTCAACAATAGAAAACACAAAATATAAATCCAATCCTACCAAAACCCAACTGAAAGTCCAACCGTTGTCCAAATACCTACATGAGGAACTATTTTTTTGAAATCTAGTACTACTTGTGAAGCCACCATGGTGGCCCGGACTGTCTCCCTTCTCGTGTTCTTCGTGGCGCTGGCTGCCGCCCAAATGCCGGGAATGGGCAAGAAGGAGGAGCCCCCTAAGATCCCAGCCGTCAAGAGTGATATCCCCTACATCAAGTGTCAGGTGAGTGCTGTGTGTGCAAGCAAAGAAGGTTCCAGCTGTCCACACAGACACCTCTGAAGATGGGTATACAGGGCAAGATAATGTATTAGAGCTGTCTCATTGGTGTTCAATCAGCTCCCTCCCAACGCAACAGCCTGCAGCAGCCCTCGCATGCTAATCATTGAGTTATCATTGAGTGTGCCCCCCCTTTGCCAATTCTCGTTGGGACAGTCCTAGCTGGGACGGTCCTAGCTAAGACATAGCCTTAAGAGATTTCCCTCTTGACATGCTCTCAGAGGCTTGCACTCAGATGACCACCCTCCCAATCGCAACCTTGCACGCCCCCTACCTCTCTGCTCGCGCACAGGTGTGCGAAAAGCTCGTCAAGCTAGCCATCTCAGGAACAGCACAGCTCAAGTCTAAGGCGGAGGAGAAGCCGGGCAACAAGGTGAGCTGTTTGGCAGCATCTGTGAGCCGTGGCTTCGTGGCTTGCACGTGGTCTTCTACTGCTTTGGGAACCTCTCTGCCTGCGCAATGCTCAAGATTGCTGTGAACTAAAGCAAGACAATGCACTCTCACTGCCAGATGCATTACTTTGGGTGCATTGGGTATGACTGGTCGTGCCAGGCACTAGGTACTAGCCCTCTGTCGTAATCCAGATGGTGGTTCGTAGCAGGCATGGTACAGATGCAACCAAAGCACTGTGCTGAATCTGCAAAAGCTGAGCATTGAAGGTGGTGGTTGTGTGTATGCCTAGGCTGCTGGTCCAAGGCACGTGTCTGTTGCTGCACACACACACACACACACACACACGCACACACACACACACTCACACACACACACACACCACACACACACACACACACACAGACACACACAGACACACACATGAGATGCATGCTACTTACAAGGGGCTGGGGAATGTGTCAGCTTGGCTTGCTTAATGCTATGTATCCTGCACACACAGCTCCCCTTCTGTTCGTACGTAATTTCACAGTGACTCTGTCACCGAGTGCCTGAAATGGGGAAGATATGTGCTCCAATAAGCTCTTTACGTCGTGCTTGCAGCTGCATGACAACGCTGCGTGTACTTACCCTGAAAGCGCTGTGCACAACCCTGGCAGCAGCTGCATGAGACCGTGTCTCCTGCATCTTACCCTGACAGCGCTGTGCGCACACTTATCTTACCCTGGCAGCAGCTGCATGAGGCCACTGAGTGCGTGCTACCCTGTCTCCTGGCCCTCCTTTTCCTGTGCAGTTGCATGAGGACGCTGTCATTGAGGGCCTGGAAAAGATGTGTGACCCCGACAAAGATGCTGGGGAGTGGCTGACCAAGATTGACATCGTGGAGGAGGGGGATCAGCTCAAGCTGGTGGACATGGACGGAGTGAGTGTGTGTGCGTGTGCGTGTGTGTGTGTGTGTGTGTGTGCGTGTGTGTGTGTGTGTGTATGAGGGAAGGGGCTGACCAAGATTGACATCGTGGAGGAGGGGGATCAGCTCAAGCTGGTGGACAGAGTGTGTGTGTGTGTGTTTGCATGTGTGTAAAGACGGTCTGGCTTGCACGTACATGTTTCTGAAGTCTCGCCTGGGGCACACCTGTAACTGTGCTTGTGTTCTTGAAGCGGAAGCCTGAAAAGCCTCAGCCTGTTCAAAAGCTGAAAAGCCTAAAGCCTCGTCTCCCACAGTGGTGCATCTGTAACCGTGCTTGAGCAATCCTGAAGCGGAAGCCTACTTCAAGCACAGGGGCACTCTGGTGATCATGCACGCTTGCCTCTGAGGCTAAGCCTACCTTTTCCTACTAGCACAGCATCTTATCTGCGACGCTTTACCTGGAGCTAAGCATGCATGCATAGGGCTGGCCAGAACCACACATGTGAGTGGAAATGCGTTTTTTTAGCACGAAGCTCTCCATATACCGTACAGGCGCGTAACCAAGGCGATTTTGAAATACCCATTTAATAGAACCCCAATGCGAGCTATGCGAGGGGCACACAATCTAATTATTTAACCCAATGTGGCCTATGCGAGGGCCTTTTGCCCTCTGAGCTGCAGGTGCAGGCGCCTGTGCGCGCGTATGTGTGCGTGTGTGCACATGTGCCTGCGTGCGCGTACGTGCGTGTGTGTGCGTCCGCATATGTGTGTGTGCACACATACGTGTGTGCGTTGTGTATGTGCGTGCGTGTATATGTGGTTGTGTACGTACGTGGTGTGCGTATGTGCGTTGTGTACTTGCTCGTGCGTGTGTGTGTGTGCGCGTATGTGTGTATGCGTACTTGTGTGCGAACGTGTGTGCGTGTATTTATGCGTGTGTGTGTGTGCGTGTGTGCAGGTACGTGTGTGTGCGTGCGCTGTGTACGTGCGTGCGTGTTCATACGGTTGTGTACCCATGTGTGTGTGCGTATGTGTGTGTGTGTGTGCGTACGTGTGTGTGCATTCGCATGTGTAGGAATTGAAGACGCCCTTCCTCTTGGTGTTTTCCCTCCCCAAAAGAGGGCCAGCCTCCCAAGCTGTTTGTTCCCCCTTGGGGGCCCTGAGGGGCGGCTTGTCCCCATTCATGCTTAAATTTTATTATTTAATCCCAATGCGAGCTTCGCGAGGCCCTTGCAACTTAGTAAGTTGAACTACTCCCAACACACCGCAAGGGGGTCAAAATTGTTCGCGGTACGCGGTGATATACCGCCTATACGGTATACAGTAATATAGAGTAAGCGTGTACGGTTCTGACTAACTCTATGCATGTGCTTCTGCAATCATGGACGTGCTTTCCTAAAGCGTACATGTCTTTCTGTCCCCCCTCATATGCGCACAGGTCTCCAACTGCGGGTCTGAGTGCCGCACCATTGCCCGCGCGTGTGAGCAGGTGTGTGTGTGTGTGTGTGTGTGTGTGTGTGTGTGTGTGTGTGTGTGTGTGTGTGTGTGTGTGTGTGTGTGTGTGAGTGTTTGTGTGGCGGTTGTGCCTGCCTGAATGTTATGGATAAATGACATGAACGGGTGTGTGAACAGATGTGTGAGTTGTTTGTGCCTGTCCGAATGTTACACTGTAATAGTGTGAATGTGTGTGTGAGCAGGTGTGTGTTTCAGTCACTCCTGTCTGAATGTTACACTGTATTAACGTGAATGGGTGCATGAGTCGTGCTTACTCGTATGCACAAAGTACTGTGTGCAAGGGTTTGTGACAACAAGTATGTCATGTATTGTGTTTGCATGCGATCAGGTTATGTATTCTGTGCTTGCACGTTGTGGTTGTGTAGGGGGCAGAGCATCTTGTCTTGCCTGAGATCCTCTACAAACGTGCCAAGCACGGATGACCTCACACGCCCTTCCTGATTTCTTGTGTGTCTTTACAAATACCTGCAGATCATGGACAACCTGGACCTGTCTGACATGAGTTAGATGCTGTTCATGAGCGTCAAGCACGCCGTCATCAAGTACGGTTGACTCTGAACGCCCTTCCTGATTTCTTTGTGTGTCTTTACAAATACCTGCAGATCATGGACAACCTGGACCTGTCTGACATGAGTGAGATGCTGTTCAAGGGCGTCAAGCGTGCAGTCATCAGCAACTGGGCTTGCTACGAGCAGGGCACTGCTTGCAGGGTCAAGCCTCCTCCTGTGCCTGAGGTGCGGGTGTTGGGTGTTTTTGTGGGGGGGTGCGGGTGTGGGTGTGCACGTCCGTTTGCATGCATGTGTGTGGGGGTGGGGTGGAAGGTGGGGGTGGGTGGGTGTGGGGTTGGGGGTGGGGTTGGGGGTGGGTGGGTGGGTGGGTGGGTGGGGGTGAATGTGAAAGTAATTTGGGGTGGGTAGGTGTGCACGCCTGTTTGCATGCATGTGTGTGAATGTGTGTCTGTGTGAATGTGAATGTTATTTGGGGTGGGTAGGTGTGCATATATGCTGTAAGGCCACTACTCCTGTGCTTGAAGTGTGGTTGTGGGTGTAATGTGTCTGTGTTAATGGGCCTGTTAGAATGGGCGCGTGAAGATGAATTATGCAGATAGGTGTGCGTAGTTGGTACGCTTTAAGCTTAGGGGAAGATGATTGTGTATGCGTTTAAATTCATACTGAGCATCACGAACGCGAGATGAGGTCGAGCTAGCTACACTTTTGACAAAAAGGAAATGTGAAATGTGACATTTACATGATGGCGCTGAGGTTTTCCAGTTCGACATCACGCATGTGCAACGAGTCTTAAGGTACCCAACCAAACACGCTCCCAACAAAAGTCCCTACAACGCCTCATGACGCCAAGTTTCTACCCCTCATATTCTTGAACGCACGCAGAGCCGTCCCCCTGGCCCTGCTTTCGAGCCCATTTCTGAGGACGAGGCCCGCAACAAAAAGCTGATGCGCAGCATGAAGGAGGCTGGACTGTCCGGACAGATGTAAGTGTTTTAAGTTTTAACGCTGGATTGCGTGGAGAGAGTGTGTGAGGGTGTCGGGGGTGGCTGGCCGTTTCTCCTGAAGCGCAGCATGTCCAGGGAACGGAGGCCCCTTCCAACAGCTACCAGATCATGCTGGAGTGTGCGCAGTGTATTGTAACGTGTGCGTCTCAGTGGAGTTCCATTTTATAACGAACAGTGTGTGCAGTGTGTTGTAAGGTTGTAATGTGTGCTGCTCAATGATGTTACGTGGATATATGTATCGCACGAAGCACAGAAATGGCATCTGTCGGATTAACCCTTTTAGCAACGTTTCAAATGAAGTTCCTTTTCATCACAAACAATTCATCACAAACAATTTGGATGAATCCTTGGTGTTGTGCTAGCAACATACCGTGTATCAACACAGTGTGGTACGTAATGGGTATTGATTTTTGGTTGGCCTTGTATATGCTGCCTTGTATATGCTGGCTTGTATATGCTGCACGCCCTGAAAGAGGCAATGCTGGACAGGCATCAACAATACAATTGCACAGACAGGCAGACCTCGACATAATTTATATATGTGCCTGCAATGCTGACGCACTTGATGCATATGTGCTTTCAATGCTGACGTAATTGATGCATATGTGCTTTCAAAGCTGTGTGATGCTCGCTGCTGTGGCGCGCAGGTACGACCGAGAGAGCATGATGGCACAGATGGGCAACGGTGGCATGGGTGGCGAGGATGGGGATGATTACGGGGAAGAAGACGAGGATGCCGGGGCGGGGGAGGGGGAGGGTGAGCTTTAGAGCTCTCTGCTCTCTTTGAGGACCAGCGTTGAGCCTTGTAGAGGCTTCTGACGATGAAGGGAGAAGACGAGGGAGCAGGGCGGGGGAAGGCGGGCTTTGAAGCTAACCTGCCCGGCATCCTCAACCTCTGGAGGATGAGCTTGTGAGCTGTTTGTTGGCAGGGATTAAAAGGAGGGGATGTTGGCAGGGATGCAAAGGAGAGGATGGTGGTGGAGGAACAGGGAGGGTGAGCTGCATGTCTTCATGTGGGACGCCTTCTGAGCTTCATGAGACTGTCCAAGTGCTGCAGGTGGTCATGTCGATATGAAGGAGGGGGTAAATGCCTTGGAGGGGGTAAATGAGTGCAGGGTATCGAAAGCGGAGCTCAAAAGCCCTCCTTGCTTCTATGGGGAAGGTGTAGGCTTTAGCCTGGTGAGGTTTGTGAATGGGAGAGGGTGAGGTTGCAAGCAAGAAGGGGGGGGGGGGCGCATTGGTTTTAAATGGAACTGAGAGGTACTGTGGATGTGTTCTAACACATAGTTAAAGGAGACAAACGAGTTGTGCAAAGTGAAAAGGTTATTTTAGCACCAGTCACCTTGTTTGTTATGTGGTTATACCTGCGTCCGATGGTTTAAATGGTACACAGGATTCTTGACTCCTCTGATACTTAGTTTGCGTGGTGGGGGATTCAATGGTGCAGGCATTTGCGTGCGTAGCCCCTCCCCTTAGTCATGCTGGCTATCGTTGCTAGCGAGTTTCTTTCAATAGTTAGCTGCCCATCTCTGGCTGGCTGGTGGCAGCTCCAAGCGTGCACTCCCAAGTGCATCAATATTTGAAGTTTGCCTGTATGCCGACCCAGAAAAGGTAAGGTGAGGTCACATCGCTATTTATGCCCCTGGGGGGCATCTGAGCGGAAGCTTGGAAAAGCCTGTAACCAAACCAAAAAGGCGCTAGAAAGGCCACACCATACATACCTGGCTGGTTCAAAGTTTACATGGAAAAGGCCTTCAGTCAAAGCCAGCCTGCTCATAAAAAACGATCAGTCCATGCAGAGAGAAATGGAGTTTGCTGTTGTTCTGGTGCAAAAATGTGGAAACACCCTGTACTCTTGCCCCTGTGAATAAGGACTCATATCTTCTGCGAAGAGACACTGTGTGGGTGTGTGTGTGTGCAGTGGAAAGTAGCATGCTGTTCATTCTGGACATCATCATCAGCCTCACACAAATCAAGAACAAATTATATGTAAACCCAAGAGGCGTAGGTATTACTGGACACCTTATGCTGGCACGCATCCTAGAGAACACAGCAGCAAGCGGTCCACCTTCTCCAGACAGCACCGACCCAAAGATCTCAGCATTCTCCAACGTGACATTCACCTTATCAAGATCAAGTACCGTGAGGACACTAGACCGCAGAACCAGCTGAGGGCCACGCAGGAACAACATAAAGGCCTCTGCTCCATTCTCCAAGGAGCCTCCGTTGCCCTCCACGACATCTTTTTGGGAGTGGACCATTTACAACTATTATACACTGGAGCCTTTTTGGTCTTGAATCTCAAAGATTCAAAAAACTTGCTTCCGACCGACGTTATTAATTACGTTGCAAAACTCGTCCATACCAGACGTGCTCTTTCCAGCACTATTATCAACTCTCATCAGGAGGCGGTTTCAGGTCAAGCCTGCTACCCTCCTGATCCCCATAAATATTTTCCTTTTCTTTTGGTGGAGGAGTTTTACGGTACCCGATGCCAAAGTGGCTCCTTTTCCTTAATTAATGCGGCGGGTGGTTTTTCCACTGCCTGCGTAGTTTTTTCTTCTTATTTTCTGATCTTGGATATCATCAGCATCACACAGGTCGCAGGTGGGGGAGTTACTTTGATTCCATGTCGCTGTTTCATCACCCTCAAAACGTAGGGTGTGAACACGAAGTCTGAAGCGAGCTGTACTGCGAATGACATCACGAGGCAGTTTAAGAAACATGTATTTGGAAAGGATGGAAGGCGAATGAGCGAGTGACATGAGTCACTCGTAGTTTTGTAGGAAGAGCACACCAATGATGAATAGAGCGTTTGCTGTTGCGTTCTCTTGGATGCGTGTCAGCCATTTACCTCACGAGAATCAAGACTCAAGCAAGTCCTTGTGTGAGGTTATATTTTGTGAGTGTTTAAATAGCGCGGGAGTGTTCTAGAACCTGTGTTCTTTTTCCAATTCCTGTAATAGTGCCACCCTCTCCCAAAAGTTTGGTGTGGAGAGTAGTGGAAGTTCCTTGAATAATGTTGCAGTGATCTTTGTGCTGTTCCTGCGCGGTGCTCAGCTATTCCTGAGCTCATCTAGTTTCCTTGCAGTACTTGATCTTAAAGAGGTGGATGTCACGTGTTGAAGTCTGTTAAGATGTTTAGGTCAGTGCTATCTGGGGAGGGTGAATCTGCTGATGGCTAGCGGTGCAGCTGAGGTACTCCCAATCTCTCTCAGTTGCCCCCTGCCACTCCAAAGAACCCACCCCCTCCCTTATTACTTTTTTGCTTTCTAGTTCTTGCAGAGATGGGGGCAGTCAGAACAGCATCTGAAAGATTATTAGATCAAAGATTATTATATCAAAGATTGTTAGATCAGTGTTAGTGATCCAGTACTCGCATCGCCCAGTGGCTACAATGTCTGCTTGAGGGTTGGTGGGCTGGATGTCAAAATTGACTTTGATCCGAAGTTTGATGTTATAGGGCTGGTAGGAGTTTCTTTCTTGGTTGGCTGAGAACCCTTGTTTTTGAAGATCAATAAGGTGTACGTCTGGAGCAGGTTTGGATAGATCTGGCACGGTAATCAGCTCAGATTGCATTTGAAATTGTTATTTTTGCTGCCAGGTTGTTGAGGATGTCCAGATCATCATGGTAAGCGTGTCGGCAGCCTGAGTGGGTGTCATAGAGAAAGTGCCCAGGCTGCTCAGGGTTGCACAATACGCCACGGCTACGCTACGCTACGCTATGCAACGAATACGCTTCGCTACAAGGGTCTGTCGTATGCAGGAAATGTGATATACTGCCTCTGGCTATCCCTTGCCACAGCAGCCACATGTGCAAAAGAGCCAAGACCGTCCCTTCGCTTCATGATTTATTATGCAATAGGCAGTAGGTACGTTTGAATATTACAAAGTGAATTTAAAACTGACTGTTTTGGGGTTACAGAAGTTGAGAAATTCCCCATAGCTCGTGGCCGTAGCGTAGCGGTGTAGTGTAGCGTATGCTTGCTACACTATACTATAGCAAGCATACGACATGCTACGAGTACTTGTAGCTCGTATTATACGACCCTGGGCTACTATGTCTGCTTGCGAGCTGATGCGTTGGATGTATGATAAATATAAAGTTTAATTTTATGCTGAAGAAAGAATTTAAAAGAGAAGTTAATCCCTTCAGGCCAGGCTAGTGGGCCAGTTGCTTGGATGCTCGCTAACTATAGATCTTTCCAAACATGTGCAACTTCAGTAGGGTTGTTTGCGTGCACACCATAGGATTAGCTTAGTGTCAACACTGGTGTCAATGTAATTTCTTGGTGCTGTACGCATTGGTGCTGTACGCTTTTTTTAGATCACCTCGCACTTGCCTGGCAGGGTCTGCCCACGCATGCCACGTGACCCACCAGAACAAATAAATATTACAATGGTGAATTGAGCTGACTTTTTGTAAAGATCGGCTACGCCAAGTTAAAGTCACCAAAAGGCAAATTTACAGCATTTGTCCCGAACACTCTTGGTGATGAGTCCAAACGGAATTGGAAGTTTGTAAGGACGATACGCGGGTGTTACTGACACCTTGCTCACCAATTCTTTCTTTTCGAATGGCAGTGAATGATTTACTTCGAATACGATTTACCTCAGCATTAATTACGTTGCACGTTCCATTCACACTGCAGCATATATATAATATATATGTACATGTATATATAAATACATTGCCAAGGTCATTCTTGCTGCACAAGTGACGTTTGAGATGGCGGGCATCAACCGCTCTTGGCTCCTGCCCCTCCTCCTCCTGCTGCACACCTGTTTGGGTGCTGCAAGGTAATAGGCATAGGCATAGGCAGGTAAAGGCTTGTGTGTGTGTGTTTAAGGTATATGCAGGATTCAGTTGTGTATGGAGTACTGCTTTATAACTTTGCCCAGTGTGACACAGCGGGATGACGGCCTTCAAACTTGCCGTTGATTCCTGTTCCTCTTTCTCCTCCTCCTGCATGTATGCTCTTTGCTATGATGTGGGGATAGGAAGGAGAAAAGTATGCAAATCGATGCTTGCATGCGTTACACGCGCCAGCACAAATAGCCCCGAGCTTTCCGGCGTTTAGCTTTAGTGAAACACCACTGCATTTTTCCACCGTGCTGCTCCGAAAGTGCGCACATTTGGTTAATGTATGATTTACCGCTCTGACTCGACACTGCCTTTTTGGCGACGGCCAAGCGCAACGTTTAACCCTATTTGAACTGCCGTGTGTAATTGCAGTCAACCAAGAGCCCTGAGGTTGCATCAGAAGAATTACCGACGCAGGCTTGTGCAAGGTGCGCTAGGCACAGCACAGCAGACTGGCAACAGTGCAGGTCCCAAATTGGAACATTAGCAATGGACCCCTGCTAGTGTTCCGTTCAAGGACAAACCTGAATAGTAATTTACTGCTGTATAGCTGACAATGGGCCTTTGCACATGCGTGCTTGCATGCCTTCCTGCCTGAGTGTGTGCGTTCGCGTTCGCGTGTGCATGTGCGCGTGCGTGCGAGCGCGATTGTGTGTGTGCATGTGCTTGTGTAGGATCAAGACATGTGCGCACACTGTCTGTTCTATCCATTCATGGGCCTGGTGACTAGTGTCAAACTACACGCATGCTCTGATTTTTTGTTCGTTTGTGCAGCGGCGCCAGATGATTGCCCGGAGGATCCTACCAGAGCTGCATGCTCAAGTTACGAGTACCCAGAAGATAAAGCCGCTATGGATCTTAGAATGCTGTGTTCCAACATGCCCGACATGCCCGGCTGTGGTATTGACAACGCATGCGAGGTGCGTCCATGCAGATTGGAAGTCAGGGGTTACTGTTAGAGCGTAGTTGTGCCTTTATTTCTCGCTTCAATCATCCATTAGGAGTGAACCACAGGGTGTCCCTGGTAAGCGTCACATCCATATGTCTGGCCAACATCTAGCACTTGTACCATCATGGCGTAACTTTGTGTCTGCAGAAATAAGGCATTTCTACCATCCCCGGTGCCTTCGCATGTGCAGAATGGAGACCTGACAGACAGCCAAGTTTGCCACAAGGTGACTGTGCTGGCCACGATCTGCAGTGGATCCATGTCAAAGATGGGAGGGTGCAGCACCTACAACGTCATGTGCGGGGATGACTCGACCATCGAGCAGTGCAGCACGCATGCTGCCCTAAAGAAGTACGTGCTCCCGTGTGCAAGCTTTCCTGTGTGTGTGTCGAACGCTCCTGTGTTGTGCTGCATATGGCGCAAGTTTCTGAGTGTATGGATGTCTGTGTTATGCCGTGCGCTCTTGTACGTGCGTCAATGTGACATATTTGGGCCAGCCCCCTCTTGATACGTCCCACTCCCGTGTGTTGGGTGCTCCTGTGTTGTGCTGCATATGGCACAAGCTCTTGAGTGTATGAATGTTCCTTTGGCCAGCCCCCTTCTGATATGTATGTTTCGGTGTTATACAGGTGGCAGGAATTATTGCACTGACTTTAGTTATACACAAATGTTACAAGGATCACAGTGAAAAACGGCCTTCAGTCAAGGCCTATCTAAAAACAACGAAGTCAAGAAAAATGGAGAGGCTTACTGTTGTTTTGGTCAAGGAATTTGAACAATAGTGTCGGGACCAAAGAAGGGAACCCAGAGTCCTCCAAATGAGTGCTCCAACATGTCATGTCCATCAACGGGTGTGTTCAGGTCACGGGAGTGGCTTGGTTTTTCTTTTCTTTCATCTTTTTTATTTTTTCACGGGCCTGGTCAGCCATAATTATGTGTACATTAAGAGTTCAATAATGATGTGTCTAGTCAGAATTCATGAGTCTGCCCGACCCTCGCCGTACTCCTGTGTTGTGCTGCACGTACAAGCATGCACTCCTGCATGTGCACATGCCTGTGTACATGTTCCTGTGCAACCTGTACGCGATTGCATCCGGTGTGATTTTGACGGCATGCACTCCTGCATGTGCGGACGCCTGTGTACATATCCTGTACACGATTGCATCCAGTGTGATTTTACTGCATAGGAGATTCGTCCGTTGAAAGACGCTCCTGTACAAGACCGTGCAATCAGCAATTATTATCTTAAATAAAACTGCTCTTGTGCAATTGCGCCTGCACAACTAACGAGTCCATCGCTACATGCAATGCGAATCGTAATATGCTTTGACAGCCAGTGTGACCTATGCAACTCGTACCTTACTTGCGACACACAGGATCCCTAGTCGAAAAGAGGCCAAGGATGCAGTATTTGGCATGTGTGATGACCACCCAATGACGCAGTGTGATTCGTGCACAGAGGTACGCGCGTGTGTGTGTGTGTGTGTGTGTGTGTGTGTGTGTGTGTGTGTGTGTGTGTGTGTGTGTGTGTGTGTGTGTGTGTGTGCACGCGTGTGATTTCGTGGGGTTTGGGAAGGGAAGCAGGGGGGAGG
>Ga0307963_1000204_pt1 | contig 35184 bp, 36 predicted proteins | sample OrgLakmetagen594_FD_201829 | JGI IMG/M metagenome (GOLD analysis project Ga0307963, IMG submission 201829) | Saline water microbial communities from Organic Lake, Antarctica - #594 | ecosystem: Environmental > Aquatic > Non-marine Saline and Alkaline > Saline | place: Antarctica: Organic Lake... | reverse complement strand
AAAACCCAGTGCCAAATTTGGACTGTGATTCTGCCCAGGCCACTGGGGAGGTCCGTTTGACCCCAAACTTTGCAAACCATCTAGTTATGTTATTCAAATATGGTTTGCATCAAAAAAGTCACATTCCGGGACTTTTGCTCAGTCAGCCCCCTCTGCCACTTTGGTACCGTATAACTTCACCACCACAAAAAAAGAATAACGGGGATGAGGAGCTTCGCAGGATTCTCCTCCAGTGGCATCTCAACGCTATACAGTGCACTAGGGAAGCCCTCTGGAAAGTGACTGGAAGTTATTCCCCAAGGTCGTCCAGCAGACAAACCTCCTCCTGTTCAGACAAAGGACCGCTTAGGGACACACACACACACAGACACACACACACATATACATATACATACACACAAGCACACACACACACAACACACACCTCACCTGCAGGTGGCATGCAACGCCGTCTCCTTGTGGGTCGCGCTGACCCTATTCACATCTACCGAAGGGTGATCTAACAGGACCTGCACTATGTCCTCGTGACCCAAGCTGCAAGCCCGCACAAGGGCGGTCTCCTTCCGCACGAGGTCTTCATGATTGATCATGGCATGCTCAGAGGTGCAGATCAGTTTCATGGTAGCGGTGTGGCCCAGGCTGCAGGCAAGCTGTGAGCAATGCAGCACCGGCAAGTGGAGGTGTGAGTCACAAACTGCGATCAAGAGTGCTGTAAGTCATTAGAGGTGCAGATCAGTTTCACGGCAGCGATGTGGCCCAGGCTGCAGGCAAAAGCTGTGAGCAATGCAGCACCGGCAAGTGGTGGTGTGAGTCACAAACTGCGATCAAGAGTGCCTTAAGTTTTCAGGGTTGCAGGTCAAATAGAGATGTAACCCAGGCTGCAGGCAAGCTGTGAGCAATGCAGCACCGACAAGTGGTGGTGTGAGTCACAAACTGCGATCAAGCGTGCCTTAAATTTTCAGGGTTGCAGGTCAAAATAGAGATGTAACCCAGGCTCCAGGCAAGCTGCGAGCAATGCATGACCGGCAAGTGAATTCCTACTAAGGTAAGGTGTCCATTACTGTCGTACTAGGCTGGTAAATTGCAAACGACAATGGCTGTCGTAATGATTTATATGTGTAGGTGGGCACATCCAAAACCCACACAAATGTACAGTCTCCCCTCCCTCCTCCCACACACACCCAGACACACGAACACGTGCGCACACATGCCACGCACACAAACCCACACGCACACACACCCACACACCCAAACACACACGCGCACCCACCCACGCACGCAAGCAAACATGCACACACACACACCGCGGCCTACCTGCAGAGCAGTGCAGTCTTGCGCATCTACAACGGAAGCAAGGCCAGGGTCTGCCTCCAGTAGCAGCCCCACAATGTCTGCGCGGTCCCACCGAGCGGCTGCGTGTAGGGCCGTCTCCAAGCTGCTTGCACTACGCAAGTCAATGCCAGGAACCTGTGTGGTTATTGGTTGTGCAGGTGGTGTGGTCAGGTAGGTGGTATGGTTAGTTAGGTGGTTGGGTAGGTGGCTAAAGACAGGCGTGGGGTGAGTGGGGGCACAAAAGAGGGGCGAGCACAGTGGTTAGGTAGGTGGTTAGGTAGGTGGTAGGTGGTAGGTGGTTAGGTAGGTAGTAAGAGGTAGGTGGTAGGTGATTAGGTGATTAGGTGGGTGGTTAGGTAGGTGGCTAGGTGGTTAGGTAGGTGGTAGGTGGTAGGTGGTTAGGTAGGTAGCAGGAGGTAGGTGGTAGGTGATTAGGTGATTAGGTGATTAGGTGGGTGGTTAGTTAGGTGGTAGGTGGTAGGTGGTTAGGTAGGTAGTAGGAGGTAGGTGGTAGGTGGTAGGTGATAAGGTGGGTGGTTAGGTAGTGTGCTGGGTGCTGGGTGCCTGGCCTGAGTGCTTATGCTGGGTGCCTGGCCTGAGTGCTTATGCTGGGTGCCTGGCCTGAGTGCTGGGTGCTGGGTGCCTGGCCTGAGTCCTTATGTGTTGACAGCTTTGCAGCGAAGGTGGATGTTACGCCCGCAAGGGGGGTGATGCTGGTGCATCAGAGGGGTTTTGACTTGTTTGCTCAGGATAAAGATGTTGCGTACTTTTGGGTAAGCGAAATACCTGGGCAAAATACTTAAGCACAATACCTACACAACACCTGAGCAAAGTATCTAAGTAAAACACCTGATAGCATGTCGCCTGTACGTGCAAAGCACAAGGAAAAAGAAAAGAGAGAGAGAAAAAAGACACGAGGTTGATTCATTACGTATAGTATGCAACAGGGTGCCGTGGACGGGAAGGAGAATAATCACACGATTAATTCATTACATTTAGGATGCGACAGGGGTGCCGTGGGTGGTATGGAAAATAGTCACAAGATTGAGGCCATTTTTGCATCAATTACCAAGGTCCTAACTCAGGCCGAGGCTGAGGCTGTAGTCCAAAGCTTGGGTTTAGGTTTTAGATTTCAGATCGCGTGGAGAGTAATTCTAAGTGCCTGCACAGTTATTTCTTTTTCCCTTACATGCTTTTGCTGCTGCTCATAGTGCAAACTGCAAAGTCAAACCACCACAAATCCAACTGCACAATAAGCACAGAGAGGTTCAATGTGCACAAGGCAGAGATCTGATCAATCCGCAAAAAGGCCTAAGCCTCCCAGAACGCCAGGCTGCCTGTGTTGCTACTGTGATCATCTTAAGGCCACAAAGGTGATCATCTCAAGGCCACAAACTGCTGTGTTTGCATATAAAGGCAATAAGTACCACGCAGGCACCAAGACAATCCACTCCTCCACTCCCAACCAAAAACATGTCACCATTTAAATGAGTTGCACCCCCCCTCTTCCAGAGTAAAAACCTGGCCCACTCACAAATATACCGCAGCCTTCACCTAGCAGTAAGCATGCGGTTTTCTTTCTAGTACAGCATGCAAGGCTGCATTACTCGCTGCACTCGTTTCCATTCCCCACAGTTCACGTGTTGAGGGCAAGACAAATACTGACACATACTGACACATACTGACACATACTGACACAGTCTTTAATACCCCCAATTCCTAAACAAGCACGCACGCACACGCACATGCACACGCAGACACACGAATAGACACACATACACACATGTAACAAAGCCACACAGCACGACATGCTTCCTTTGCCACAGGCCATGTGGATGGCTATAGCGCCTTCACTGCATACGCACATACATACACTCTCACACACACACACATACACACACGCATGTAACAAAGCCACACAGCACGACATGCTTCCTTTGCCACAGGCCATAAGGATGGCTGTAGCACCTTCACTGCATACGCACATACACACACTCTCACACACACACACACACAAAAACACACACACACACGCGCATACACACACACATACACACACGCATGTAACAAAACCACAGCACGCCATGCTTCCTTTGCCACAGGCCATAAGGATGGCTGTAGCACCTTCACTGCATACGCACATACACACACTCTCTCACACACACACACACACAAAAACACACACACGCGCGCACACACACATACACACACACGCATGTAACAAAACCTCACAGCACGCCATGCTTCCTTCGCCACAGGCCATAAGGATGGCTGTAGCACCTTCACTGCATACGCACATACATACACTCTTGCACACACAACACACACATACACACGCACACCTGTAACAAAGCCACACAGCACGCCATGCTTCCTTTGCCACAGGCCATGTGGATGGCTGTAGCGCCTTCACTGCCGGCACGTGCATGCACGTCAGCCCCACTGGCTAGGAGCGCCTGGATCACACCAGCCGCACCTGAGGTGTGAATTGTGTGAGGGGTGAATCGTGTGAGGTGTGAAATGTGTGCGGGGTGAATCATGTGAGGTGAGAAATGTGTCATGATGCACGATGCCCATGCCCATTAGAACCAGCACGGGTGAATTGTGTGAGGTGTGCATCGTGTGAGGTGTGAAAGGTGTCATGATGCACATGCCCATTTGAACCAGGATGGGGAGGGACACAAGTAAGCCCCTGCTAAGTAAGCTAGTCGTGCCTTTACCATAAAGGGACACATGTACGCCCCAGCTAAGTGAGCTAGTCGTGCCTTTACGATAGAGGGACACTTGTAAGCCCCTCTTAAGCGAGCTAGTCGTGCCTTTACCATACCAGGCTATTCCTACAAATAGCTTTGTGTGACGTGATGCAGTTGGGTCGTCTGGATTATAACCACGTCAGCACACGTGTCCACATGCACGTGTGCTGCACATGAAAGATGGTACTTTTGTATGACGTGATGCAGTTGCGTCGTCTGAGTACACGTGTCCACATGCACATGTGCTGCACATGAAAGATGGTACTTTTATATGAAGTGATGCAGTTGCATCGTCTGAGTTATCACCATGTTAGCACACGTGTCCACAGACACATGTGCTGCACATGAAAGATGGTACTTTTATATGAAGTGATGCAGTTGCGTCGTCTGAGTTATCACCATGTGAGCACACGTGTCCACATGCACATGTGCTGCACATGAAAGATGGGAAAAAGAAGAAGGACAACTATACAGGCAGTGAAAACCACTCCCCACATTTATAAAGCAAAGAGCAACTTTGAAATCGGGCCTCCACACAGAAAAAAAATAGAGATCAATGAGGATCAGGAAGAGACAAAGGTGTTACCACAAATGTTGCTGTCAACAATTGATGGACATATAACTGTATAGTAAATGTTTACATGTACGTTTCTACATGTGTGCACATATACTTGTGTAAACGTACGTTTACAGTTACATAGTATGTATGATTTGGTGAACCCTACACAAAACTTGCACTGTACACGTCTTTACCTGCCACACCTAACTTGCATACTGTACACAACTTTACCTGCCACACATAACTTACATACTGTACACATCTTTACCTGCCACGCATAACTTGCATACTGTACACATAACTTGCATACCTGCCTGCCACACATAACTTGCATACTGTACACATCTTTGCCACACATAACTTACAAACCTGCCACATAACTTGCTTACCTGCCACTCATAACCTGCAAACTGTACACATCTTTACCTGCCAAGCTAGCCAAGTGAAGAAGGGACAGCTCAGCGTCCATACCCCCTAAACTAGCCACGCCTGCCACCCTGCACGCCAACGTAAAGTCGTGCATTGTCATTAGAAAAACTTGAGCTATGCAGCTTATAGCGATTACATTGCACTGTTGCATTCCTGAGCCAACACCCAAACCCATACACAGACTCACGCCAATACACGCGTATACCCGCACCCACATCCACACCCACACCCGCACCCACACCCACACCCACGCCCACGCCCACGCCCACACCCCACACCCACACCCACACCCACACCACACCCACACCCACACCCACACCCACACCCACACCCACACCCCACCACACCCACACCCACACCCACACCCACACCCACACCCCACCACACTACACCCACACCCACACCCACACCCACACCCACACCCACACCCACACCCACACCCACACGCTATCGTACCGGCAGTTCACGCCCTCTTGGACGTATCCCGTAGATAGAACGCACTGCAGTGCAGTCTCAAAGTCCATCAACACACACAGCCCAGCCAGCCTGGCTGCCTGCTGTTGTGAGGGTGACACGTCGTGCAGGTTCAGGAGGGCAAGCAGCACGTTCTCTGCGTTGGGGGAGCATATTGACACCGCCTGTGGGTGTACGTGTACGTGTGTGTGTGTGTGTTTGTTTGTGTGTGTGTGTGTGTTTGTGTGTGTGTGTTTGTGTGAGAGAGAGAGAGAGAGAGAGAGAGAGAGAGAGAGAGAGAGAGGGAGAGAGAGAGGTATAGAGAGAGGTATAGAGAGAGGGAGAAGAGAGAAAGAGAGAAACAACCACTCCCATGCTTATTTGCTGCTAAGAACGAAGAGAAGGCTGCAAAGCAACATAGCTGCACAGAAAAAAGAAACCGTTACCACGAGATGGGTAAAAGAGTGCAGCAGGCTCACAAGACGAGCAAAATTGCCACGCAACGCAGCACCAACCTTGCTGCACACACACACACACACACACACACACACACACACACACACACATGAACACACGCACACGCACACACATGAACACACACACACACACACATGAACACACACACACGGCTGAATGCTGCCCTTCACCTTCAACAGAGCATCATCGGGAGAGAATTGTAGTGCAAGCCACTTAGCCTGGAGATCGTGCCTGTGCAGACAGAAGAGGTTTTTCGGTCGGACAGCTGTTGCTTCTGGGCCAATGAGTTAGGAAACGCACTGAATTGAAGCTATCGGGCCAGGGGTGAGATAGACAAGGTATTACGTGACCTGGGCGGGCAAAAGCAACCTTCAAAAATGAAAGGAAGAGAACTACCCTGTCACACTCACCTGCTTCCGAGGCAAGCTAGCGCTCGACAGCAGTGCAGGCAGGCATTCAAATTTATTGGGCAGCTGATGTGGCTCTGCAAAGAGTGTGTTTGTGTGTGTGTGTGTGTGTGTGTGTGTGTGTGTGTGTGTGTGCGAGTGTGTGTGTGTGTGTGTGTGTGTGTGTGCGTGTGTGTGTTAGTGTGTCTCTGTGTGTCTCTGTGTGTGTGTGTGTGTGTGTGTGTGTGTGTGTGTGTGTGTGTGTGTGTTTTAGTATGTGTGTCTGTGTGTGCATGTGTGTATGTGTGTTTACATGCATGTTAGTGCACACGCTAGTTACTCACGAGGACGTGGACTAGGACATCATCAGGGCAGTCCAGCAAGCGCGTGCCGAGGGGCTCAAGAGCAGGTGTGTGGAGTTCTATGGGCTGTGGTGCTGCTGTGGGCACGCTTCGCTGAGCAGGGGGGGAAGTGCAGGCAAACACTGGCCCCAATTTCATTTTCTCTTGAGCTGTCAAGATCAAATACCTAACACTGATAAGGCAAATACTTGTATACATAAATATAGTATAAGTTATATAGGGCTGGACAAAAACTTGTCTTATACAAAGACATGCCAATGCCAATCCCCGCAGAAAAGCACGAAGAGGGTTATGAGGTAGTGGTGGGAACGTAATGCGGAAGTGCACACACATGCACATTCTTTAGCCCATGTGTGAGTGCGTTGTAAACAAGATGCACATGCAATTGCAAACGCAAACGCAGGCAAGCGCACGCACGCACACACGCACTGACACACACACACACACACACATAAACACACACACACACACACAATTACACACACGCAAGCACGCACGCACGCACGCACGCACACACACGCACGCACACACACACACACACACACACACACACACACACACACACACACACACACACACACACACACACACACACAAACACACACACACACACATGTAGCTGCATATTGGCAGATGCCTGCTTGGAATTGTGCGTAAGAAAACACGCCTCAACAAGGAACAGCTCCTTTGCATGTGGAAACCACAGTTCAATTGCTTATATGCCACAGCATAAACGACCTCTCTCTCCTTCCCCTTCCTATTTCCAGAGCTTCTTCAATGCTGTGTCACCACACACCGAGTCTATGGAGGCCTTCATATCCTGCTTGCCCACCCTGAAAGCCAGTGAAGCAGACAGGGCGATCAATCTCCAGGTAAGCATTAACAAGCTGAGTTAGCTTGAAACGATAGCGAAACAAGTCAGAGGGCAATCAACGCTCAGGGAAGCACCAATGAGCTCCAATGAGGCTGTGTCAGCCTCGACGGTAAGAATGTCTGAAGGTCTTCACGTTCTACTAGCCCGCCCTGCTTAACACCAGCGAGGTAAGCCAGAGGGTGATCGGTATTCAGGTGAGCATCAGTGAGACTGGACCAGGTGGTAAAAAGTCTGGGGGGCTTCATTTTTTTGCTTGCCCACCCAGCATAACGCCAGAGAGGCAAGCCAGAGGGTATTCAGGTGAGCGTGCTTGGGGTTTGTATGGGGTTTTGTCTTGCCTGCTTTGAATGGGGTTTTGTCTTGCCTGCCTCCCGTGCTGCTGAAATTGGCAGAGAGCAACTTCCAAGGTCTGTGCCGTTTATATTTGGCTCGCCGAATATAGGTCATAGGTAGGGTTGGCCAGAACCATTTATATACGTAGGGTTGGCCAGAACCGTATATACACCGTATGACCATATATTCGGTGATTTCCCTGCCAAAAATACCGTATATACACCGTATATATATGGTTCTGGCCAACCCATTATACACGGTGTAATTACGGTATTGTTGGCAGAGAGATCACCAAATATACGGTCATATACGGCGTGTATGTACGGTTTTGGTTAACCCTAGTCATGGACAGTGAGGCTTTCACTCTCCATTGCTTGCCCATCTAGGTACTCTGAACACTCAGTGTGTTCAGTGCTAAAGATTCACAATGCTAGGTGTAGTTCTTGATACTTTAGATTTACTGAAGCAGGCAAAGCAGATGATTTCCAGAGCATCATACATATGTGCCTGGGCCACACACAGCCGTTATTTATGGAATGAACCTTGAACATTTGTATCAAAGTTTAACTTGAGTATTGTCCAGTGTGAAAACCGCCATTCTGTTCTCCTGCCTTTTGCAGTGCAGTAAAACAATCACTTCAAAAAAACGCACAGGCAGCGTAAATCACTCCCCACATGAAAAAAGAGTAAGGAAGCCTTTTGGTACTGGATACCGTTAAACTTCTTGCACACTTGTTATAACACTGATTCAACTTTGCAGTTGATGTTATGCTGTAATTTCACAGGATCAAATACAGGGGCTTGGTTCCAGAAATGGAGCAGTACCTCGCCCTGCAGCTGTCGGCACCAATGCATTGGATCACTTATACCGCCCTACTGAGCTGCCTAACCTGCAAGCAGAATGGGAGGCAGCCAAGGAGGATGTGAGTGTGTGTATGTGTGTGTGTGTGTTTGTGTGTGTAACATTGCTTTTGCTTTTGCATGTCTGTGCGTATGTGTGCGCTCATGCCTGGTCTGATGAACAAGGCAGGGAGGCATTTTGTGCGAAGGGCAGGTTGTGTGCGACTTGATGTTTTGTAGCTGTTCATGTTTGTAAATTACGTTTTTGCTTGCTTGCAATGACGATGTGCTGGTGAAGATGGACTTTTCTTCTTTCTATTATTTCTGGAACTCCAGCAAATGGAAAAGTGCTCCTGATAGTTCACAGCTACTTGCCAGCATCCATGCATCTGATTATCCCAGTGCCTGCGTGAATGGGCGAGCAAATGGAACCGTGCTCCAGGTATTTCACAGCTACTTGCCAGCATCCGTGCATCTAATTATCCCAGTGCCTGCGTGAATGGGCGAGCAAATGGAACCGTGTTCCTGATATTTCACAGCTGCTTGCCAGTATCCGTGCACCTGATTATCCCAGTGCTTGCTTGATTGGTTGAGAAATTGGAACCGTACTCCAGATAGTTCATACCTGCTTGCCAGTACCTGTGCATCAGGTTTTTTCAGTGCCTGCGCAAATGGCCAAGATGTTCACGAAAACATGCTGTATCAAGATGTTCATGAAAACGTGCTGTATCAAGATGTTCGTCACGACGTGCTGTACCAAGCTGTTCATTAAAACGTGCTGTATCAAGATGTTCGTCACAACGTGCTGTACCAAGATGTTCATTAAAACGTGCTGTATCAAGATGTTTATTAAAATGTGCTGTATCAAGGCATGGTCGTGCAAATGTGCTGTAGCTAGATGTTTATCAAAATGTGCTGTACCAAGATGCTCATAAAAACGTGCTGTATCAAAATGTTTATTAAAATGTGCTGTCTCAAGATGTTTATCAAAACGTGCTGTACCAAGGCATGGTCGTGCAAGTGCTCCAGGATTTTTGTGCAACACGGTTGGCACAGGAGGACGATCTGTCCACGGAGGAAGGTGACTGGGTTGACATGAGCAAGAAGGTACGAGGTGAAAATGAAGTGTTTTATTTTATGACGTTGATCTGAGATCACCATGCCTCAAAGGAAATGCTGATGCTCTCACGTTTGTCAGATCCTGACTAGGCATCCAATTGCGTGTTTGAGGCTTACCGAAGCACAAGTTCACGAGTTCACCTGTCCTGTGTGTGTGTGTGTGCGCTTACGTGCAGCTTGTTTGCTGCACCTGCAACTATGTACAACAGCACACACAACACAAGCACACGCAGCACTTGCCAAGACCTGGCATGTCAACTAACTGAGCTCCTGATTGGTTGCCTTTTCACAACCACGTATGTCACGGCTTCTTACAATGCTGGGTTTTGGTAGACAGAATCACGGCGTTATTGCTAATATATACCCCTTCCACTGCCTCATATTGGTTCAAACAATGGTGTCCTTCCAGCTTTCACCACGCATGCACAACTGCGCTTCTTGCCCTTGCTGCGATTATGAGCAAAACAGGGTCATGACGGCAACAGGGATGAACATAATTATACACACATGCAGGAGTCTAAAAACAAAAATTGATGACAGTCACGTGTCAATACTGGGCCTCCGGCCGAAATTGACACCCCCCCCCCCCCAAAACCCCCTTCCTGACCCCCCACACTAATAAAAAGGGTGTCAATCTGCTTAGGATTTTAGCAGCTATCTGCCTGCGCAATTCTCATGCCAGATAATTAGGGTCGGCCAGAACCGTATATGTACACCGTATATGACCGTATGTAAGGTAATTTCCCTGCTAAAATTACCGTACATACACCGTATATGCATATGTATGTATGGTTTTGGCCAACCCTACAGATAATTAATATACCTGAAGATTTATATGGGGCAAAATTTGATATGTGCACGCTCTTGCACTGACCACCTTTATAGTGCACAAAACACTTTTTTACTTCAGTCATGCAACTTATGCGTAATGCAATATGTGAACTGAAATTTTGGAATTATTTGCTGGTAATTTGCCTGAACACACCCCCGCGGCCTACTTGGGGGCATTCCATGCATCTCTGTGGCCAGGCACCCAGACCCCCTTCCTTTAATCAAATCACCCAATAAGGGTGCCAATCAAACGGGGTCAAGTTGCGGAACCCAAAAAATATTTATATTTTGTGAAAGTGGCTCAGTAAAATTCTGGAGCACCCCCCCAATATTCCCCGACCCCCCTGACCCCCTCAGACTCATTTATATACCAATCGATAGCTTTTGACGTCAGGATTTCGAATATGTTATTTATATCTCAGTCAACACGTGATGCCAAAAAGTTATGATAGTTACAGGCTCCTGGCGCATGTATTGGATAATTAGCAGGCAAACTTCCATGTACACAGTTGTGTACGTTGTATATATACGATTCTGTCCAACCCTCACGGTGATGCTACGGTAGAGGGATGGTGCACAGATTACACACACAGGCCCAACATATATTTATCAAGTGCTTGCCTTGTATTCATGTGTTGCTGTAGCAAACAAAGATGGTGTGCCACGTGCCATGTACGCAAGCCTGTAATCTGCTCTACACAAGTCTTGTCTGTGGACTAGTTTCAAGCAGGGCAGCGACAATGCCGAGGTGGACGAGGATGGCATTAATCCTTACACGAGTTCCATGCATACACAGCTGTTTTGCTACGTTGCTCTATATAAACAATTAGGGCTGTGATGACGCTGAGATGGACAAAGGTTGCATCGGTCGTTCCAAAATCCCCATGCATACACAGCTCTTTTGTTGCGTCCCTTGATTCGACCGTCACCCGGTGCAACATGGAGTGCCTAAAATGCAGAGAGCATGCCTGCCACACTTAAATTTCCAACAAGCAGGGCTGTGACGATGCTGAGGTGGACGAAGATGGCGTGGCTGTCACCACGTTGCCGCCTTCAGCCACACCATCGGCCCCTGGTTTCAGTGCTGCTGGCGGCACTGCTCAGGTACTGCACAGGCTGCTCTGTCGTGGCTATCAGCTGAGAATGTTGATGGGAATGCACAGCTCGAACTTGGCGTGCAGTCGTAACAGTGCTGCTGATGGCACTGCTCAGCTACTGCACAGGCTGCTCTGTTGTGGCTATCAGCTGTGGGTGTTGATGAGATTACAGCTCAAATCTGGCGTGCAGTTGTAACACTGCTGCATGGGTGAACAACAGCCAGCCTGGGTAGACAGGCTTGCCAGGCTTGTACTGGGGTAGTCACATAATCCTGTTGAAAAAAAAAGAGAAAAGAAAAGTTGAAGGTGGTAAATATATAAGATGGTAGATTAAGAGAAAGGGGACATTGGCTTATTTAGCTTGTGCAGAGTTAAAGAGTCGAGGAACATCTGGTCTCAGCCAGTGCAAGGATTTTTTTAATAGGATTTTTACAAGCCAAGAAAGTGGTGAAGGCTCATGGCCGTGGGCGTGTGACATGAACAAGACTGGCCAGACCCATGTGCGATCGATGTGTATGATATATCATATATTCCTATTAAAAATACCATATACAGTCTGTAATGTACAGTACAATGTATAAGCATACCTGTAAATCGTTTTAGCCACCCTAGATATGTATGACGATTGAGAAAGGTGTAATATGCAGGCGAAAACCGTGGTTAATTAGGAGTCAACAAATAAGGTAGACATATATATGACACTTGTTAGCGTGATTTAGGTACTCTGCTTGCCACTTAATGTGCTCCATGCAAGCAGATCGTCATAAACTAACTTTTGCCACAGCTTTTCACCTTTGTGATTAATTTGTAACAGTGATTTGTCACAGCTATTCATTCTGTGAGGACACCCTGGGCCAAATGTTTTGGTAGAAGAGTGAGACTTGGCACATCAATTGCGCAGGCTCGCACTGGAACATCCTGAGCAAAATCCTTTGTTTCTGAATATTAATTTGTTAAAGATGTTTTGCCCCTGATTTGGGGCTGTCAGACGTCTTCATGAAATCGTACCCACAGTGTGCCCAAAGCTGATGATTTGCATTACGAATAGTTCTGCATTCGATTGTTTCTGGCCAATTCTACTCATGTCTTCACCTGCATATGCATGCAGTTTGACAACTTTTGCGGCCCTGAGGAAAGTGGGGAGGCCATTGGCAGTCCTCAAGCGTATGTGCCCACCCTTTTGCAGGTCAGTGCTTGCTGCCTATCAAGGAAAAGAAAATGATCGCCGGTAGGGTAACACAGCTCAGTTAGTAATCTGACTTTGGACTGGCGTAGTCTGGTGAGGGGAACGCACCAGGCACAGCTCAAAGCCTGGCTACAAACTGACGCAGTCATGCTTGCAAATGCTGACACAAATGGAGGAAGCGTGATATGTCAAGACTGGTCCTCAGCGTAAGCTTTGAGCCTGCATGCCCGTATCATCAAGCCTGCAGGTGCCTGCATGCCCAGATCAAGCCTGCAGGTGCCTGCATGCCCAGATCAAGCCTGCATGCCCAGATCAAGCCTGCAGGTGCCTGCATGCCCAGATCATCAAGCCTGCAGGTGCCTGCAGCAAAAATGCTGACAAGTTTCCCAGCCAAAGCAGAAACACATAAGCACACAAGCGGCAAGCCGTCGTGGTACAGATGAAGGCACATCGTGGTACAGATGAAAGCACATCGTGGTACAGATGACAGCACACAAGCCGCAAGCCATCGTGGTGCAGATGAAGGCACATCTTCTTCTCATGCATACGTCACTTACGCATATAAGCATATAAGATGAGTTTGCAAGCGCGCGCACGCGCACACACACACTCTCACGCACACACATACACACACACATACACACACACGCACACACACACACACACACACACACACACACACACACACACACACACACACACACGCGCGCGCGCGCACACACACACACACACACACACACACACACACACACACACACACACACACACACGCGCGCGCGCGCACACACACACACACACACACACACACACACACACACACTCACACACACACACACGCGCACACACACACATACACACACACACACACACACACACACATTCGCAACCTGAATTTAGAAGGTGACATGGCTTGCCATTAAGTTTAAGGACCAACTGAGGTGCTTCAACGTCCTTGTTGCAAGTAGTGATTTTCCTTGCTTGAGGCAAAGAGTGGTTTCCTCTACTTGCGTAGCTAATCTGTGTGCCTGCACAAAACAGTGTCCATCATTACTGCGCACACACAGGATGAAAGCGCGGCTAGCAGGCGCAGAGCTGCGCCTCGTCAGCCCAGCACCAGCCCAAGAGGAACCTCCCAGCATAGGTCATCATTTCCAAGTACTTCAGGTATAAGCTTGCTGGCACCACAGTGGCTCTTACTTCGGGTTGGCCAAACCGTAAATATGTAAATATGTATAAATCTGGTCAACCCTACTCTTGTTCTGAGATGATTTGGGGAGTGGTTGTTGCTGCCTGCGTCCTTTTCCTGATTTCTTCTTAAGGAGCAAGAAAGTTTGTTTTAGCGAAAGTTTTAGGGTTGTTTTTCAGGGGGACGTGCTGTTGATGCGTACTAACTTCTGCGCCTCTCAAGTTTGTTGACTTGAATGATGGGTTGTATTTACTTAAATTTAGCGAGTAGCTGGACAATTTGCGCTTATGTAAAATTACATCAGTTGTGTCAGAGTTGAATGGTGGCCCATTCTTTCCTGGGCTGCACCTTCGACGCACTGCGTGCTACTGTTTGAATGTGCATTCCATGCTTTGCAAAGGATCTAGGACGTAATTTAATGTAGATTGTAGAATTCAGCTCGTGCAGCTAGCTTGGACTAGGAACAGCCTGAGCAGTGTGCTTTGCATTACCATGCCTTACAAACAGCCATTCATAAACTTATGGTGGGATGTGTAGCTTTCTGCATCCATTCATCTTTGTTTTCTTTTATGTGCTTACAAATCTTGACCACCCATGTGTCCTGTGCAGAGGGCACTCATTGTAGGCAATTACTTCTGCCTTGATACCCAGGACTTCAACAACTGCCCCCTGCTACAAAGCCAGTACTTACCCTCGAGGATGAGATCAAGCAAATGCATTTGTTATCACAGCAGCAAGCAGCACCTGCTGTGGCAGAAGATGTTGATGAGGGGGTGGTGGCAGTGCGTGAACCAGAGCCGCAAGGATCAGGCAAGGAGGTAGCTCCTTACACACGTGGAGACATAGGGCAAGATGTACAGGAGAGGAGACAAACAAGCCACAAATTGCCCTTGGATAGCAGCTCGGCCATTCCAGAGCCTGCCGACGTGTCCAGCGTCAGCGAACGCAGCGATCGGCAGCTGGTTTCTTCGCTTCCTGTTGCGTGTGAGACCTCAGGTCTGCATACTTCTGAGGAGGAGCAGCAGGAGCAGGATGCAGATTGGATACAACATGGTGACCAGGACCTGATCAGGGAGCTTGGCTTGGAGTCTGGTGAGTGCGGGGTATTTGACAGGTACACAAAGCAGGGCTAGCGAATTTTCAGATGCAGGGATGGTATGCAGTTGTGTGGTATGTTCAGAATTGATCATGCCAGGGAAGAGGCACAGACATGAGGAGGAGAGCAATCAGCGTGGCGCCTATATTTCAAGTTGTATATTTTATACCCACTTCAGCCTCTTTAAAAGCTTCCAAATTTTTCATGACTCTGTGATTTGTGTATGCAGGGCCAGAAATGTGTGGGAACAGTCCCCCCACAGTCAAGGAGGAGGAGGAGGAGGAGGAGACCCCGTGCCAGTCTATAGAGGGTGAGGCTACCATCAGTTTGCCGTCCCTACAAGAACCCACTCAAGATGCTGATCTGAGTACCACGGCTGCTCCAGGAGCTTCGTTTGCCGATGTAGAGGCGTTCAGGTACAGAATGATGTGGATTGTACATTTCTCAAGTCCATGAGAAGTACAGCTATTTGATCTGATGTTACATGCATGTGGCCTGCCTTATCTTGCCTGGCCAAGCACTACACAATGTTTACCCCCCATTGGTACCCCCAGAAACTGCGGTACTACAATGTGTTGGCCAAAATGTATGTACAGTGTACACACCATATATGATCGTACTTGGTGATTTTCCTGACAAAAATACCGCCGTACATACCGGTATTTGTTCTGGCCAACCCTAACGTTGTGTGACCAATGCCCAAACTTAATTCCTTGCTGTGCAGCCTAGACAAGGATTTTGACTATGACAACTGCCCGCTGACGCGCCGAGAGTGGCCTTACAACAGAGCCCAAACCATTCTGCCGCAGAAACCAATCGCCTAGGGAATTTTCCTAGAAGCTGGTGCCTGAGCGCGTGCTCATCTTGTCCCTTTTTTAAAACTTGACTTGGCAATAAATAAATAATTGGTCTGCGTGTCAAAGTCTGACCGTAGCCGAACGAACCCATAGTGCGCTTGACAAAACCCAGCTTTGGCCCTCCTGCTGGAGCTGAGATACGAATGCTGGAGCTGTGATACGAATGTGTTGGAAAATTGTTTGCTCAAATGCGAAAATTGTCGTTACCTTTATTTTTGAAAGTAGCCTTTTTTAGGGTAGGGCCCCGGCTTCCCTAAAACATGCAACAACTCTCTGGAAGGCGCGGCTTAGCCAGCACCTCTTCGTCCCGGCCTGTTTCCTCCCCCCTTGGTGCCCGGCAACTTTTGCGCCCCCTCAGGGCAACTGCCCAGCAGCAGGCAGCTCCAGCAGCCCCAGTTACCCAAGAAAAGCTTGATGCACAGGCAAGGGGAAGGGGGGAACGTACTGCTTGCACGTGCGTGCACTCTGAAAGCACACCATTGCCAGCTCCCTCACGCAGGTGGCTGTGGTCTTGGGTACACAGTGGGGTGACGAGGGCAAGGGCAAGCTGGTGGACATCCTAGCTGCGCAGTACGAGGTTGTGGCACGCGCACAGGTGAGGGTAACGAAGGGAGCTGTACGGTTCCGTCCAGCTGTTGCCTTTGCATTTGTTTCTCTTCCTTTGCCCTGTGCCTTCTGCACACAATGCATGCATGTGTGATGGAAGTTCCAAAGATTCAAACACCAGTGCAAATATCGTGCCCATGCGGCGGTCTGTGCAAGCTCTGGGTGTGCTCGCGAATTCAAGGCTGAGGTAATTAACTTGAAAAATACCGGGGTTTGTTGCCCGCATCGAAAGAGAACCGGCGTACATGCACGATATTTGCACAGGTAACCAACCATACCGGGGTTTGCGAATCCGTCCTTGTTAGGGGCCAAGTGTCACACACTGAGTAGCAATACGAGTTTATTTGGTCACACACACACACTCACACACACACACACACACACACACACACACACACACACACACACACACACACACACACACACACACACACACACACATGCATGCGCACACGCGCGCGCACGCAAGCACACACATACACACACACACACACACGCACACGCATGCACGCACACACACACACTCACTCATATGCATGCACGCATACACACGCACAACAGCACACGCACGCACGCACACACACACACACACACACACAAACGCACACACACACTCTCACGTACACATCCGTGTACGCATACGCGCACGCACAAGTACATGCATGCGCGGCATGCAAGGACGCTCATGCACGCAATTACACAAATATACACGCACATGCACATGTGTACATGCATATGCACACACACACACACGCACACATACACATACAGGGAGGTGCCAATGCCGGGCACACCATCTACGACGCTGCAGGCAACAAGTACGCGCTGCATTTGGTGCCTTCCGGCATCCTCAACCCAGACGCAGTGTGCGTGATCGGCAATGGTGTGGTCGTGCACCTGCCCGGCATGTTTGGCGAGATAAAGGCCTTAGAGGCCAGGGGTGTACAGGTGCAGGGGCGCCTGCTCATCTCAGATCGCGCCCACCTGCTGTTTGACCTGCACAAGGAGATCGACGGCCTGCGCGAGGCCGAGCTGGCAGGCACAGGCAAGCAGATCGGCACCACCAAGCGCGGCATCGGGCCAGCCTACTCCTCCAAGGCCATCCGCAACGGCATTCGCGTGGGCGACCTGCAGTTCATGGACACTTTTGCGGATAAGCTGCGCAAGCTGGCCATGGACGGCCGCAAGCGCTTTGGGGAGGAGTTCCACTACGACGTGGAGGCGGAGATCAAGACGTACGCAGAGCTGGCAGAGCAGCTGAAGCCCTACATCACAGACACCGTGGAGTACTTGAACGTTGCGCATGAATCGGGCAAGCGCATTCTCATCGAGGGCGCCAACGCCACCATGCTGGACCTGGACTTTGGTACCTACCCCTTCGTGACCTCCTCTAACCCATCCATAGGAGGCATTGCCTCTGGGCTGGGCTTGGCGCCCAACAAGTACGAGGCCCTAGTTGGCGTGGTGAGTGGTGGGGATGGGGGTGCTAGGGTTGGTCGTATGATTTGTACCCCATAGATACGAGGCCCTCGTCAGTGTGACGAGTGGTGGCGCGGGGGGGTCAAGGTGGTTTGATGTTTTGCAACCGACAGATACGAAGCCTTTATCAGCGTGGATTGTTGTTGGACTAAGCTGGTTGTGTGATATTGCCCCTGGCGATCTTTGATGTACCTTTGCCAAGTGATTGTCCTTTGAAAAGGAGGAAAAGAGGATGAGCATGAGAACAAGGTGGGAATTTGGATGGGGAAGCAGAGTAAAACATGACTTGCGCTCATAGCACTTAGCCTTTTGGTGAATACAACGCACGGACTGCTGTCAGGGCACAAACGAGGGAGGTTGGATGGCGTCTCCGTTTCCTTGATAGACAGGCTGAATTTGGCTGCTGTTGCCGTCGCTGCTCCTATTGATCCATCTATTTAGAAGAGCACATCTCTTATAGGCTGCCCTGAACAAGAGGCGCAGTTTACAAGCGCTCTGTCGTGCCATCACAGATCACAGAGTTTCCTGCCTTGCATTTGTGTGTCAGGTCAAGGCATACACCACGCGCGTCGGGGCTGGGCCCTACCCCACCGAGGTGTTTGGTGCCCCGGCAGACAACCTGCGAGAGATTGGCAAAGAGTACGGCACCACCACGGGTCGGCCACGAAGAGTTGGGTGGATGGTGAGTGGACGGGGAGGATGAGACTGAGAGAGTGCGCGCTGTTTTGGGGTGTGCATCTGGGTTCCTTTGTGTGTGCGTGCTTCTTGGTTCCTTGGCGTGTGCATCTTTATTTTGCGTGTGCATCTGGGTTCCTTTGCATGTGCTTCGTGTTCCTTTGCGTGTGCTTCGTGTTCCTTTGCGTGTGCTTCTTGGTTCCTTGGAGTGTGCATCTTTATTTTGCGTGTGCATCTGGGTTACTTTGCGTGTGCTTCTGGGTTCCTTTGCGTGTGCTTCTGGGTTCCTTTGCATGTGCATCTGGGTCCCTTTGCGTGTGCATCTGGGTTCCTTTGCGTGTGCATCTGGTTCCTTTGCGTGTGCATCTGGGTTCCTTTGCGTGTGCATCTGGGTTCCTTTGCGTGTGCTTCTTGGTTCCTTTGTGTGTGCTTCGTGGTCCCTTGGTGTGTGCTGTTAGTTGTTATGGTTATGTTGTTACTTGACTACTTTGCCTTGGTCTGGAGGCAGCAAGGGTTGATGCTTTACACTGAGCTTGGTGAGGGTTACAGTCAATTGGTCAGAGCCGTAGATATATATTGACTGTTACTTTTCTGAAACAATTGTAGTACATTCATGTACGTATGGTTCTGACCAACCCTTATTAAAGTACCATTGCTTTAAGATCAGTGTGGTCAGGTACCGACCCTTGCTGGCTCCATAGCATTTCGTGTGCTGCTAACGTAAGATCACTGAAGCTTATCAACAGAGTTCTAATACCAAAACAAACAACAAGGCACAGACGCTTTAAATTACAGACATTGAAGTAATCAGATCCTTAAAGCAAAACCCCCTTGACAGCGCGGAGGCGGACTGTGGCGGAAGGGTGCTTGTGATGTAGTAATTAACTCCCATCTCCACACATCACCTGTTTAAATATTAAGTGATGTGATCGATTCAGATTTATTATACACGTGCCCAAAGCATCCTTCACTTAATGAGTGTCACAGATTGTACAGTTGTAAGCGATACAGAGGAAGGAGGGTAACCGCTTAATAAGCAATCATGCATCCCGCCTTGCTTTATAAGTCTATACACTAGTAAGCAGGGATGCTCCAATGCTCCAACTACAACGCAAGGCCAGCCTGCACGGTCATTGTAATATACGCCTAAATCTGTTAGCAAGCAAGCATATCAGCTCCTCTCTATTTGCTCCCACAGAACACACATACATGTGCATACACTCACGCATACACACTTCTTCCCACAGGACATTCCTGCCTTGCGCTATGTGTGCCGCATCAACGGATTGACGCACATCAACCTCACCAAGCTCGACGTGCTGTCTGACCTTCCACAAATCCTGGTACGGAAGGAGTGCAGAGACAAGCACACACACAAGTACACACACACACACACACACACACACACAAGCATGTTAGAAAGAGCCCACGAGTCAGCTGTTACGAGTTGCTGGTCGTCAGCTCTAACGGCGCTTTCAAGTCTGCATGCTAACTTCATCAAAACAAATTCGGGCTAGCCATTCTTGCCTGCTGCTGCAGCACACCAACCATTTATCACTCCTTTTGTGCGCTGCAGATTGGGACACAGTACCGCAGCAAGACAGGCGCCGCCATAAACTCGATGCCAGCAAACTTGGAGGTTTTAGAAGAAGTACAGGTGAGTGGGTGGTCTGTTTAGACTTGCTTCTGCGCTGCGAAAAAGATACCAAGGGGGTTCTGTTGAGGCCTGTCCCACAGTCAATGCTTAGCGATGGCCTTAAATATCACAAGAGACAGGTTGAGATGAGCAAATGGTGTGTCGTGTCTAGGGTTGGCCAGAAACGTATATATACACCGTATATGACCGCATATTTGGTGATTTCCCTGCCAAAATTACCGTATATACACGGTATATACCGTTTGTTTACGATCACTTCGGAAATTAATTAATTATTTGGCCAGAAAACGAAAAATTTTATTAATTCTTGAAGGCCTCTCCGAACTGACTTCGAAGTGATAAATTAATTATTTGTAGTGATTTTGAGGGTAAAAATCGAAATGAGCTCCAAGCGCGCCAGTGTGAACCCCCTGGCCGGGTTCTTGAAGCCACAGCTTCAGCCTCAGCCACAGCTTCAGCCATAACTAACAGCAGTAGCAGTGCACAGGCAGCATTCACAGGGGGGCTCTCAAACTCAAAAACTAATTCCCGACAGGGCCCTCCCGAAGTGCCCTCGAACTCAAAATATAATCCCCAGACTCCCTCACGAACTGAAATCGAAAATTTAATTAATTATTTGAAAGTGTGGTCACGAACTGATCGTGAACGAACGGTATATGGTTTTAGCCAACCCTAGTCGTGTCTGTTTCCACGTGACAAAAAAAAAGTATGTACCTGTTAAGCCCTGTTGCATGGCTGAAGTCTGGCAGTAGCCTTGTGACACAAGAAATGTTTAGGTGGTTTGTGCACAAAACTTGGGCAACCGATTGCTTGCCTTTCGTGCGCCCTCTTGCGCACACACTAAATCTGGGCAACCGATTGCTTGCCTTCGTGCGCCCTCTTGCGCACACACTAAATCTGGGCAACTGATTGCTTGCCTTTCGTGCGCCCTCTTGCGCACACACTAAATTTGGGCAGCCAATTGCTTGCCTTCGTGCGCCCTCTTGCGCACACACTAAACTTGGGCAGCCGATTGCTTGCCTTTTGTACGCCCTCTTGCGCACACACTGCACACCTCACGCGCTGCAGCCATGCCCACTGTGTGAAGTGCACTCTCGTGCTTTAGCGCACTGCGTATAGTGCACACACGTACAAACTTAACTGCCCGCAAGTTCGTGTGCTGTGTAGGGTTGTCCATAACGGTACATATATGTACGCTGTATATGACTGTATATTTGGTCATTTTCATTTTTAATACTGTAATTACACCGTATATAAATGGTTATGGCCAACCCTAGTGCTGTGAGGTCTGCACGTACCATAGGGACTGCCTGCAATTACACAGTCGCCTGCTGAGTGTCCTGCATATAATACTGGAACCGAGACTAGGTCAATAGCTGCACACACGTGCGTCCTCGATCCTTCAGGTGGACTACGAGACCGTGTCTGGCTGGCAGTGTGACATCAGCAACGTGCGCAAATGGGAGGACCTGCCCCAACAAGCAAGGGACTACGTGCAGCGCATTGAGGACCTCACAGGCATCTGGTGCAGGTGGGTTTGTAATTCAGTGTCTGCATTGTTGCTCTCTCTCGCTCTTCTTTCCTGCGTGTCGAGGGATGTGAGTGAGTCGAAGAGTTCTTTTTGCCTTGAATTCTCTGAAACTTTTGTAAACAAGGTTTGTAAGCAAGGCAATGGGCAGAGCTAACCATGTACATGCATCTCTGCATATTTTTGCATGTACTTTATGTTATACGGTGCACGTACGGCATTTGTAGCAGAAAATTGATGTGAACAATGTATATTTGCGGCTCTGTTTGACTTAAGCTGTGTTCTTTTGTTGGCACACATGGACCTTGCTGGTGTGTTGCAGCTGTAAGCTGTATTGGTTTTTGGAGAGGAAATTAAACATCCAAGATCTAAGCACCTTTCTCGCTATGGCCCTAAAACACCTGTAAGCCCGTGATTTCGTATGTTTTCTCCTCTGGCTGACTTGACTATTCTTGTCTTTCTCGAACAGGTGGATTGGTGTGGGTCCTGGCAGGGATGCCATCGTCATCAAGCCCCAGAAAGGCAAATGCTGATAGCTTGCGCAACGTGTGTGAGACTGTCAGTAGGGCAAACACTGACAAGCTCGCGCAGCATGTGTGTGTGTTTGTGTGTGTGACTGTGTCAATAGGCTGCTTTCGCCATTGGTTTTGTGGTAGCTTTTAGGAGATGGGGTCTAGTATGAAACTGCCCAGTGGTGGGCTTTCCTGAAAGGATTGTGGGTGTAGAAGTGTTTCAGTTGGTCTGACGTTAACAGGAGTAGGGTGTTTGTGCTTACTCATGTACACTAAAAACTCCAACGCTCGTGCTTGCGCCTTCCCTTTCGCTGTGTGATGAGAATGGTGATTTATTTATCCAAAGTGTGTGCAGACGCACTTGGAGGCCTCGCGTACAAATCCAACATATGTTTTGACAACTTGGAGGCCTCGCGATAAAATTCAGGTATTGATGTTTTAGACGGCTTCAGCACCTTTCATACCATCGTGATTCATTGGATTATGGAACTGAAGGAAAACAGCTAGCATGCCTCGTCGTACCATATGAGGAACGAGGCACAACCTCCTGGGACTGGATTTGTGAACAATTTGTGTGGGCTTCATCTGAGGTTATTTTGAAGCCTTCAAGATCATTTACATTACTCAGTGCTGAAGGTGCTGCTCTCAACGCGCATCATTGGCGGAAAGTAAGCAAATGCTCTGACCTGGCAACTGCCGCGTCCCAATATGAACCTAGCAAGGCTTACAAGGTTTACAAAGAAAGGCCTTCAGTCAAGAAGTCCGACTGCTAGCCTGCTCATGAAACGCGATTAGTTCATGGAGAAAAAATTAAAGCTTGTCATTGTTCTGGCTTAAGAAAGTAAACACATCATAAGCTCCTGTTGGGGGAAACAGAGGTGCATATTTCCTGCAGAGAGAAATCATGTGGGGATTGGCACGCACAGTGGAAAAGGACATGCAGCTCATCTTGGATATCATCAGCACCACACAGGTCACAGGTGGGGGAATTACTTTGATTTCGCGTCGCTCTCAAAACGTAGGGTGTGAAGGAGCAACGGGCACATTTTACAGGAGCCGTTTAACTAACCCACTGCATAGCTTAAGAGTTCAAGGTCTACCATGACACTCATGAAAAAGAAAAGAAAAGAATTATGCAGATAGTAAAAACCATTCCCCACATCAATCAAGAAAAAGGACGCACTGTAACTAAGCGTATATGCATGCATTCAAATTCACAACGAAAATCACTCAATCCAGATGCGACATTGAAAGCAATTCCCCATAATATCTGAGCAATTATCACGGTGCAATGCAGATCTCTGCACAGGCAACCGATCCCCATTGAAATGAGCTTCTTCTTTCTCAGCCTCTAGGTGGGGGGGAAAACGCAGTTAGTATCTATACACTAGCTACCGGTATGGATTAGGAAAGGATGTCTGCACCACCCAATAAATGTAAAGACAAACAATCCCACCTGGAGAAAAAAAATAAGAGAACCTTTTCAGTGGTAATCGGGTGGTTGGGAGGCAGAAGCCTGCACACCACCAGGAGTATTGCTCAGATATTTGTGGGGAGTGTGTTCCAGTGTCTTTTCTCATCTGTATGATTTTTGTTGCGTATCTGATTGCCTGTAGGCTTTATTGGAACCCTAGGACACGAAGTGTCTAGGGCTTATGGATTGCCAGAGAAACTGAGAGTTTTATGGCTTAAAAAAGTGGCCCTTTTAGCTTTTAGCGTACAATGCTTGAGTCACCAAATCGAGTAAGAAGCTCATGCTGAGAAGGATGGTGCTTTCCGATTGTCGAACAGTGTTTTATAATGAGTGCTATGTCATGTAGACCAGTAACTCCGAGGCTGTGGAGTGGGTTTCTTGTGAGGCTGCTGTAGATGGTGCCTGTTGCTCCTAGCAGGATGGTGTAGAGGGTTTTACGATATCCGAGTAAGCGAGGCATTAGCAGCTTATGTTGTTCTCATGCCTTTCCTGCATGTTAAGTAGGGGAAGTATCTACTCAGTACTTATTTTGATTATTATTCGCGTTTGTTTGATAGTACGGTATGTCTTTTAATTTCATAGCCAGGGGGGATTGGCAGCGCCATCTGCTAGGTTATCACGGGCATGTCACGCCCAATCGTTGGCAGCGACGTGTGACAGAGCAGTAGATGTGCTGAGTCTTATACTTTGCAAAGACCGTAATTTGATCTGACAGGCAACTCTTCTTGCATTATTGGCAGATCTATTTTAATCCGTGTTTGTTGGGTTTCGTTTGGGGCATGGTTGCTGGATCGGAGCAACTATGTTTGCATTTGGCATGCTAAACTTCGGCCGCTGTTGCGCGTTGAAACTGGAAGGTAAGAGCCAGGTTGAAAACATTCTTATCTGTGTCTCCTCAGAAGGGTGTATAATGCCTCATTATACTGTTGTTGCACGACTGGAGTGCAGTGCCTAGCAACGTCTGCTCGTGCTAGCAGGGAGGCATCTAGTTGGATCGCTTCTATGATCATTTGTCCAGCAAAAGCGTTGTGCCTGTTTTTTAGTACTATTTTTGTTAAATTGGGATGGCTGCAACCTGACAGCATGTGGCAGGTGCCGTCTAGAATTTGGTAGATGGGGCAGGTTGGTGGGCCTTCTCTATATGGTTGCACTGAACGGCACGATTTTGGTTGTCTATCAATTCTGTGTGGCAGAGCATGACATTCTCTTTTCTCCAGAAATCATTCTTGCACTTCTCCAAAATGTGTTACCCATGTCTTTCTCGACATTGTCTTCCTTGATCATTTCTGGTATTTTGTTTTGCATCTTGTGGACTGATGATTTGAAACCTTATTTGATTTAGGACCTAGTTTGTGTTGGACGTGCATGTGTGCTTGCACAACATCGAAATCTGGGAAAATGGAGGACCTTTCTGCTGGAGGCCTTGGTTGGCAGGTGCCAAAAGTATCTGGTATGCAAGCCGAGGGAGGGTCTTACCCCTTCAAAAGTGCTCAAAAGTGCTTAAAAACGTTCTAACCACTGTAACCACGGTATTTCAACCACTGACTTCCTCTCTTCACTTGTTTCCAGAGCAATCATGCTACAGCCAGCAAAGTCCTCAGCTGCTACAGATGCTGTGGTGAGTTTGAAGGAGTGGCTGCGATCAGATGCGCACGCTGCATTGCTTCACTGCTGTGCTGTGGGTGCCTATGAACTGGAAGCTGCTCACTTGCAGCCGTCAGCAGCACATGCTTCTGGTGTTGCTGTCGGATCCGCACTGCAGCACATTTCCCCGAGGGAATGTCCTTGGGTGTTGAAGGGGGCAAAGGAAGCTGTTGGTCCTGCGGTATGCTCATATTTCGAGTTGAGCGTTCCTTGGGTATTGGCAAGGTTGGCGTTCCTGCTAGCTTGGGTGCTGGTCTGGAAGCTTCAGGAAGAATGCCTCTTTTAATCCAGCTTCTGGCAGCGGCAGAGTCTAGGATGGAGCGGGCAGAGGGCCTGCGGCAGCAGAAATGTTTAAAGAAGCAAAGGTGTTTCAAAGCTGTGAGGCTCAGAAAAGGCGCTGCATTGGCGAGTCACACACACACACACACACACACACACACACACACACACCAGTCTATACGCGACTTGTTTGCTTTGAAGATGCAGGTATCTAAATTATATAAAGCATCTTACAGCATTGTACATTGTACAGCAGGCAAACTGTGATTTCAGTCACCACATGCCTGGGAGAGGTTGGTTATTACGCTAATCACGCTAATACATAACACTCAGTTGAGGTTGTTTTAACTAGTCTGGTTTAATGAGCTTGAGGATCCCGTTTATTTAGGAACGTGTCAAGCAGGGTACCTTTGCGCTTGATCGATGGATGCGCTTTGTCATACACTTTGTAGTATGATATCAATATCATCTAACATACTAAATTATATCTCATTGCTCATTCAAAAAAAATACGTTGACCAGCTGGTGTATTCAATTTCGATTTGCCTAACCCTGAGCAACTTTCACAGAGTTTACAGAGTTTACAGAGTGAACCATCAGTCAAAACGTGCGGCTGCTAACCCTAACCCTACACTGACTAACCCACCACTGCTAGGACTAACTAACTGCACTAACCCTAACCCTACACTGCTAGGACTAACCCTGAGCACGTCTCACCGCTTCAAAGGGTCCACAGACAGCAACCTCATGCACACAGACACCAGCTCACGGCTGTAACGATCAGAAGGAGGTGGATGAATCACAGCACCTTGTGACATCTTTGTTTTGAGCTCCTGCACAGATGGCCATAGGTATCAAGGTGTGCACGGATGTTTGATCCAAGTCTTGCAGACGTGCCTGCAATATTGGATCTGGAAATTGTTAGTCTCGCTTATTGCCAAAATCCACACCCAAACTGCTGGGCCTAATAAGGGAATCCAAAGTTCTTCAGACTATGGTCTAAGCGATTGGAGTGTGTTGCATCCCTCAAGCACACTTTGTGCTGCATCGCTCTTAGTTCCTAGGTGCCCTAGCTGAGCATTATGCGTGAGTCAATTCATGATGCTTAGTGAAACGAAGTGAGCGCCTTGCACAGTGGGGACTAAGGGATGGGAACAGAGGGAGGAAGACAAGCACGGCTCAACCTCGATGCATCGTATTGGGATGCTGGTGCCTCTATAGAGATAAAGTAAGCAAGCACCTTGGAATGGCATATCGACCTAAACAGGGACGCACACGCACAGATGGAGACGCAATGTCCTTTTTGTGTAGTACCTGTAAACCTAATAATCATTGAATAGCGTATGCACAACTCTTTGTTCCCTTACTGTTGCACAACGCGCCTTCCTCTTGCACCACAACGCACCTGCACAGAGCTGCACTTGCACAGAGCACAGCACTTGCACAGATAGAGCACTAGCACTTGCACAGAGCACTTGCACAGATCACAGAGCACTTGCACTTGCACAGAGCACTTGCACAGAGCACAGAGCTACACTTGCACAGAACACAGAGCTGCACTTGCACAGACAGAGCACAGAGCACTTGCACAGAGCACTTGCACAGAGCACTTGCACAGAGCACTGCACAGAGCACAGAGCTGCACTTGCACAGATGGAGCACTTGCACAGATAGAGCACTTGCACAGAGCACTGCACAGAGCACTGCACAGAGCACAGAGCTGCACTTGCACAACACACCTGCAAAGAGCTGCACTGCACCGGGGATCTGAACGTCATGAGCTCGTAAAGGCATGCACCTAATGACCAGTAGTCACTGCTGAAGGTGTATGAGCGTCCTGCAAGCACCTGCGGATGCGAGTTGCGCTTACAGGGGTGGAGCTAGCTGCACAATGCATGCTTGCAAGGAACAAGAGCACAGCCCATTTATTACAAATAATCCCGCAAGCACTTTAATTCAGCAGCACTGCTATATTGTGCCCTGGGCTCTCTCTTTAAATAGGCACAAGCACAAAGGGCAATGACTGAAGCAGGTTTTATCTTTACAGTAAGACGGCTCAAGCTTCCATTGAATCATGTCATCATGTCTGTAGGAGCTGCGCTAATTACCTCAGGGGACATGTATGTTGGGGTGCCCACTTGAGTGGTACAAGTCGCAGCTGTCAGTGCTTTAGCCACACCTGCACATACACAGTACGCAGCTGTCATACAGGTCGCAGCTGTCAGTGCTGTAGCCTTGCCTAACTTTTCCAAACATAGTGGAGACGGCATGAAAGGAAAGCTCACGTGAAAATACTACGTCGATCAGTCCCAGGTTACATCAGCATGCGAGTGGGATCATCCTGGTTTTGTAACTATATGTGACTGCTGCCAATGTTAGTGCGTGGTCAAAGTGTAGAGCATTTTGCAGTGCAGTCAGACACAAGGTGGTGTAGCACCCTGGCTGTCCCTGTGTGGGATGTGGTGGCGGTGAGTAGCACAACTGGACAACAACAAACAACAGTAGTTGAAAAAGCACGTTGGAAGAATCGACCGCAAAACTTTTGGCAGCACAGACATCCGCCCCAAAAGCCTCTTCTGTTTTCCTCTCACCCAGGTCTCCGATCTTGAGCAGGTCACCCTCGCACATAAAAATGTTTGCTGGCTTCAAGTCACGATGTATAATGTGCTTGTCGTGCAGTGCTGACAAGCCCCTGGAGCAGGTGCAATTGAGCAGTGGATATACTCTTTGTCCTTATGCAAGCAAAAGGCAACGGTTAAATGCAAGAGAGATGCAAGATATACAAAGCGCTGATGAAAAGCCATTTTTTGCATCAGGGCACGCACACGCAGGTTTTAGAAAATTCCACTTCTTCCAGCCATTATAGTCCTTTATAATACGCTACTCACTGGCACATTTGTAACAACAGCCTCCAGCAGCAATCTTCAGGGATGGAAGAGATCTTGCCCTGTGCCCCCCGCGTGATGTAGTACCGCAGATCCCTTTTGGGGCAGTACTCCATGATGATGTTAAGCCGCGAGCCGGACAAAAACGCTTCCTCATACTTCACCTGGTAAACATGAAAGCGATGATGATTTGCTGTCTTGTCTTTAAATAGATGTTGGGGAAGAGTTAAAAACAAGTGTTGTTTGTTGCGTTTGTTCCCCCTCTGTTTTCTCAGGGTCGTTTGAAAGAGGCAATCCGCCAAGGAGCATGCTTGTTTTCCTTGACTCTCGCCTTCCTGATACAAAAATGCTAAAGCTTGAGGATAGGTGCAACCTTCGTAGTTTTCCCAAGTTTAACTGCACTGCAAGGAATATTTCACGTATTGATCTGGTAGTGGTTGCATCTAGAATAACTCAGCATGTCCACGCTCTTTAGAGGTCATGACTTGTCATGATACAACATCATTTGTTTCTATTATGGAAGGGCGTGCTTGGAGCAATGACAGGGCTCTACGAACCTTTGGAAAGATGGACTGCAGCATCTTATCGAGTGACACAATACTACAGGAGAGCTCAAAATAAATGTACATACCACGTTAGGATGTCTCACGGCCAACATCAGCCTGTGCGGAAAGAAAAGAGGGTTTCTGTAACATATCACATGTGATCGATGCAAAATCCCATTCACGAACGTATTAGTAGATTGCATGCCGCTAATATATTGATCCTTTCAGCCTTCCTGGAGCTCAGTTTGTCCGTATTCCGGACCCCTGACTGGTCGTTGTTTAGCTGAAGTGCGACACCTTGATTGATATGCATCCCATATCATTTCTTCCACCTGCCTTGTTGTATGTGCATCCACCAAATAGATGATGGTCTGTACCACCGAGGTAGCTGTACAGAGACAAAATCGGAATGTCCATTACCTGATTTCGTTCAAGACGCTTTCAGCTTCCTCCCGAGTTTTAACTTTTTGTGTTTTGCAGGCATACTCTATGCCATCTCGGGTAACACGCAGCACGTGGCCAGACGAACGTGGACAGTATCCTAAAATGCTTAGGACCTGCGTTTTGGGGGATGCAACGGGGGGTTCAACACTAGTGAGTACTCGTCCGAGGCACTCACTATTGAAGAGCGAAAGTTTTGCAGTTGATGGCTCACCTCAAACCTCTCAGGCATAGTGTTGTGCTTCAATCTTTGATGGCTGACATCAAGCAGGGTGGACAGCGGGAAAGAGGGTCGACGAGGCAGGTTGGTTCTTGTACAAATCTTTGATGTGGATCGACTAGCTGAAAAATATTGTATTCATCGATTTGTGATTTGGTCTCTTTTTGCGCTGACAAATCTCAGAGTAATCTCAGAGTAAAATGCTCAAATTGCAGTTAATCTAGTCATGGCTATTTGGCTATTTATTACAGTATATTTTAAAAACCCTTGATTGCTACCGTAAAACTTGTCGAGTGGTAAAGACGTGTCCTCTCGTGTATACTTCGTAGAATGCATGTACGTTGAGTGAAAGCAGTTTGAAAAGCGAAAAGTGAAATGTGAATATGGTGCCACTTCAATAAAAATTAATACCAATAATGGCACATCAATGCATTTTGGCCTGCATTCCTTTTATGTTCATCAAAGGAATGCAGGCTAAAATGTCGGCCAATATTGCATCTTCGGTTCAGCAGAGGAGGGGTGCCAGACCGCGTCGTGCTGAGCGGAAGCTGCTTGACGCCCTCGTAAAAGTGCCTTTTGTGAAGGGTGTCTACTACAGCGCAAATGCGTGAGTTCATCCTAGGATGGATCAGGCCATTATATGCCCAATTGCTGTCTCGTGCATCGATGACATCATTCATGATTCATGATGCATTGCACCCTCCTCTCTCCTCCCGCAGTTGCATGCACCTCATACATTGGCAACCTAGAGTAGTAGTGTGCATGCCAGCAGCTCTCTCACCGCCAGCATCAATTACTCCAACTGTGTCATTCTGCATTGGAAGCACAAACCTGTGATGCATCGGAAGCACAACCTGAGTGCATGTGCGCACGCAACAGCTCCGCCTCGTACTTGTCACTTGCACAAAAATCAAGAACGCGCAAGCTCAATGCTATAATTCTGCATCACTTTATTTTCCTAACGCGCACACATACACTCCAATGAAAATAGAGACATTGGTATTTACCAATTGCGTACACACTGCTGTGCACATTGCAGGCTTGGTAACATCTTCCCTCCACACCCAGAGGCCAGCGAGGCACGGCCATAAATCTCAACAAGTGCAGGTGAGTGTAAAATGACTTTGATCTGGAGCTGTGGGTCCAGCTGAGGTTGAGTACTCAGGCGATGAATTAAATAGAAGATCTGGTTAAACTTTTGAGGTTGCTGCCCATACGTCAATAACGTTTGTTCCAATGAGCTGCACAGGCAGATGCTCACTCAAGCTGAGTTGAAATCCCCTGGATAACCATCAAGAGCAGAGTCAGATGAAAGCTTGTTTGAATTGATGCGCCCGACTATTTAATACTCCCAGGCCACTGCCCAGCACTTCGTCAACATTGTTTAAGATAGGGGCACGCCACGACGAAGACGCTGGCACATATGCGCATCTGCGGCAACGTCTTTGTCGTGAACCTCATATTTTTAAGTTTCCAAAAACGGTGAGTAGGGTAAGCAGGATTTGAGTGAGTGCTGCTGTTGGTACAGGGTTGTCATACAAAAAGTGCCATTCAAAAAGTGATACCTATACAAGAGATGTTCTTCAAGCCCTCAGCCCCAACTCTTCAACACCTTGAAGCATCACTTAGTGTTCCGAACTGTCTCCTTGCATGCAGGATGACAACCATCATTGGACAAGCTGTGAAAAGCATAATCTTTAAGTCCCCCAACACTCACAGTCCACATCTCACTGGCGCTTAGCCGCCGTGGATGGGGTGCTGTGGCACCCAGGTACTGTAGGCGGCAGAGCGCCCCAAAGCTTTTCCTTCTCCAGTACCTGGGCGCCACAGCAGTCCCCCTCCCCCTCATAAAAGTGTGCACAGAGCTGGAAACCATAGTGGATGGCTTCCAGTGAGATACCTTTTCCTAAGACCTACCCATCTCCTCAAGTCCCGGCCTTGGCCCCCAGGGATGGCTTGTGTCAGTGCTGACTCCAGGGTGTCCCACTCAGGCCGGGACTTGAGGAAGATGGGTAGGTCTTAGAGGGGGTCGTGTCTGCAGCACTTTGGATGAGAGCGTGCATACCATTCGATGGCCGTGTCCAAACTGCACAGTCTCGTAGTGCAAAGCGCAACTTCTTGACATTTTGAGTCCACTGCGCAGTGCATGCACTTGAGACTTTCATGTGGTCAGAGACGCTCCTATTTTATCATGTTTTATAAGCTGCTCCTGCTGCGCACGCCTTTGGCTGAGTGTCAGACTTTAAGGTGCTCCTGCCTTGATGTGCTTGGCTGAGTGCCAGAATTCATCAAGCTGCTCCTGCTGTGTGATTGACTGAGTGCCAGACTTTGAGATGCCTGCTTTGTGCTGCTCAGTGCCTGGCTTCAAAAGAAAGCATGTGGCAATCAATGTCATGACTCAGTTGTTCGGAAATTCTCGCCCTTACTGCGCAGGTACTGCTTGAGGCCGCGCGAACAAGTTCGCACAGGTTTCCCGGGAGGGTACTAGTTGTTTTTATGCGCCCTCGAAAACTACAAGTACCCTCCGTTCGCTCCATCAGGTCAGGTAGGTGGCAATGGCGGGGGGTTGGGATGATCACGCATGGCCGAGGAGTGGTCAGCAGCCCTGAGAGAGCCCAGAGAACCGCCTCTTGGCAAACGTTGTCACCCACAACATCTTCGGTGAGTCACCCTTACTTGAAAGTCGATAAAACTATGGTGCATGGAGTTGAGTGGCAGGTTCAGAAGTGTGAAACTGTAAATGTTGATGAGATAAGCTCTTTGATGTGCATCTATTTCAAGTGCTATCGGGTGCTGTATTTTGCCACACAGAGGACCCACCAGTGCCCTTGAGTTCCACGAAGACTGGTCGACCTGGTCGGTACCAGGTGATTGGGAAGTACCTGGTTGAGGCTTCAAGCCACATCCAGCCCTTGGGCTGGCTGTGGCTTGAGGCCTTTGGCCTAGTTGACTTTTATCCAGATGTGGGGCCGTTTTTGAAGCGCTGCCACCAGCAAGCGAATCTACATGCCTGAGAGGGTATGGTGCTGGTTGTGACTATCTTCTGGAGCTTTGACATGATTCACTGCCTGCAGTTTAATGCAACCGGGAGACCAATTGTGACAGTTTTTAGTTGAGATTGTTTGGTACAGTAACGCCCCACGGGCACTTGTGCATGCCGCCTCACAGCTATCTACAGGTACTTTCCTCAATTGAGGTTGCAACTAGGTGAAAACATTTATCATTATGCGTCCGCTTCTTTAATTAATGATGCACTGAGTTTATTTGTGTAAGGCTGACATCAAGCAGGGTGGACAGCAGGAACAGCGAGGGTCGACGAGGCAGGTTGGTTCTTGTACAACCTTTGATGTGGGTCGACTAGCTAAAAATTACTTTTTTGTGATTCTCTTTTTTTGCGCTGACAGATCTCAGAGTAAAATTGTTCCAAACGCGATCAAACTCAGTCATCCATTCAAATGATGTCCAACGTTGGAAAAAAAGCAAGCTTCCTTTCCTCAAAGGCAAGGACTTGCAGGCAGGCGGAATATTGAACGCATTATTTTTGTTCTTTTATGTATATAACTCTATAAATGCTTGAAACCAGCCTCTGAACCGCCTCATTATGTTTACCGAATGAGCGTCCAAATTTGAATTTGCACTCCAGCAAACGCTCTACTCATCACCAATGGCGTGCTCTTCCCACAAGAAGGGCTCTGGTCACTCATTCGCCTTATATCCTTCCCAAATACATGTTTCTCAACCTGCCTCGTGATGTCATCTGTATTACAGCTTGTTTCAGCACTTCGTGTCCACACCCGATGTTTTGAGACAGCGACAAGGAATCAAAGTAATTCCCCCACCTGTGACCTGTGTGATACTGATGATGTCTAAGATGAGCAGCATGCTCTTTTCCACTGCGCCAATCCCCATGTGATTTCTCTCCGCAGGAAATTTGCATCTCTGTTTCCCCCAACAGGAGCCCACGATGTGTTTACTTTCCTGAGCCAGAACAATAACAAGCTTTATTTTTTCCTCTATGAACTAATCGTTTTTTATGAGCAGGCTAGCAGTCGCACTTCTTGATTGAAGGCCTTTTTTTGTAAACCTTGTAAATGCACTCCAATATTCGAGTACTTAATTGTCTCATTCAAAAATGATAGAAACCTTGATCTGAATATTGCGGCTGACGCAGCTTTGCGACCATTAATGGCTGGTACTTTCAGAGTCAAGCAATTCTTCAAGGGCCATGATCTTGCTAACAAATTACACGCTCATATCTGGCTCCTCAAAAATTTCGCAATTCCTTCTTGCATATATGCGAGTAAGATGTGGGTTACTCCCTCCCTTACGGCAAGGCAGAGAAATGGATAACCCATTACATAATTGGCTTTTGGCAGTGCTGAAAAGGATTCTTGGAGTCAGAGACACCACTCCTTCTTAATGCGTTGTGCGAGAGTGTAGCCTGGAGCCTCTGCAATTCAACTGGTTTTGCGCTGAAATGCGTCTGTACAATTCCCTTACCCAGTGCAACAGTTCCACGATGAGGAAGTTTTTGCAAGTTGACATGCAATTGAGCTGCAGGTCACAAGCTCGCTGGCCTCCCTGCCACATTCTTTCAGCCATGGAACAGCCTTGACACAATCTAACGTGTTTAAACATAAGTTGTTGAACTGTGAGCCTATTGATCTCATCAGTTGGTTTGTCGTGGACCTCAGGGACAGACGTTTAGAGTTTTAGACACCTTTCTCTGATTGCCACCCTAGAGAACGCATCAGCAAAACACTTATCACCAGTGGTGCGCACTGCCTGCACAAAGATCTCTGGTTAACCATCCTCCCTGTAGGCTTCCCAGGTACATGCTTCTTGACCTTCCTCAAGATGTCATTCGCAGTGTGGCTCGTTTCAGGCTTCGCGTCCACACCCTTCGCGATGAAACCGCAACTTGGAATTCCACCTCTTCCCCTAAGCTGGGTCACAGTTACACATTTGGAATCGAAAGCACGCTATGCTCTGGCTCTTTCAAACCTTTGCGCTGTCTGCTGGTCTGTATGGCTGTCAAATCTGGGCTACTCCTTACCTCTCTTACACTG
>Ga0307963_1000203_pt1 | contig 35265 bp, 42 predicted proteins | sample OrgLakmetagen594_FD_201829 | JGI IMG/M metagenome (GOLD analysis project Ga0307963, IMG submission 201829) | Saline water microbial communities from Organic Lake, Antarctica - #594 | ecosystem: Environmental > Aquatic > Non-marine Saline and Alkaline > Saline | place: Antarctica: Organic Lake... | reverse complement strand
GGGGTTGGGGGGGGGGTGTCCCTCAAGGGTGTCCACCCCAAAAAGCTACGTGCCTTCCTAAAATAATTAATAAACACCCTCCTGTGTGACCGCTGATGTTTTATCAAGAGATGTGAACTGCAGGTAACATATTAGAGTCTGCAAACGTGCGGAACCATTGCATCAAAGCTTATTCACCCTCACCCGTTAAAGTTTCTCCATCTCTTTTAAAATAAAGTTGGCAAAGAATTTGGCTTTTTAAGGTATGTAGTTTACATAAAAACACAAAGAAACATAATGAAGCCATACTTGTGCCATATAGTAGACAACTCTCAACTTTTGGGGGTTACCCTAATTTCTATGCAGTCCTATGTCCAAATTTCCCCTGACTTTTTGCTCATGCTCTGCTCTGCTTGCAGGACCACCTCCAGGCGCTAATGCTGGATCCCTCCTGCACCTCCTTGACAGAACACATATGCCATCAGGATCTCGTCTGCTGCGTGAATGGGTGGCCCGTCCCCTCACGGATCTGCCTTCCATTCATGCACGACTGGATGCTGTGGAGGAAATTGCAGCTAGCGGGCGTGAGTGCAATATTTTTAGGGACATCCTTCACATTTGTGTGTATGTCAATAAGCATGTCACAGCTTAGAGCATGTTAAAGCTGTAGGACGTAGGTTAGTTGCAGCTTATGAGTATGATGGTCGTCCATAACCGCAGCTGTGCGCATGTATTAAGCACAGGATCGTACCACCAATGGCTGGTTTTAATTCGTATTTTTTAATGACGTCATAAACACTTTCCAATCTGCACGCATCATATACATTATCTACCTTGCAGGTGGCCCTGGCCCTCTCTCTCGGCTGAATGGAGCGCTTCGCCACTTGCCAGATGTAAGTCATTTTATATCTCAGTTCCAAAATTGCACTCAGTGACGACTTTGCTTTTTTTGATGTGCACACTGCTGGTTCTAACAGCCATCCACGTTGCCTGCGGTGCAGGTGGAGCGTGGGCTTCTGCGTGCTCTGCACAGTACAGCACCTCCTGCAGAATTCGTGGCGACAATGGAGGCTCTGCAACAGGTGTGTTGGCATTGTGGCCATGATGAAATGATTGCCAAGCTTGTGAATGCACAATTTTAAAAAACTCATAAAGGAAAGTGACACATTTGTTTCGGCTCTCATGCTTATTTAACTGCACTCACAAATTAGCTTCCATAATTAACCAGCTGAGCTTTTTGTATTAACAACTAAAGCCAAGCTCATTCTAGACAGTGTGTCAAACATTGAAACACAAAGCTTTGCCTACTGAGTATCGTCTCAACAAGGGATCGAACAGGGTCATTCTTGTGCCTCTTGCCTCAATGTGTATTGGCACAGTTATTACAAATCAATATTGCTCAGAGTTTGATCAGGCGATGAAAACAAGCGCGTTGATTTCATGGAGTTGAACAGCCATTGAATTGGGGACAAAACAGAACGACTGAGATTGCGCACTGCTCGAAACTTGGTCGGGCGATGGAAACAAGTGTTGATTATTATGGAGTAGAACATCCGCTTGCATTTTTATTCTGTAACAGTTGGTTAAAATTCAGTGTCCTGCCAGGCCCACAGTTAAATTAAAAACATTTCATTGCGACCATTCATCACCTTGCCCCACTTGCAATGGTAGGTGCCCCGTAAATTGGGCTTTGAATTTGACCCCATCAGTGGTTGTGTGACTGGGATCGACCACCAACAGAGCACCCCGCACAAGGCTAAAAGCCCCAGCAACAAGACCCAAGCTGGCAGTCCCTTGCAGCAACACAGCCAGCAGCAGCAGGAAGAAGAGGAAAAGGAGGGAAGCATAGCTCACGTGGCGTCACAGCTCCTCACCCGCCATTTGCTTGCCGTTGCTTCTGTGGATGTACAGAGCACCTGCAGGGTAGGTGTTAACGTGCTTTACTGCCAAGATGGCGACAGTTAGAAAGTGGTTTTTCCAGCATCTTCGATGCTTTTGTGGGGGGGAAATATGAATGCCTCTATATTCCAATGCAAATCAAGTCCTAGCAAAATACTCTTGCTGTAGTGGCAACGCTGCAAAGAGGCTTAAGGAAAAGCTACGCAAGCAATGAAAGCCACTGCCCACAGTGTTTAAGATAGAGGAGTCAAAAAAACAACTAACACGGCCTTGCAGATTTTAAAATGCACTTTTTTGTTTTGTACCTCTTGCATTCCTCATGTGCTTTCAGACTCCTATGCATTTAAGTATTATGTTGTTTAAATCGTCCATAACAAAAAAACAACCGCCACAAGTGATCTCCTCATATCTGAATAAAGAAAGACTGCAATTTTCCATTAACGCACACGCTCTTTGCAGTACAATATGGGTGCTTAGTACTAGAGACTTTTTTTCAGTTATTTTAATTGCCTGCTCTATGCCATTCCTTGTTAATTTTTAGTGTCTCGTTTCACTCATCTATGATCCTGCTACTTGTTTCCAGGAGCTATTGGGTGTGCTGGATGCCAAAGCAGCCCGAGAAAATCGCACTGTGGACATGTTCAAGGATCCGACTCGCTTTGAGGAGGTCTTTGATCGCAAAACAGATGTCTCAAATGCGGTAGGTCTTTCAGAAGAATGGGCAATGGTTGCTGATGGTCCATGTGCAGGCGGCCTTGCCTCTGTGCTGCTTCATGTTGCGGCCATATGGGCTGCTCTGTGCAAAGTAGTTGTCGCATCTTAACCACAGGTGGCCAAGCTGAAAGGCCTGCTGCCAGGGCTAGCCAAGGACCTGAACGTACGAGCTTTGGACTACGTGAGCATCCAGAACCAGGTGTGCTGCAACAGGTTTTAATCCGAATAAGCAGTGAAAGTACTCGACAGACATTTGAGCTGGAAATGCTTCTAGTTTGCTCATTGTTTTAAACCTGCCTCTGCTGGCCATCTTTTTGTCCTGAAGACTAAGATAAGCGATCATACGACGCTTTTCCTTGCCCTCTCTTACACATCTCCAGGGTGACTGGCTAATAGAGGTTCCCAAGGATCAGCTGCACAAAGTCCCTCGCAGCTGGGCTCAAATATGTGCCACGCAAAAGGTAAGAAAAGTGGGCATGTTGTTGAGCCCCACCTTTGCAGCAAGACCCTCAATGTTAGCAATTTACAGTATCAATCAAAGTTGCTCAAGGAGGCAAACATTTTAGACATGAAAACATAGTTTGCTCCCCACTGTGTGAGGTCCCTAGCTGCCAGCCTGGAACAGAACGCATGCAGCAATTTATTCCAACGTATCCCCTCTAACTGGGAATAGTGGGAGTGAGAACCATTTAATTAGCGCAGAGCACAACCCAGTGCAAAGCGTAATCCCTCTTATCAATGATGCGCAGGTGACGCGATACCACCCACCGCAAGTGAGGGATGCTTTGAATGAGCTGCTTGTCACAAAAGAGAGGCTGGCAGCCACCGCATCATCCTCGTGGCTATCGTTTCTGGCAAAGGATTTCGGGGTCCAGCACTATGCCCAGCTAAAGGTTAGAACCTACATGACGGGAACATCCAAGAATTTGTACCCTTTTAATTCTCTCTCACGCCAAAAAGGTTTTTATCGTGATAAAATATGGAAAGCACCTTATTCACTTTGCCTCCTGCACTTCTGCTCCTGTAGGCCTGCAAACATCCTTTATGTGCATCCATACATTGCAGTCCTGTGAATTTCTGTTGGTGCATGCGGTGCCTACTTGTTGCTGCTGCAAAGTGCTGTTTTGCAACTTGTGCATGCTTGCTGCTTGAAGGCTGTGATATCAACGCTGATCCAAAACTGACGTTGATCATATTTTGTGACCAGCAAGGTAGCTGTGTTCCATGAATGCTTCTAACCTTTAGACCTGCAATGCGCACAGTCTGCGGCCACAGCCGTTGCTCACCTAGATGCCCTGTCCTCTCTGGCGTCCGTGTCCAAGAGCCCCGGTTACTGCCGTCCCGCTTTTGCCAGCAGGAGCGCCAGTAGCGGCACTCCCCCCAGTAACAGCAACAGCGACAGCAGTTCTGCAAAGCTTGTAATAAAGGGCGGTCGACACCCCATGCTTGAGGCCCAGCTTGTGGGAGGCAAAGGTGTGGGTGCAAGGACGGAGGGTCGTCAGGGGTAACACTGGGAAAATAGGAACAGCTTGTGATTGCTCAAACATTCATCACACTGACCACCCTGCCTAAGCAGCAGTGTAACCTGCACAAGTCAAACACTCTCTTCACACACAATGTTGGCCAACGCTCCCCCTGAATCTGGCCTGTATGAGTGCGCTGCCTCTGTGTTTGCTCCGCTGACGCAGGAAGTGGAGGGCACTGTTTCATTTCAGCTCTTGGTGCATCAGACAATGAACCACGATCCCACCCAGCTGGTCTTGTCAAGCAACAAGGAAATAATTTTTACCATTTGCTAACGTACACGAGCAGGAGGGGGCGCAGTGCCAAATGATTTAGATTTGCGGAGCGATGGCGTATGTGCCGCTGTCATCACAGGCCCTAACATGGGCGGGAAATCATGCATCATCCGGCAGGCAGCCCTGACAGTCATCATGGCACAGGCACGTTGGTTTGTTTGCACGCGAGTGCACTTGTTTATGTTTTTTGTTGCTCTTTTGCTCTTGCTGCTCTATTTTGTGCGGGCAAACAGATTACATACATGACTGCTACTTGCACTGGATTCATCATGAAAAGTTGTCTGCAAAGTCCAGTTTTTTTGTCAGGCATGCCTCCAACATTCCTTGCCTTGCTTCCTTACTCACCTGTACTTTGCCAACCGCCTATCAGGTGGGCTCCTTTGTGCCAGCAGAGAGCTGCGACCTCACAGTGTTTGACGGCATATACACTCGCATGGTGCGTTTGTGTCTGTTGGCTCTGCTCCACGCTGTTTACTTCTTTGGGTTCATCACATATTATCTCTAGTCAGTTCAAAGCATAAAGCATTCTTCTCTCTGTATACTGACACTGACATTTATGAACGGAATATGCTTTCACTGTGCACTCGGTTATACAAAAAGGGTGACCAGCAAAGTCTTTGGCTAGTTGCGTCTTTATGACCTGCATCTCTCTTCTGGTGACCACAGGGCGCATCAGACAACTTGCTTCTAGGCAGGAGGTAGGTCAAAGCTTGCTAACCTGATTTGCATAGAAATGCTTGCCCCTTGTAGCACAAAAGAATTCATATATTTGGACCCAGTGCCTGGGCGCCTGCGTTTCCTTGACACTAGGGTGGATCCAGAGTGCGCAGTGCGACCTGACCCACCTGGGTGCCTGGGCGCCTGCGTTTCCTTGACATTAGGGTGGACCAGCGTCTCTCTCCCTCTCTGCTCTTTGCAGTACATTTTTGGAGGAGCTTTCAGACGCAGCTGACACCCTACGCTGTGCTTCCTGCCGTTCCCTTTGTATCCTGGATGAGTTGGGGCGGTGAGTGTACAAAAATGCCTGTGATACTGTAAGAGTTTAGGCCTTGCATTGCTGAGGCCGAGCCACTGAAGTATTCTTCCCGCCGTAGCACTCCCTGGCCTAGCTGGACACTACCGATTTCTTTTATTGCACATGGTTCAAAATTGGCAAAACACTGCTCAACACATTTCTCTTTTTCCACTCCCTTACATTGCAGTGGTACAGCAACGCATGATGGGGTGGCCATTGCACAAGCCACGCTCACCCATCTAGTGCACACCACCCGCTGCCTTTCTCTGTTTGTCACGCACTACCCAGAGGTGGCACAGCTGCAAGACAGGTGTGGTTAATTTTCAAAGAAATGTTGGTCTATGCATTCTGTTGCCTTGCCTAAATGATCCAGCTCTCCTTACCTAGGTACTGATAATCCTATTTGATGTCTATCTAGGTAAGTATGCAAAGTAATAGCATTGTGGTATGAGCTAAACCTAAACGCTCTTTGATAAACCTTCTCTCTCTCTCTCTCTCTCTCTCTCTCTCTCTCTCTCTCTCTCTCTCTCTCTCTCCCCCCTCTCCCTCTCCTTACATTCATGCTTATATCATCTCAAGCCGTGTAAGCACGTCTTGTACGTTTGTACAAACTCAGACACAGACTCTCCACGCAGCACTGCAGACAGACCGCCTGCAAAGGTGTCAATACGTCTTCTTGGCAGGGGTGCATAGGTACAAGTGCTTAAAGATCTGTTGGCGTGTATATAGAGTATTGCGCTGATGCACACGCTTGCAAGGAGCACACACTCAAAAAATTGAATTGAGTTCCTGACTCAGTATGATGATGGATGTGCCCGTCAATGGATGCAACTCGGATGCCCCTCCTCCTTACTTTCACTCTCAGACAAGAATTTGCCCCTAACCCTGCAATCCACAGCAAAATTAGAGCGTACCACATGGCTTATCTGAAATGTAACAATGAGGAAGAGGCAGCAGCAGCATCTCCTGTCAGGCAGCAGCAAACGCAGCACGGAAGTGATGCCAAGCCGGAGAGTTGCAACGGCAAGGAGGATGGCATGGAAGATGACGACCCCAACGCCAACCTGCAGCTGTCAGGCATCTGTGCCACAAACCTGGAGCAAGAAGACAACCCCAGCACTACCACACCAGGCAGCAGCCAGGGCACTTCATCTGTGGCAGACCCAACAACAAAGGTCTTTGCGGCGTCCACTGGTTTGGAAGGGGGTGGCACTGCTTCTCCTGCTTCTGCCACAGCCGCGTCTGCTGGGGCCACACGCATCACTTTTTTATACCGCCTTCAGGAAGGCGCGGCGGATGCATCTTTTGGTGCGTTTTAAGGCTTGGTAGTGTACACCCTTTTATCTCTCTAACCCTTTTATCTCTACTTCTGCCCATTAATTTGTTGGCTGAACAAGGGAAGGAGCACCTTGTTTCTGTCGTTTGCCAGGACGTGCACATTTTCGTCATTGCTTAGTTTGTCTGCTCTTCTGCCTTGGTCTCGAATGCAGGGCTGAATGTAGCTGCCATGGCTGGCTTGCCTGATTCTGTGGTGCAGCGTGCTGCTGTGCGGGCACATGAGCTGCGTTGCGCCATTCAGAGTGGCAAGGAAGCCCTAGGTAGGTTTATGCTCCTGGGGCACCTGTCATCCAGTGAGCTCACGGCGACAGAGCATTTGCAGGATGGGGATGTCCATCTAGCTGTCAGAGCATTGTTACTAAAATCGGTTTGGGCACACATGGCAAAAGGAACTTGGAATAAGAAGAGAAGATCAACACGTTTCGATTCGACAGCTATATTCAAGTAGTGCACTCAATGCTATTGAAATGTATTTTGCTTGCTCATCAGGTGGAATGTATTTTGCTTGCTCATCAGGTGAAGCAGCACAGGCAGAAGCATTTCAGGAGGAGGAAGAAAAGGATTTGTCACAAACGCTTTTGGCTGTCAGGTTGGTGCAACTGTGTTGACCAAGTACGAGACATTTGCACCAATAATTAAATGTTTGGACAGTTCTCAGCTGTTTAAACTCATGCTAAATCCGAGATGCCTGTATAATTTCTTTGCAGGAGTGCAAGTAGTGGTGGAGGCTGGAGCGCGCTGGTTTCAAAAACCCCGAATAGCTAATGTAAATCGTCCCGAGGGCGTAAGCTGGACTTAGGATGATTGCAATTGGTTTGAGAGTGCGCAGATGAGACAAGCTGGTAACTGAATAGAGGGATGGAAGTATAAAAGGCAAAGAGTTGTTCTGTGGATTATTCTACGCTGACTAAAATTTACCGGCCTATATGACTAAGGAAAGACTTCAGGACATTTGCAGCACAAAATTTCTAATGTTGCTCACGCTTCAGACTATTTGCAGCATGCAAATTTTAATGCTCACTCACCTTTTATGGGAGCTATACATCAGCAGCCAATCGGCAATCCTGTGAGAAGCCCTGGTTGGTAGATTGTTTAATTTATTGCAATATGAGCGAGCTGCAGCAAGCCCGAAAAGAAAAGAAAGGGAACGGGAAAAAAAGCTGATGTCGACAATGTCGGCATAAATTCAAAAGGAAGTTTTGTGTCGTACACCACCCAACAGATGCAGAGCCACACAACATCAACTTGTTAAATAAAAAGAGGGATAAAATTTAAGCAGCGTAGTTGACAGAGTGCTTATGGCGCTTGGAAAGTTTTGATTTGAGAGTAAAGGCCCAGTCCCTTGAAAGGCTCCACGTGTGTGATGTCGTAGGTGGTGCCACCCACAGAAAAGATAAAAATGTAGGTAGGCAGTGTAAACCGCTCACCATAATGATGTAGGAAAAGAAAGCCACTTTGGTACCGGATACCGTTTTAAGGTTTACAAGGTTTACAAAAAAAGGCCTCATGTTTGATATGATCAGCATTATACAGGGAACACATAGCTAGGGGAGTTACTTTGATTCCATGTCGCTGTCTTAAAACGTAGGGTGTGGACGTGAAGTCTGAAGCGAGCTACACTGCGGATGACATCACGAGGCGTGTTGGGAAACATGTATTTGGGAAGGATGTTAGGTGAATGAGTGACCATAGCCCTTTTTGTAGGGAGAGCACACTATTGGTGATAACTAGAGCGTTTGCTGTTGTGTTCTCTCGGATACGTGTCAGAATAAGGTGTCCAGTACTCCAAGTGTCTCTCCCTGAGGTCTACGACAAAACGGCTGAGGTCAATAGGCTCACAGTTCTGCAGCTTCTGTTTGTAGAAATACGATTGTGTCAGACTATCCATGGCAAAAAACACATGCATGGCCAGCAATCATTGGATCGTGTACTCAGCTGCATGTCAGCATGTAAGACCTTTTTCATTGTGTTGCTGTTGGATCTGGTCAAAGAATTGTACAGCCGCATTGCCGCACAAAACCAAATGAACTGTAAGGGTTCCAATCACTTGTATAACACACCTAGAAGGCGTTGTGTCTCTGACCCCCAACATCCTTTTCAACAGAGAAGCACCACGATTGACCCCCCAAATGGGGGTGTTTTTTAACTGTTCCGTATTGCTACAGTAAAACTTTGCTCCAAATAAATAATTAGCAGTTGAGTTTCATTGTAGAAAATGTGGGCCCTTATGCCTAATTGGCCGTGGCGTGAACCCCACTTTTCAGGCACCCGTGTGCTGGATCTGATCAAATGCTGCACCAAATCATGTCATTAAAATTGCATTTGACTTAATTCTATAAATAACATACTAGTAGGCTACTAGTAACAATTGTTTGATTTCTGCATCTATTGTTTTCAAGTATGGCTGGAATAATCAGACTTAAATTTTTATCGTCATGAATAGCAGTTTGGTTACGCAGGTGCTGCTAGACGGTCTACTACTAGTAGACTGTCTAGTAGAGAGGTCTACTTCAAGTAGCAGAAAATTTCAAAGTTTGCTGAGCTTGTATTATCCTTTGCTTAGTTTAATGCTGTGTGACCTTTTAAAATACTTTTACCCTTAGACAGATTATTCAAGTTCAACGCAAGTAGTGCAAGTTCTACCGTAGTGACCAGTAGTGCTAATTTACTAGGCTACTTGAAGTTGAACTTATGGTAGCCACCCGAGTACTACTATAATGAGCGATAAACAAATTGAATTAAGGCATAATAAACATCATTGTGCTGGTAACTAGCAGCCCAAAGAATACTGTGCACCCGTGCAACTGAAAGAAAATGTGGATAGGGCATCAGTTGAAATGCGGTTGAAGCGGTTGAATTCAACCGTGCGGTTGAAATTAACGCTCCTTGGTTGGAAAATTTTCAACCGAAAAACTGCGGCTGATCGGTAAAATTTCAACCGCATTTCAACCGCGGTTGAAATCAACCGTTTCAACCGCACTTCAACCGAGGCCTGAATTGAGGACTAATAACCATAATCTACATCATTGTGTTGGTAACTAGCAACCCACAGAAAACTGTGCACCCGTGCAACTAAAAGATAAGGTAGATAGGACATCGGTTGAAGTGCGATTGAAGCGGTTGAAATCAACCGCTCCTCAATTGCTAAAATTTCAACCGAAAAACTGCGGCTGTTTGGTATAATTCCAACCGCACTTCAAACGAGGCCAGAATTGTCTGACGTAATTGCAAGAAAAATGAGGGGAAAATATCCAGTGGTTGGTGAGATACAGAATTCCAGCCATTTCTTTTAGAGAAAATCATAAATCAGCCAAGAAGGCGTGCCAAAAAGGTCATTTTTTGACCTCCTTGTATCCTATTTTGGAACACGCAGGATGGTCGCATGGTATAAGGAAGTCATAAATACCTAGTTTTGGGAATGAAAAATGGTCCCAGGGCGGAGCTGTGGGCCCATTTGAGGTGATCTGAGGCCAGAAGTGTGATCTGGGGTCATCCGATTTTCACCATTTTTTGGTGAACGTGATCTTTCTTGACAAAATTTAGATTGACATGGTTGCAAGTGGGAAAGAAAATCAGGAAGGAACGTTTCCTGCAATTTGGCCAGTCAACCCCCTCTGGAGAAGCACGGTGGAAAGAGCCACTTTGGTATAATCCTAGTTTAGCCGAATCGAGAATCTGAAGATTTTGCATAGCCAGCCAGCCGTTCGCTACTACCTCTATCATACAGAGCAGGAACCTAGGGAGCCTGTCTTGCTAATGGCTTTGAAGATCATGCTGCATGCTAAGTTATATCTCTCACTTAATCATATTTCTTATTTGCCTGTGTTGGCATCCAGGAAGGATATGTAGGGCACTGTCTAGTTGAGGGCAGAAGGGGCAAGTTAGGCTTATCGAGTGCTTAAACCATTCCGCATGCTTTAGGTTCTTTTCTGTACTTCATAATGATGCACTTGATTACAACAGAAACATACAACACTGTTAGGTAAGCATTGCTAGCGGCTCCATTGGCAGTTCCATATTTGATGAGGGTCTGGTAGTATTCATGGTAGTTTGCTACGATATTGGCATTTTCTAGTTTGTGGAGGGGGTGCATGTGTGCTTGTTGGGTGTCATGGTATTGGATAGGTACCAAAGCTTTGAGGTAGGTGACTGGGCTGTGTTTGGGTGTTTTTGTATGATTCGATGTTCTTCATATTCTTTTGTAAGCCAGTATATGCCATAGAAAGGATTTCTCTCAGGGCCAGATGTTTTGATGGAAGTATCAGCAACATTAGCAAAGGTTGTTAATTATTTTCTAGCAAGAGCGTCAGCAATTTGATTGCCTTTAATACCTGCATGGGATTTGGCTGTGTGGAAATAAATGGGCGATGGTGACTGGTCAATTGCTTTGGCAACGGATTGGAAGACACCTGTCTGGATGTGGTGGCGATGGAGGGGTGTAATAGCAGTTTTTTCTTTGGTGCGTTGAGGTTAGTAGGCTATCTGTGGCTATATGGGAGTAGCCGTGAATGATTGCAGTTGCTATAGCTGCTAGCTCTGCACTTGAGATCATGATGGTATTGGCAGAGGTATACCTCTTGGTCCACGTAATGGGATGCGTTTAGGAGGGTGGTACACACCTGATCCTGTGTCTTGCCCTTCTTCGTGTTTTTAAGACTGCCATATTGTACGTTATGGATCAGTTACGGGCTGGAGCTGTGTTGGGTTGCTTTGTCAGAGCTCTGAGATCGGTTCTGGGTACTTGTTTTATCTGGGGGCCTTGTGGGGCTGGGTTTGATGAAGGTGGTCGCTGGGTAACTTTCTTTTTTTAATGGCCTGTCTTTTCAGTGCTTCTAAGTACAGAGGAATAAAGGCCGTTATGAATGCAATTGATTTCCCAATTGCCTCAGAATTTTTCAGAGGGGGTTATCTGGGCAAAAGCCAAAACATGCTCCTCTTGCTTTGCATGAAAGGTGCAACTACTCACACGTCACTTCATCAAATTGGACCCAACCTTGCTTTAAACTGATGCTGTCTTTATGGCTACCCGAGCATGTGCTCAGATTTAGACAAGTCGCCCTGCGTACAGAACGACAGGACTAAAAGCACATGTTGTGCACTTGTACCCTAGATGGGTGCTTTCCAGGGGGAATGGCACATTAATTTGCATATCTCGCCAAACACTTAGTCTTTTTGCCCCATTTCTCTTGCAATGATCTTAGTTTATTATAAGGACTTCAAAATATCCAAAAAATCACTCAGTTTGGTGCGCTGGCTGGTCAGATACAGCATATGGCTGCTCAAAAAGTAGGGTTCACGCCGCGGCCGATTAGACATGGGCCCCGTAACTGGCACGTTTCAAGCTCAGCTGCACTGGAATCTACATAGCAGAGCTGATCTTGAAACGTGCCAGCCACAGCCAGGGCCCTGGGAGCATTCCGTACCATTTTTACCGTACCGTTTTTGGTCTCAGATAACCCCCCCTGAGAAATTCTTTGGCAAGCTCTTTTACCCAGTGTTAGTTGCAAGAATCAAGGCAGCTTCTGCTATCAGTATTCCATGTGGCAATGCTGTGCATCCCAAGCGTGTCTGGGAAATGGGGTCTGTATATTGTTGCAGAAGGGTACTTCTGCATACTGGAGTTGGTCTGATGGTATGGAGCCCAATAATTTATTTGTGTGCAGAAATTTGCAGCAGAGCAATGCGTACGGATTTGTGTCATCCTTTCATTCCAGGAAGGAAGAAACATGAGGGTAGCTGTTGCTTCTTTGCTACGGGCAGCAAAGTAAATTGCGTGTCTTGTTGCTAGGAACATGGTGCGTGTTTTCATGAGAAATGGGATGGTAGACAGACAAATAAGAAAATATGGGGGAGAAGGTCGTAGTTTGCTCCGAAGACGTGAGATATTAAGTGTTCACTCCAGAACAGGGGGGACGTGGAGTCATGTTCAAGAGAAGATGCCATGTTTTCTTTAGAGACTGGTGTAGGGCGGCAGTTATATGGAGAGGAGAGTTATCCATGATAATTTATTTTGATCTTTTGGCTTGTGTTTTTGGAAGTGGCAATATCTTTGCGTATGATGAAGCCCACAAGCTCTGATGCAAAAAAATGTGGGAGGCGGGTGAATGTTGTGATGTAAACCTTTGCATTATGCCTTATCAAAGACCTTTTGCAGAGTATTGAGACGCTTAGGCACAGGGGGGAGCATGCCTTTGCAATTACCATCTAGCTGAAGATGCAAGCTACTGTCAGTGATCCAGTAAGGCTGGAGGAAACGAGCGAGCAATTACGCAGGCAGTGAAAACCATTCCCCACATTGAGTAAGGAAAAGAATGCCACTAGACTGGAGGTCTTTTTATATCCAACTACACCAATCAGTCAATGATCCAGTATTTGCAACGCCCAATGGCAACAATGCATGTCTGCTTGAGGGTTGGTGGGGTGGATGTCAAAAATGACTATTCCAAGGTAAAATAATAGATTACGTGAGGATTCAAGAACAACTCGAAGCAGAATTTAAGGTGTTGTATCGTTTTTTATTCGTCTTGATATCTTCTATTCTTAAATAGTGCCCTGGATCATTTATAGTAGCCTGTTGCATAGGATGACGAGACGTAGGTTGTGGCATCATCTGCAGCTGGAGTATACCCCCCCATACGTGCACTTCCTGGCCGCCCCCCTTCACGCAAGCTGGGTCCAGTTATCTGGAGGTCTGGGCACCGCTTCCGTCCAAACTGGGGTGCAGTGTATTGTGCATTCCACACCTGCGTGATCATCAAGGCATCTTCTTGCTCTTGTGTAACTTATGGATACACACACTTTTTGACACCACAATAATTGGAAATGAGCAACAATTGACAGCACTACAATAATGCAGGTCAACGGAACTGGTTAGAAGTAATTAATTAATTACCTGAGAGGACTGCATTTGTGCTTGGGTCACTGGGCCTGGATTCTCGATGTGCAGTGCAAAGGGTGCAGCGCCACGTGGATCCTTGTAGCCTCTCCCTCCTGCTGCAGGTAGTGCTTCAGGGCGCATGCGGTTGTTGGGTGGCGTAGCAGCCAGGGGCACAGCGTTCTGCACATCCCACATATGGTCTACCTTAGCTCGTGCACCTGCATACGGCCCTTTTGGCTGCTGCTGTGCTCGCCGCCTACAGGAATATGATGGAAGGAGGTGTGAACACGATTTTGTTTCATCAACATTTTGCGTGCCCAACCTGTGTCTTATGCTTGCATTCACAGCTCATCAAGACACAAAAAAGCTAGCTGGCATCTGTGCCGACCCAACCATTCTGAAAGTTAGTAAAAAGTGAGTGCTCTGAGTCAAGATAATCTAATACTCCCCCCCTTTTATAAACAATGAAACCTACAGTTACCTATATGTTGTTTCAGGAGGGTAAAGAAGTTTTTAATAACGCCTCATGTAAGTCCTGAATTGGGACCCCCTAACCTACCCCTCATCCCCCTTTCCCATGCCCTCACCCATACAAACAGGGTGACTTTCTGCTCCTATATTATATTTTACGTCCATTTGCCTTCTACACATGCCCATCTCAACAAGACCAAAAAATCATTTCTTACAAAACTCTGAGACAAAGACATAGTTGCGAACGCTCTTGCCTACATGGCCAGTCACCTGCAGCTGGCTTACATGTCCACAAATTGCGCTCTTTTTTCTTTGCCATTCTTTTAAGATGCTGTGATGAACTATGCTACAAGCTTTGGGGGATTGCTGCTCCTTTGCTCTTACACTTTCTGGAGCGCACACCCAGAGACGCATGGCTCTGACTTGCAGCCATGCACACAACCCCCCCCTTATCTTGTTTCCTCGAAAATGGAGTCGAGCAAAAGGGCTTAGGCTTGGGAATCTGAATGTAGATTCGAATTTCCGATTTAGTGACTTAAGCAAAGTGTTGGAAGAAAGGTTCTTGAAGTTATAACACCCCCGACCTCTCTCCAGTTGGACCCACAGATACATAACATTGAATAGCGCCAGGCCTGTGTACTTCAACGTAAAGTTAGATTTTGGACTGTAATTACGGTACCGACCGTGATTACCCCGTACAGTGCGGTCCAAATTACGGTCGGCCAAAATTACGGTGTCAGACTGTACAAGACGGTGCCACCGTACAGTAAGATTTTGACCGTAATTTGGCTGTTTGGCGCCAATTTTGGCCCAAAACAAAAATTTCCTTTTTGCAACAATTGTCTATGAACAAAAAACAAACTATCAACCAGGAATCAAGTACTGCGTCCGACTTTGAGTATCCATGCAAGCCACTGCTGGGCACTTCCCCCCGAGCTGATGCAGCCCCAATCCAGCCTCAGGGTCGTTCAGGGAAGCATTGTGTGGCGTCAGCACGTAAGAGGAGCATGCTTGAGGTGGAAATGGGAGGTGTTGGGGTGGAGAGGCCTTTCTGAGGCCATTTTTGCACTGGCAGTGCCAGCTTGGCACCGTACCGTACACCGTACAGTAAATTACTGTAATGACGGTAAATTGCGGTCCTCCCAAATCGTAATTACGCCGTTATTTACAAAATTACGGTACGAACAGTAAAAAGCGTACCGTAACGTACACCATACAGTGCACAGGCCTGAATAACGCTCAACATCAGGGTTTTGAATGATTACACTGTATTGAATTGACACGTGGCGTCCAGAATTCATGGTCTCTGGACCCTCCTGGCTGTTGTGTCACTCATGGTGCTGGAGGTTAGGATGGTGTATGCTGTGGGGGTTAACCTGACTATGAGTACGAGTGTTGACACAAAATTATGAGTATCTCTGTATCTATCCCACGCACCCTGACTACGCTACGTGGAAAGCAATTGAAATAACCACATAGCATTAACAGATTGCTCGTCCGAGGAGCAGAGTCGTTCCAAGCACATTTAAAATGTTTCTACAATTTTCGCCGAAACACAGTAGCAATTACTTGCCGTTATTTATTTCTGATGTGGAAAGCACCTGACCCTTAAGTTTGGGGACCATGCTGCTGCGATGAAGTAAGTGCTGTGTGACTGTAGTCTGGAAAGAGGAATATATCTTCATCAAAAACGGTCAAGGGATGTGAGGTCTTTGGTAGTGCAAAGTGTTTGGCTCGGTAAACCCAGGTCTGGGTGTGCCAGCTGTGGAACGATCAAACTTTATTCCTGCATTCGTGAAACAACTCTGGCGGATGACTGACCTAACTAATATAACACTGTAAAGGATAGAGGTCAAACTCGAGCAGCCTTGTCATTTTAACCCAAAAGCAGTCCTGTGTACGCAGAGTGCTTATTTTCTTTAGCAAATCCTTTTAGGTAACTACAAACTAGGATTTTCTATAGTAATTTGAAGACAGGGGTGCTACATCAAACCAGCAGGCCTCTGGGAGCTTATACTTTTCCTGCTTTTGCTGCTGCTTTATGATGGCTGCCTGCTGCATGCAAGCACACGTGCTCCGCCAGTCAAAGCAGCTCTGCACTCATGTTTCTTTCTTGAAGAAGCTTTCTCTCCCATTGGAGGCTGTGCAGGGTTTGCCAAAAGTCTAAATCGGGCCTGCCAATCAGGTGCAGCATGTGCTTGCTCAGGGCAATGTCAGCCTTAGAAGCTCCCAAGGCGAAATCCCGTCCGCTTCTCAGGGTGCAACTCAGCCATACTGATAATGGTAACCTCTGAAAACAATGGGGTCCTTTGCGGAGCCCAGGTTTGTCCCCGCTGGAAAGTCGAAGTTTTGCGAGGACCGGAAAGACATGTTTAGGGCATTTCATACACTTCTATAATGATCTAATTACACTTCAAAGGTTCAAAAATGAATTTAGGCAGAAAGTGATCTGATAGAGTCTGTTGATCACAATCATCGGCCTGCACGTTACTGCAACCCAGCATGAGCATCCAAATTTGCATTCCCCAAATTCATTAATTAAAATGTATGCTTCCTAAAGAACACAAAACAGACTAGCAAATAGGGCCGTACATGAGCCAAAGTGTATAACATGAAAATGCTTTTGGGCCTTGAATAGCCCCCTACAGAGGTAACTTGTTAGTTCAAACTTTCTTAAGTGGTTTGAAACACTGGGGGATGCAGCAGGACTGATCCCTGAAACAAAAGGCCTGTATGCCACAGCTTGTGAGGCACAGCCCCCCAGTTTGCTACTTTGCGAGTCTAACGGTTTGGAACGGCTTTATTCTTATTCTGACCATGAGCATGATAAGCACCTCCTCTCAATCAGATATTATTCACAATCTGTTGAGACTCAACGGTTTCAGATGGAATTGCTGCCCATCTTATAATGTCACCCACCCACCTGGCATACTCTTGCTCTCCCAGCTGCAATCTCTCTATATCATCTGCCATGCGGTCGTACGTGCCAGCACTGGGGCCCTGCAGCTGCCGCTGCTGCTGTGGTAGGTGCGACTGCTGTTGCTGCTGCTGTTGCAAAGAGTAACCCTGCAAAATGGTTAATGCAGGAGCTGAGTTTATGATGCTAGCATTGGGCAGCCAAGTTGGTACACATGAAATTATGTGAAATTGACCTCTATCTCTATTGACCTCTATGCATGATCTATTGACCTCTATGCATGATCTATTGACCTCTATCTCTCTATTGACCTCTATGCATGACCATAGGGTCAACGGAATTTTATACACAGTTATTTACAAAAGGGGGCCTTATATTGTTCCTTTTTTTATACATAGGTTTACCATACTTTTGCGCGTGCGTGTGTGCATGCGTTTAGATGCTCATGAATACGTACTTATACGTGTGAGTATGTATAGGGGTTGGCACAGGGTCACACCGATACATGAGACTTTGTTATACCGCCTGCAAAACCGGATGCAATTTTGGCCCAAGTGGATCTAACTTTAGCCATTTCGAGGCCATAAACTGTTGAAATGCCAATGATAATTGTTGCAGCAAATATGGTCACTGACTTTGGGCCATATAACTGCATGTTTTTTGAGGTGACCTGTGGTGCCTGGGACTGGCATACTGCACATTTCCCAGCTGATTTTCCTCAGTAGGACCTCAACCAAGCAACTGAGCAATGAACTTCAAGCAAAAATGCAGCTAAGACATGTATAGAAAGGCCACTAATAAAAAAACGAGGGAACACACCCAGTTTTAGGAGAGTTGGGACCCTCGCCGAGGGTATAGATGACTGCTATATCTGACTTTCAGAATTCTAACCTAAAACATTTCCATCATCCCACTTTGGCTACTTGCTTTACATAACAATATTTTATGAACCATACAATTGTAAGCATGAAATTCTCCTGCTGTGGGGGTGCAACGTATAAGGGTATTTATCGGTAGAGGTATATCGGTATATGAAGCTCCCATATACCGTATATGCCACTCCCTAAGTAAATGTGTAGATCTGTGCGTGCATAATGTGTACGTTATTTACAATCAAAATGAGCATCAATGGAGTCAAACCAGCCTGTAAATGTTTGATTTGTAGCCCTATAGCACTTTAGGCCATCAAAATAGGGATGCACTTAAATCCTTTCAAATTACAAAGAACCTGGCCCATGTTGATGGGAAGGGATTGCAAGGCCAAGGTTGCAGAGGGTGTGGAGGAAGGGGATGGGGGAGGAAAGAGCAGGCAAGCTCACTGGCACAATTCAGAGCCAGATGATCAAATCCAAAGAAGCCTAGGGTGGTTCACGTTTATATGCAAAATGAAGACACGCATATTGAACTTATGTGACATTCTAAATCATACCTGTGCAGGTGGTAAATCAAAGGGGTGCTGGCCTGGCAGGGAGGACATTGGAGGCCGGGCGCTCCCAGGCCGTCCTCCTCCTCCTGCACCCCCTGACGGCCCAGCCATTCCCTGCAAGAAGTGTGTGCATTGTTTAAAGCAATTCCCCCTTGTCAAATGCTCTGCATAAGTGTGTGTGCGTGTGAAATACAAGATACTGTTCATGTATTGCATGTGCCTGCGCAACAGATTCAACGTGGTCAAATAATTGGTCAAATTTAGGGCATGTAGGGCAGGGCCTTTATCTCACATTGGCGAGCAAACTTTACATTTGTCACCTGAAAGCAAGCAGTGCTACACAAATTTGTGAAGCACATACTTTTGACATTGTTCTTGCAATCTTCAGGAATCGTTACCTGTGGTAAAGCCCCAGCCCCACCAGGATACGGTGCTTCATAAACCGGTGTGTCCTCAGTGCCTTGCGTTGGCCGTGGGTTCAGGTCAATACCCAACGACTTTGCCTGGAGTTTGCAGTTTTCATATGCTGAAATGAGATTCAAAAAAACGATGCTGCGTTCGTTATACGTGTTGACACCTGACCCAGATTGTTTAGAACTGTCAAAAAGTACGAACAAACACATTATGAGTATAGACGATGAACGTCAAACATCAATACACATTGCTCTTGCAATCTTCAGGAATCTAGATGTGTGTTTGCTACTTATAACATACGAGCAAGGTGAACACAGGTGCCCAACGAGGACCACACACGTATTCCTGGGGTGTTAAAACGTAGAGTAGAACAAAGCCTGTACACTACAAGTGCCTGGGAAGGCCCGAGCGGGATGCAACATGTGCGTACTATAAGTGAGCAAACACACTAACACGCACACATGTGGCGGCGAGCGGGGCCCAACCGATGCCTGCTTCACGTTTATGGCATTCACAAAGCCCGCCATCTCATAGCCTAGGCTGACAGGAGGAGAATTAAGCAGGGTTATGAAGCGTTTGTGCAAGCCCATAATGCGCGTGCTGCGCAACATCAAACTGCATAGCTTTGTTGACAAGCTTGAGTTGAAAACTCCGCAGAATTAAGGTACTTGACCATAATTTTGAGGCCAAAGCGCAAGCATAGGCGTGCTTGAAAGACAGAACATTCGAAGTGGCCCTGACGGCTGTATAGATTATGAGCAGATCTGACGAAACAAAAACAGCACCACATACCTTCCCTACAATCACAGGATTCCGCAACAATGTGCTGGTGTCTGGCCTCTGGATGTACTTGTGCGTAAGCAGGAGGTTGATGGTCTGCAACACAAAATATACGAGGGCTTTATTGTCCTGTCTTGTTATAATTGTTATGGTTTCAAATAGCACATAAGGTCCTAGAGCTATATCTTGGCTGCTAAAAGACAAATTTTGCTGAATTCAATAAGCAAAGAATGCACGTGAGAGCAGATTGAAACGCAGCTCTACAATCATGTGCACTGGTATGCAGACAGGTGCCAAAGGAAACAAGGGCTCTATTTGGATGTTAATGCTATGACGCTTGTGACTAGTTGTACCCAACCTGTACTAGTGCAGAGCTGTAGGGGCCTGTGATGGGTGGATACTGTCCACGCATGATCTTACGTATGAGCGCCCCCTCGTTCTGGGCATCGAACGGGTAGTGGCCAGTGCAGCACTCGTACTGCAAGTGGCAGTCAAAGTAAGGATTCGCCACACTTTTAAACGCTGCAAGATGGATTATAGGGCAAAAGCGCTGGAGAAACGCTTGTATCCCCGCTGCTCCAAGTATGCTGCGTAACACACCACATGAGTTTCAGATGACCGCGTCATAATAATTTAGAAAAATATTCACTGGTGCAGCTGATAGGCTAAGCACTAACCAGCACACACATGCATGCATGAACACGCACGTACGCGCAAAAACACCATGTATGCGTGCACACATGTACGCCATTCATACACGCACACAGTCACACACAGCCACACATACATAATATGAAGCGCACTGCAATTAGATTGTTTCCAATTCTTCCTTTCTGCCACTCACCATCACAATCCCCGTGGCCCATACATCGCTCTTCTCATTGTATGGCTTGTCTTCGCAGAGCTCAGGGGACAAGTAGTAGGGCGTGCCCACCAGGCTGCGGGCAAAGTTGGAGCCATCGCTGAGGGCGCGTGCAATGCCCAGGTCACCAATCTGTTTGTTGCAAGTATTGCCAATGGGAAGCAGAGTCAGGTAGTAACAAATGGAAATGGCAAACAGAAGGAGCTCATGTTCAGTCTTATGTTGCATTGCAATGTTTAATCTGACCATCATCATTTCCAACAATATACAGGATGCCACAGCTACAACACGGCATCGACACGCACCTTGATGTTGTCGCTCGAGTCTAGAAAAAGATTAAGGGCCTTCATGTCACGATGAATGATTTTTCTGCCGTGGATGTGCTGCAGTCCCAGCAGGGTCTGGATCAAGAACTTCCACACCGTCAGCTCAGGCAATCCCTTACCCTTCTGCGCCTGAAACATAACGACAGGGGAGTGACCAGAACGTAGAGTAAGCATAAAAGCATGAGATGGCTACACCTTGGGCTCATAGAAACATGTCTGCGTAAGTGCACATGAGATAGGTGCGTCATGTCCCTCTCCGGCGTTTTTGGCGTTCGTTCTTGCGCTGTGCCTACCTTGATGAGATGTGACACATTCCCTCGAGAGGCAAACTCCATGATGATATTCAGACGGTCACTGCTGTCTGCGTTGGAGTGGGGAGAGTGTGGGTTGTTGTATGTTAAAGCCTTGAATCAATGCATGGCAAGAAGAGGGCCTGTGCCATGCACTTCAGTTGGTAGCAAAAGTAACTTTAGGCTGACAAATGTCCTGCAAAATGAACACCTCTCCCTTAAGGCACCCTTTCATGGTGTATGGTGTGCTATCACCAACAACACAACCTGCACTCACCGACAAAGGAGTCGTAGTGCTTGCACACATAGGGATGGTTGAGCTGGGCAAGCATCCGTGCCTCATCAATGGCTTCCTGGCGGTCCACACGCTTCATGCCCGCCAGTTTGACCTGCTTCAGGGCTAGGACACGGCCGTCCGCTGCACAAAAAAGCACACAAGGCATCCATCTCTGCGGTAGGTATCAATCCCCGCTTCTCATACAAGAATAGGTTTACCTCCAGCCATCTGGATGCTGCACTGGTTGCTCCCATCCCCGCGAAAACAAAAATACAACAGACTAGCAATGAAGAAGAGTGAGTTCTTAGAAGTGACAGGGGGCAACTGAGGGAGACTGGTCTCACCTCAGCAGCACCACCAGCCATTTGCAGATCCACCTGACAGCACTGACCCAAAGATCTCAGCGTCGTCCAACGTGACATTCACCTCATCGAGATCAAGTACTGTGAGGACACTAGACCTCAAAACCAGCTGAGCGCCGCACAAAAACAGCACAAAGGCCTCTGCACCATCCTTAAAAAAGCCTCCGTTACTCTCCACACCATCCTTTTGGGAGTGGGTGGCACTATTTACAACAATCACACGCTGGAGCCTCTTAAGGAGCTGGGTCTTGATTCTCAAAGGGTTAAGAAACTTGCTTCCAAGCTTCGTATTCATTCTAGCATTTACGCTGCCAAACTCTTCCAGACGTGCCCTTTTCAGCACTATTATCAATTCTCATCAGGAGACGGTTTCAGGTCAAGCCTGCAACTCTCCTGATTTCCATTGATCTTTTTTTTTGGTGGAGGAGTTTAGTACCCGGTACCAAAGTGGCTCCTTTCCCTATATTAATGTGGGGAGTGTTTCTTCACTGCCTGCATAGTTTTTATCTTTTTATCAATAACATCTTCTGAACAAGCTTGCTAGCCATATTTAACATGCATGCTTTCTTGCTTTTGTCCTCCTAGACCAGGCTTTTTGAGAGACTGACGCACCTTTGCGAACACATTTGTATACGACACCAAAGGAGCCCTTTGCCAGCTCCTCTTTGATATCTAAGTCCTCCTGGGAGTGTAAGGTGTAAATTGGTAAGGTAACCTCTCATTGACTTGATTCGTCATTTGCGTGTTTGTGCGTGTGTGTGTGTGTGTGTGTGTATGTGTGTGTGTGTATGCGTGTGTGTATATGGTGGGCGCATGTATGTGCGTATTATACCTGTGTATGTTAAGTGTTGTGTGTATGTGTGTATGTGTATTTGTGTTTGTGTGTGTGTGTGTGTATGTATTTTTGTGTTTGTGTATGTATGCATGTGCGTGTGTGTGTGTGCATTGTGTATGTGTGTTTATGTTTGTGTGTATGTGTGCGCACAAACGTGAATTTGTAAGTGTGCGTATCTCTGTATGTATGTGTGTATGGGTATTTGTGTCTTTGTGTGTGCGCATGGGCGTTTGTGTCTTTGTGTGTGCGTATCTCTGTGTGTATGTGTGTATGCGTGTATGGGTGTTTGTGTCTTTGTGTGTGCGCAAGTGCATGTATTTTTGTGTTTGTGTGTATGCGTGTGTGTATTTGTGTGTGCGTATATGTGTGTATTTACGTGTGTATTTATGTGTGCGTGTATGTGAATTTGTGTGTGTGTGTGTGTGTGTGTGTGTGTGTGTGTGTGTGTGTGTGTGTGTGTGTGTGTGTGTGTGTGTGTGTGTGTGTGTGTGTGTGTGTGTGTGTGTTTGTGTGTGTGTGTGTAACAGCAAGCAAGCCGCGCATTGCACAACACTGGTACTTACCAATCGCATTGCCTTGTGGTAGTCTTCTGTACTAAAAGCGACGCATAGCCCTCAGGACAAAATCAGCAGGTGCGAAGAGCCGATACGAGTACAAAATGCTTATATAAAAAAGTGACATATACCTGGATATATGTAAATTGTAAGCCAACTAGTGGAAGCTGGTCAAAGTTAGCGAATTGCTTTGCCTCCCTTCTGATAAGTGCGCGTGGGCATTTCTTCTACTGGGCAGATAGAGTTTCATAGGAGTTAGATAGACAATGGCCAACTTGCAAGCAGCTTTGTGCTGACCAGCAACGTTGTCCTCCAAAAATTCCACACCGTAACCAATTGGGCTGTCCAGAGTTCTGGGAACCCAAGCTCTGCGGACGAGGGTCCAAACTTGTAGCTTTGGCAAACCATGCTATCACCCTCCATTCTACTTGACATGAGGTCCTTAGTTCGGCTGTATCATTCTTTACTCTGCGCCTGCTGTGAAAGTACTGCTCTAAGTCTGGGGGAGCTTTGGATTTATTGTTGACTGGCAAGGACCAGTCACAGGCCGATCAGCCAAACAGTCTGGCTTCAAGAAGGTCCTCATGTAATTGTAAATTTAAGTCTGGGGGAGCTTTGATGCATTTGCCCACCACATTTGGATTTGGAGACCAAAAAAAGCCAATCTTTCTAGTCTATAAACAAGGCCCTCGATTCCTCCGGCAAAGCATATGCAGCCTAGCAGTCGCGCTTTTTGCCTGATGGCTCTCTCAGTAACCTGTAACTACTCCAGCAATGCATTGTAATAATGACCAACATAGCTATGTGGCTGCATGTATTGCGTCTACCATGCCTTCCCCCTATAACCAGTTTGTTTGTTAAGTAAAGGTCGGAATATGGTTTATATTAAGCAAAAAGGTGTTTTTGTTTTTCAACATAACTCAGAAGTTTACAAATTTATTAGTGCAGCTGTCGATCTTTTTGATTGATTTATTTGCTTGTAGGGACCTATAGGTTGAGCAGCCATGCCAGGCTGGAGGCCTTTGTAATCCAAACTAAACTAAACTAAGCTTAAGCAAAAAGTGAGCGCGAAAGATTGCAGCTTTCTGGTGCAAGCCCCACAATTCATGTCAAACCGTTGCTCCGATTATGTAGGAAATCATACAGGGGTGCTCACGTGAGCAAGGGGTGCTAAAGTTCAAGGAGCAAAAGTCTCATCCCCGGTAGAACCGTACTGTCACTACAGGCACAGGGCGCCTTGGATGTTACTCATTGCATTTGCTGTACATTAGCTGCCGGACGCTGGTCCCGTCCTCTAGGCTGCTGCCCAGTAGCTGCTGCATCGCAGCCAATCACTTGATTCGCATGCTTCTTGGTGATCAGATCCAGGCACAGTCTGAGGTGCATGAGCTGATACAGCAGCGTCTCCACGGCGTGTTGAGGCGGCACAAGCAAGAGGGCCTCAATGTTAACCTGCAGGAAAATTATCGACACATCAACCCGTTGATCACACAAACCAGGCATTTCCTGCAGCATCCACACAAATGACTACAACAAGGGGGTCTGGGGAATAATTTTTGGGTTTGAATCCAGTTCGGGCAGGCTCTGTCGGGAATTAATTTGTGAATTCGAGCCCCCCACTGGTAGCTGATGCTTGTATGCTGATGCTGATGCTGCTACTGTGCAGGCTGCCCATTGGCTGCATGGGAAGAACCACAGCTGAGTGCTTGCATGTGTGAGGGAATCCCTCAATCAGAGAAGCAACCCTCTCTTACCCACTCGCCATCTTCACTCTGTGTGGATGCCCCAAAGGAAGGGCCTGAAGGGACTGTGAGGAGGCTTGTTCTTGGAGCAGCATGCATGGACGCCCCACGCCTCTTCACAGCTGCGCCCCTTGCCTTTGCCTATGCCTCTGCCAGCTCCCTGAGCTGCCTCTCCCTCTGCAGCTTCTCATGGTCTCTCAGCTGAGCGGCCAGCCTCTCAGCTGACAGGGGCTCCAAAAACGGGTCAGGGGTTCACAACCAGGGCACGCTGGGAGCTCATTTTCAAAAGCACCCTCAAAACCACTTAAAATAATTTATTTATCACTTCGAATTTAGTTCGGAGAGGGCTTCGAGAATTATTAAAAAATTTCGTTCTTTTGCCAAATAATTATTTAATTTCCGAAGTGATCGTGAACCTACGGTAGGTGCTTTCATTCTAAGTAGAATGACATCCTTTTCATTTGTGTCGGGGGCTAGGAAGGGGAGTTCAAGGTAGAGAATAATTATTGCCAGACGCCATGATATACATGAGCATATGTGCGCATATCAGGATTTCTAATGCAGGCTCATGCTCAGTGCTGGCGGCTGCAAATTTACAGCTATTGTCAGCTTTTAATATTGCAAATTGGGGCTTGCTTGAGCCATGAGCATATGAAGTCCACCCCTTTTCTAAAGGGGAGTCGTCCCCTCTGATCAAGATTACAATCACGATTCAGTAAATTCAACCTAATATTATGTAAAAGAGTATGTAAAAGAGTGAAGGCCTGGTTGGTTGAATGTCAGCATATGAAGAGGCGAACATACCTGCTCCTCCATCCAAGCCATGTCGTTTGTCTCTGCTCCTTCTAGTGCGCTGCCTGCAGGCGCACTGGCTGCGTTGGCTGCAGCCTTGGTTGTACTGTGAGAACCAGTCTTGTTGAGCAGCGCATTCATTGCAGCCATCGCGGCAGCAGGCAGTTCCCGGAGCGCTTTCACCTTTGTGTGCACCGCAAAGTAGAGGCTTCAGGCCAAAACATGTCTACTTTAAGTATTTACTGTACTGATACTGGTTGTGTTGTGAGCAATTAAATAGTTATTTGGGCTCCTTGCAAAATCAAGTTCAAAAAAATCGATTTTCCAGACCTCGCAGTATTTCTACTTTCCAATAACGTGATTTTACTATTTATTACGGGAATTTGTACGGATCCTCGTTTTGAGCCCCTTCATTCTAAAGAGTAAGGCGAGCTGACACCACACAGCTGCTCTGGGCTTTATTGGGGCTGAGAAATAGAGTTGCTTGCAAGCAGATTCCCTGTCAGAGGGCACACAGTGGGCAGACCCAAGCACATAGCCTACGTAGGGGGTGCAAGACCGTCCAGGAGAAAAGCATGCGTGGTAGAGCGGCAACTCCAGCTTTCAGCAGGCAGCCATTCTGAATCCAGCAGAAGAAGCTGTAGCTTCAGCTGCAGCAGCAGCTGGATCAACGCACACAGTCCCCCATAAAATCACACGGTTGCAAAATTACCATAATTGTTGAGGGGCCTCGCAAAACCGTAATGCTCGCGAATTAATTATTGCAATTACTCTGTCACCTCGCAAAAAATAAGAAGCAGTACGGTATACCATAAGGTATTAGCTGTCAACGATTCCTGAAATACATTTCACACTTTTTCCGTGTCATCCAAGAGGCATACGAGTACAGAACATAGGAACAAGGAATAGGTGTTTTGCTTTCGGACATGGAGCCTTTCTTGGCGCCTCAAAGAAGGCTAAAAAACAGCATGTTCCTGCCTTTCAAGTCACTGTCAACCTGCTCACCAGAAACAATGGCGGGCGTAGCAGGTAGTCAGTGAACAGGCGCAGATGCACTTCTGCCTCTAAGTTTTGGCTGCGCATAATCAATTTAAACAGGCGGGAGGGTGGCTTGGGCCGGGGAGCTGCTGCCTCTGCTGCTGCTGCTGCCCTGCTCTCCTCCTCCTGACCTTCGCGCAGCAGGAGCGCAGCTGCTGCTTTAGAGTTGTCCCGCCCATGCTTCCACCTGCAATGGCAACCCAAAGTGAAGAGCTTAAGCCACAAATCACAGAAAAACAGGAAGAATAAAACGCAAGAGAAGGATGGCTATCAGGTCAGGTATAGCTGTCGCGCACCTGCCCCCTCCAGACGGAGGTGTTCCCTGCTGCTCGTGGTTGCCTACGCCTGTTTCTTGAGCCACTCCCTCTTCCTCACCCATGCCCACGTCCTCTCCATCTCCATTACCTCCCTCAAGCTCCAAGATCGAACCCTCTGCTTCTGCGAGCAGCAAGTCCAGGAGAAATGAGCTGTACGACACAAGGGGCTGCCTTTCAATGTGCGTACAGATGCTGGAAAATGAAACACCACGTTCTAAGGCGCATATGTAGGGTTGGACAGAACGGTCCTGTGTTCTCATATATAAGCCTTATACATAATAATACATATACATACGTACATACCGTACAAATGAGTATTGTACCTTTTCGGATTTACTTCATAGAAGGGTCAATTTGTAGCTCTTAAAAGGGCTCTGATTGCAAACATGATATAAACTTACCCAAAAACGGAAGATTGGGGAGCTACACTTGCCCAAAAAGGCCCAAGACCTTACAAACATACCGACTCACCATCACAAAAGTGTATTTAAACCATAAATTTACAATCAAATAGTCTTCAGCGTATATGTCTGTGTACTCCAGTTGTAAGCTAAATTTAAAGAGACCATCATCCCATGTCCATCCCCTGGCACCCATCTTCCTCCTCCTCCCCTTCTTCTTCCCCCATCAAATCAATTTGTGCACGTGCGTGTGTTCTGTGTGTGTGCCCGTATACACAAATATGTATGAAGTGTATGTGCATGGATGCGCATGTGCGTGCATGCTTATGTGTGTATGCCTGCGTGAATGCGTGCATGCACCTAATCAATTGCGCACGTGCCAAGGTTTGCGCATGCATGTGTGTATGCATGTGCACATCTATGTGTATGTGTGTGTTTGTGTGTGCATCTGTGCGAAACTGTGTGTGTGTGTGTGCGTGTGCATGTGCGTGCGTGCGGGGGTGCGTGCATGCTTGTGTGCGTGTGTGCATCTGTTTGTGTGTGCGTGCTCGTACATGTGTGTGTATATGTGTGTTTATTGTTTGTGTGTGCGTGTGCGTGCATATGCATGTGCGTATGTGTATGTATGTGTGCAATTGTGCGTGAGTGTGTATGTTTCGTTCCTACTCCTGCTGCCGCATCATTTACCCCCCCTGGAGACCCACTTAGTCCCCTTAGCTACTGGCTTTCATGAGACCTCTCTCATACTCAAACTCTACTGCTGCTGCTATCCTGCTGCTTGTTGTGTGGTACATTCCCTTGCATTACAAACAGCATTTAGCACCAAACCGAACACAGCGAATTCCAATTTTCAAGGCCCAGAAGGCCAGACAAGATTGCTTTCGACCATTCATTTATGCTAATAAACTGTGCATACACGATCATTCCGGCTAAAACTCATGTCATACAGATACAGGATTGGTTGATTTGTTTAAACACCCTTATCTATACTTATACGGTTCTGGCCAACAACCCCCTTCACATATGAGAGAATTTACCTTTCAGGGTAAATCTTCATTCTGCAGGGTTGTACATTAGTTTGGGTTCGGTCAAGTTCGGGTTTGCAAACTATCACACGTATCAACAAACGCTTAATATGCCGTTTGCAAACCTTCGAGAGTCCTTCAAACTATAAGCCAAAATTGCGTCCAAACGCAGGAAAGAGCCTTGGATGGCCATCAAACGTCCAGTTATTTCTTGTGCACTGGTTCATTAGAACATGTTATCTATATTCAAGACGATACAAGCACGTTTAAAAGGAGTATGACCACAGAAAACAGAGTTCTCCATTTTAAAATTGCACATCGAACTGCTTGAACAGTTCAAGGGTTTTAAAACTTCCATGAACATTTAACCCTTGCTCCAGAATATGTACCAAACAGCCCTGCATACCTCCCATCTGTTCGTCGTCTAGCCCAGCCTGTAACTGCTGCAGCATGGCGTTGTTGGCCTGCTGCTGCTGCTGCTGCTGCTGCTGCTGTTGCTGCTGTTGCTGTTGTTGCAGCTGTTGCTGTTGTACCTGTGCAAGTCCTTGTACATAAATCATTAACAAGCACAATGGTTGCTCTAAAACAATAGGCACATTCTTTCCTCTTTTTGTCTGCTTTTTGGCATGAGCACTAAGCAAAGCTGCAAAGGGTGAAGGGTGGCGTGCAAAACAGCTCCCTTTGCTAGGCACGCACAGGTTCAAGTAGTGAAGAATAATATCGCTCAACAACATCCCTAATTTAATGGTAGATCTAGGTGCCTGCCGGGCACTTTACGGCACAGTTTTTGCTGGCACCAGAAGGTTTCGCTCTACAGTGTCTGCTGTATTCACCCAGAGAACAACTGACCTGAGCACAACTGACCTGAGCAAAATTGTCTGCTGAATTTACCCAGAGAACAACTGACCTGAGCAGACGGAGCAACGGCAGGTTTCTGTTTTACAGGTGTTGGCGGTGGGCCTGCAATGGATGCGTCCTTGAGCTCCTCCTTTGCCACAATAAGTGACAGAGGGATGCATGCGTACATGGAGACATCTGAAGGCAGCGGATTCTTTAGCAAGCTTCCAATTATTTGCCTGTAGGGAACAAAAAGATAGAAGCGTGGTGCGTTAGCATCCAGAAAGCAAGGCATGTCCAGCAAATGAGTGACGAATGACCCAGCTCAAGTGATTTGACCAAATACTATCCTGGTTGTGGCAGGCATGCTGAACATGTAACTTCCCCACTTTAGGATTGTGAAACTATCTATGTTCCAAAGCTGTAGCTCCAAAGCAGACTGGTGAGGATTACAGCACGCTTGTTTTTAAATAGAAATGCTATATCATCATTCACTCTATTCGAATGGCTGGTTTTACAGCCGTGTCCTGGGAACAAACTGAAGGAAATAGAGGTGCTTTCTATGCATGCGCTCCATAAGCAACAGCAAGGAGGCCTCATTCATGAGCACACCCAAGTTTGAGGTCTGCCTGCTTCATCTCCCACAACCGGCACACCACCGTCACGATCCGCTGCTCACGACGGTGGGACTCAAGACCAGACAGGACTCGGGCCTGCAATTTACAAGGGGGCACAGATTCCTGTTTGCAAGGCCCACAACTTTTGCGCCAGTAAACTTTCACGGGGGTGTGAGGGTTCCAGCCTGGGGAGTTAGGCATAGCCTAAAGTACAATTACAAAGTATGATCACATGCTGCAGCAGGATTACCGAACAGCAGCAGTGCAGTATATGCTGGTGATGCCTGCACTCACTTGCTCAGGACCTTGCAGGTGTGCTGCCAAAACGGGAAGCGGAGGCACAAAGTCAAGGCCAGCAAGGTGCTGGCACCACCTGAACACAGAGCAGTTGCGTGCTTGTACTCAGTATTGATGAACCGTCTGCAAACAGGTCAGGATTGTTTTGGGCTGTTCAAGCAACTTGGGTTGCACTAGTGGCACAGTAGTAATGCCTGTGATAGTGTTGAGAGCTGTTCCAAGAATACCTATATGGTCTGGCTACTCTGGATGCGCTGAATTTGAAGGGAGGTCCTTGTTGATGAGCAACTGCCTCAGAGGCCACGAGGGAGGGAAGGGCGCTGCCGTCGTCACCGGGAAACATGGCCCTCAGGAGGTTGTTGTCGGCGGGGGGCGCAGCATGTGCCGTCACAACACACAAGGCAGGCATGTACTGAAAGACCTGTGGTGCATGTGAATGTGTGCATGTCAGCGCGCGTGTAGAGACAAATTTACTGTGAGACCCGCCCTGTGCCTGTTGTGGAAGTGCGGCTCTACGACTGGGGGAGCTTTTGGTCCTTGACTTTATACTCGCTTTATGACAAGTATCTGTGAGAACCCAAAAGCTCACAAGCAGTGGAGCTCATCTGAAGCATACACTTCAGATGGCAAGGAATAAAGATGCAAAACAATGCAGCAATCTAGCAAAGAAAAAGGCAGGATGTGGTAGATTTTTGAATGAGTATGCAGAGGGGGGAGGAAGCAAAGAATCACGCCAAGAGGGTGGAGGTGGGTAAATATATATACCAAGTATATGACAATACACAATTATGGTTAATCAGATTTGTATGGCTGTTTGCCCATTTTCCATGCATTTATTTTTGCAAATTAGATAGTATTTATCACGCAAACGACTCACCACACGCGCCAGGGGTTTTAAAGTTGTCGAGCTGGTTGCAAAAGCATTTGGCACAGATGTGGGTGCCTCCTTCAGCAGCTCCATTTCTATGCTCAGCGGATGGGCCTGCACACACGGAAGAGTGCGGCAAAAGGAGTTACAGGATGGCCATGACAAGAAGGTGTAAGTAAGCAAATTCAGCTTTGATCGGCACCCTCACCGAAGCATATTCCTCCCTCGAAAACAACATGAATCATGTAATGAGTTTTAAAGAAAATAAGAACAGAGGGACAGGGTCATGTCCACACGCCTCACCTTGTAAGGGTCCTCATCTTGTTCTACGGGTTCAGATACTGCCGCTGCTGTCATGCTAGCAAAGTGCTGTGCCTCTTCGAGACTGCCTCCAATGTTTGCATTACAGTTGATGTGGAGTGCTTCACGCGCGGCCACCAGTTGAGAGTAAATGACGTACAGGGGCGTCGGCAGCAAATCGGCTGTGAGTTCATGCAAAAGGGCAAATTAGCACTGTAGTCTAACGAGTGCCGCGCGCCATGTGCCTGATGGAAAAGTGGTGCTCTATGTGAGCGAAGTTGCACCTATAGGTCTCAGCACCGTTCGCTTTAGAAAAGGGGAAAACTCAGGGCTTTTAAACCTGACCAGAGCACACACAACACCCCTGGATTTTGGTGAAGCGAGGTGATGGTGGTGTGATCTGCAGGGGTGCAAGCCGGGTGTAAAGTTCAGCAAACGACATCAAAACCAGGCAGAATAGACGCCATAAGACGTCCCTGAAGGTTGAAACATAGGGAAGGATGCGTGTAACACTTCCTTAACGTCTGTGTGAGCGTAAATAGACACCGTGCTGTGCGTGCTGTAAATTGACCAGGTCCTCAATATACATACACACAAGGCAATTCAGTCAAAACTGATGCTTTGAATATTCGTGGTAATAAAAAACATGACCTAGGGCGAGTGGGAGGTGCCGAAATGGACAATCCGCTTGTGCGCGGAGGTATTGCTTGAATGAGAGACATGAGGTTGATGAGGGATCAACAGACAGGGGTTCTGTGTTTGCTACCGTGACAAGGACTGTGTTAGCTACCGTGACAAGGGCTGGCTCTCTCACACAATGTGTTTGCCTCACCCGCTGCTTTGCACATCTTTCCTCGCAGGTTGGACAAAGGTGCAAGCACTTTGTTGATGGGCTCGGCTGTTTTTTCAAGATTCCTGAGCGAGTCCTACGTGAGCAGCCATGTGACATGCATGCGTTTAGATGTTTTGGATGACTGACCACAGCTGCTCCAAGGCAGGCATGGACAAGCCTCAGAGGTTGAAAGAAGCTTGCAACAAAGCCACAAGCCCCAGAGAAGAACAAGAAGGACAATAGAAGCAGTTACTAAAGCCTGCCTCAATTCCCCCTGCTCATTTACCTACCCCCCCTCCCACCCCAACTGACCTGCAGGTCATGAAGCACTTGCTCTTGGCTGCCCACCGATTTTTTCAGTACTGCCTTCATCTGCTGAACCTGGTCCAGGTGCTTCAGCAGCTGCTTGCGCTGCTGGTTTTCATGAATCAGACGCTTCTTCATCATTTCGTGCTGCTCCAGCATGCGCTGGGTCTCTTCCTCAGACAGGCCAGGGATTGGTGGCACCCCTGATCCAGCCTCTCCTAAAACAATGGCATTTCAAAGCAAATGCAGGTTAGGGTTGCATCACACATTGTTATTGTTAATGTGTGTGCTCATGTGTGTGTGCATGTGTGTGTGCATGTGTGTGTGTGTGTGTGTGTGTGTGTGTTTGTGTGTGTCAAAGCAAGGTTCTTGTGCGCATAAAATTATACAAACCTTGTTGGCTACCATCTGCCTTCTGCCTTGCTTGCTCCTGCAAAAACTCCTGGCCGTTGGGAGAGGCCAGGAACTCCTCTTGTGGCATTAAAGCTGCTTCTCCATGAACCTTGCTCTGGAAGCCGCGGCAGCTGGCAATCTCGTTCTCAAAATGGTTCTGCGCAGCATTATGTGTCATAAATTGCCTTGAAGGAACAATTTTGCACTGCGCTTGCCTGTTGTCTCCCTTGTGAACAAGTTCCCTGGGAAACAATCAGGGTATGCGTTGCTCCATATGTGACAAGTTAGACCATGAGAAAGCGGCCACACCTTTTCATACAGCAGGTTCTGAAGGGCTGTGTAAGCCCCCTCAAGATCGTTCTTGCTTTTGGCGGTGGCCTCCTTTGTCTGCTCAGCAGCAACACACAGTCTCTTGTTCTGTTCCTTCACCTGAGAAGGTGCGCGCAGCAGAAATGCGCAATGTGCCTGTTGAAAATGTGGTGTTCTACGTGAGCGCGAGGTCACGCTGGCGCGAGGTCACGCTAGCACTCACCCCCGTTTTACAGTGCACGCAATACAGGGATTATAAGCTTTTACAAAGGGCACCCTGCCGCTCCTGAGTTTGCGCTGATTCAGAAGGTGGTGGTTTGATCAGCTGGGGCGCAAGCTGGGTGAAATGTCCAAGAAATGACATCAAAATCAGCCGAAACAGACCACACACACAGACTCCTGAGGGTCGAAAAAGTACAGTAAAATGTGCACTACACGCCTATTGCGTCTGTGTGAGTCTGAACGAACATTGTGCTGTGCATGCTGCGAGTCGTCAACACACACAGGGAAAATGGTGCAAAACTGATGCTTTGTGTGTGTTCCTGGGGGTCAAAAACATGACACAGGACAAGCGGGAGGTGCTGAAATGGACAATTTAGGGGTCTATTTGCGAGCGCGTCCGACGAGGAAGGTATGGCCCTTCTGAGCGTAGGTGCGGACCCAGGCAAAACATACCTCCCCACACACATTTGGGGGTCAAAGAAGGGGGTGAAATGCGTGCTATAGGTCCATGTTGCTATGCAAGCATTTCTGGACACCATGCTGTGCGTGCTGTAAATTGAGGATGCCAATCAGTACACATAAACCGGACAAATGGTGCAAAACCGACGCTTTGTGGGTGTGTGTTTGTGTGTGTGTGTGAGCGAGTGTGTGTGTTGTGTGTGTATGTGTGTGTGAGTATGTGTGTGTATGTGTGTGTGTGTGTTTGGGGTATGTGTGTGTGAGTGTGTGTGTGAGTGTGTGTGTGCGTGTGTGTGTGTGTGGGTGAGTATGTGGGTGTGTGGGTGTGTGGGTGTGTGGGTGTGGGTGGGGGTATGTGGGTGTGTGTGAGTGTGTGTGTGTGGGTGAGTATGTTTGCGTGTTTTAGTGCGTGTGTGTGTGCGTACTGCACGTGTATGTGTGTATGTGTGTGTGCGCATGCACGTGTGTGTGAGAGTGTGTGTGAGTGTATGAGTGTTAAGTGTGTGTGTGTGCGTGTGCGTGTATGTATGTGTGTGTGTGCTGCGTGTGTGATGGAAGCTGTCTGCTTGTGTGTATGTGGGCGAGTGCTGCGTGCGTATGTGTGATTATTTGTGCCTAGGTGTGAGTATGTGTACGTTTGTATTCGCGCGTGTGTGTGTATGTGTGTGTGTGTGTGTGTGTGTGTGTTTGACAGGCGTCTGTGCCTGAGTGTACGTTGGAATGTATGTGTCGTGCTGCGTTAAGATGAGTTTTATGTTTGTTTGTATGTGTGCCTGCACTGTGTATGAGCACGCGCACGTTTGTTTGTGTTTGTCTGCGTGTATGTGTGTGTGCTTGCGCGCCCAGCAGAAATGCAAAGCACCAAGAAAAGACCACGCAGCTTGCCCTCTTGCATTGTGTGATTGTGTGTTTATGTGTGTGTAAGTGCACACATTCGTATGTACGTTCCTACGCAAGCGTTTGTGCATGCTTGCCTATGTTTGAGAGTGTGTGTGTATGTGTGTGTGTGTGTGTGTGTGTGTGTGTGTGTGTGTGTGTGTGTGTGTGTGTGTGTGTGTGTGGGTGTGTGAGAGAGAAAGAAAGAGAAAGAGAGCATGCGCACATGCAAGCATTTGAGCTCGCTGCGTGGGCGCTTCCAAAAATGAGTGCTTTGTGCGTGTATGCATGCGTGTGCGTGTGCCTGTGTGTGTCTTTATTTACGTGTGTGTTTGTGTGTGTGTGAATGTGTGTGTATTGTGTGTGTGTGTGTGTATGTGTGCGCACGTGTGTGTGTGTGTATGTGTGTGTGTGTGTGTGTGTGTGTGTGTGTGTGTGTGTGTGTGTGTGTGTGTGTGTGTGTGTGTGTGTGTGTGTGTGTGTGTGTGTGTGTTGTGTA
>Ga0307963_1000200_pt1 | contig 35581 bp, 31 predicted proteins | sample OrgLakmetagen594_FD_201829 | JGI IMG/M metagenome (GOLD analysis project Ga0307963, IMG submission 201829) | Saline water microbial communities from Organic Lake, Antarctica - #594 | ecosystem: Environmental > Aquatic > Non-marine Saline and Alkaline > Saline | place: Antarctica: Organic Lake... | reverse complement strand
TACCTGCGTAGTTCTTCAAACTGCTGCGATAAACTGGTGTCCGGTCATGTGCTGTTTCTGAACTCAAGAAATGACTGGTCATGATTAAAAAAACTGTTATGTTGCGTTTGCTCCAGATGTATTAAGTCAATGATAACAACAAGCATTTCCCGTTTGGCAACAGTAATCATGTACACAGCTAGGACATGCACTGGCATTCATACATATATACAGGCGCTTGCACACCAACACACACACACACACAAACACAAACACACACACACACACATAAACACACACACACACAAACACATACACACACAAACACACACACACATACACACACACACATGCACAGTGATCTTGAGGCAGCCATTGAAGCACGCACCCAGCTTGGCGCCCAGATTGAAGCCACACTGGACGTACTCGCGTACGCACGTAACGCAGCATTCGATGGTGGCAGAGAAGGATGGGAGAAAAGTGACCGCAGCAGCAGCAGCAGCAACAGCAGCAGCAGATATCAGAGTGGCAGCAATCATCCATCAGAAAGGGAGAGGGGCGATTGCAGCAGCAGCAACAGCAACAGCAACAGCAGCAACAGCAACAGCAGAAGTAGCAAGAGTGGCAGCGGCGGGATCAGCAGCAGTAGGGATGGTAAAGAGCGGGATAGGAGTGAGCGCAATTTTTTAGGTGGTGTATTTGTTGGTAAGGTAGAAGAGAAAAGTGACGATGGATATTTTAGTGGCAATGCTTTTCGAAGTGAGGGTGCAAGCCCCAAGAAGAGGGCCACAAAAGGGGAGCGGTTTCGAGGTAGTGGGAGTATCTTTGAGGGTAACATGCCAGAGATGGGTAGCACTGACGAGGCGGATCTGCAAGGGGAGAGTTATGGCTATACTGAAGATACGGGGTCTGGGTATAGCAGCAAGTGTCAGGTTGGTAAGGGTAGCAAAAAATGTGAGAGCAGCAGCAGCAAAAATGGGATTGGGGGGAGGAGGAGCAGGAGGATATTTATATTACAAGGGTTGAATCATGGCTTTGACGGAGGTGGAGATAGTAGAAGTGGCAAGGAGCTCAGTGGCCGCGTTGGAAAGGCAGGGAAGGGGAAGGGAGGAAACGGGGAGAGGGAGGAGAAAGGGCGGCCAAAAAAATGGAGCAGAAAAGAAGTGGCTTTTGTATACTAGGCTGACAATTCTTTTCCAGGCCCACTAACTCGCTGACGTTGATCACTTGTCGATCCTCCTGCTTCCTCCCTTTCGAACAGACGTGCCCTTGCCCATCACAACTGGCATTAATTGCCAAGAGATTGACTTATTTGGCAAAGGAGATGAAATACCGATGGGGCACTTTTCCTCACTAGATGTGTGTGGTTCCACTGCCTGCATTTATTTAAATTTTTTGTTTTGTGACGAGCTCCTGTTTGTTGGCTTGCTTCAAGATGTAAAAGAACTGCCATGACCTGACATGATTTGTCTGCTTTTGGTTTGAAACGGATCGCGCAATCATTTGATATGCAGTGACATACATCTTAATAAGCGTCAGGCAAGAACGATCTTAGAAACGCTCAATCCAGCCTGAATTGATGGGGAAATGTGGTGTTCTGTCTTGGAAAAGTATTGGTTACAATAGTGGTTGACCTTCAGCCAGGTTGATTGTCTGATCGGCTACTGACTGGTCTCGGCCAGCCACAAATAAATCCTTGGAACAGTAAAAAAGCGTGCACCTCACGACAATAAGTAAGTACACGCTCAAGTAGTTCAACACACAGCTGCTTCCAACCAGCAAAACCTAGAGGCAACCGCTACCTTCCCAAACTGCACGGAAGGCAGCACCACACTCACACTGATCACTAGATGCAACATGGAATTTCAAAAACGCAGGCAGCATAGAAATATCTCTTTCTGAACCTCGAGGGGAAGGGTATTTGCCAAGACCGGCTGAAACCTGCAGAGTACACTGCAGCTTGCTGCAGAAGTTGGTGGAGCCAAGCCGAAGTGCAGAACTACAGGCTCCCAAAAGACTCAAAAAAATAGTCAACGTGAACGCTGGCAACACTCCAGAGACATACAACATCCAACCTGGAGAATAAAAATAAGAGAAGCTGTTCAGTGGGGATCAGGTGGATGGAAGGCAAAAGCCTACACACCACCAGGAGCAGCATTGCTCAGATGTTTGTGGGGGTTGTGTGGCTGCTGTAGATGGTGCCTGTTGCTCCTAGTAGGATGGTGTGAAGGGTTTTACAGGGTGTTTGAGTAAGCGAGGCATTGGCAGCTTATGTTGTTCTCGTGCCTTTTTTCTGCTTGTTGAGTAGGGGAAGTGTCTACACGGTACTTAATTTCGATCAAATGTATATCACGTTTGTTTAATTGTATGTCTTGATTTCATAGCCAGGGGGTATGGATTGACCTGTCGCCCTCTACTACTAGGTTATTATGGCGGGTAGCTCTTTTTGCATTATTGGCAGACCTTGTTTGGCACTTTTTTGTTGGGTTTCGGTTTGGGCGTGGTTGCTGAGTCGAAGTAACTGTGCTTGCATCTGGCTTGCTGAATTTCTGCCGCTGTTGTGCATTGAGATTGGAAGGTAAGAGCCAGGTTGAAATCATTCCTATCTGCGTCTCCCCTAATGAGCGAATGACGCCCTTGTTGTACCATTAATTCACGACTGCCTACATCTGCTTGTGCTAGCAGGCATGCACCCTGTGTACCTTGTTGAATTGCTTTAAGGATCATTTGTTTAGCAGCTTCACAGATGGGAGTTGTTTCACAAACAAAGAAATTAGCTATCAGTCAATCGGAGCTGGAGGAGTACACTACCCTTAATCTAACAAAAATACAACAGTGAATCCTGGAGGCACAACCATCATCGAAACCGTGAAGCAAAAGATCCGAGCTGGCAGTAATTATTGCTGCTTTGAAACGAACTCAACCAAAGTCAACAAACAGTGCTGGCACCATGAAATGGCACCATGACTGGCACCATGACAAATAAAAAAACAGCATCCGCTACCCCCAGCGCATAACCACTGTACACCACATCCAGAAATTTAAACACACAATTTATCTTTATAAGGTAAAAGCTCATGCTGGCATCCTAGGGAATAAGTGCACCGACGCCTTGGCAAAATGCTCCGCGGAAAGTCAAAATGGCCATGAAATCCACATGAACACTTACATTCACCCCCATTCACCCATCTTCTGTCCAGCAAGGGTGGAAAAACCTTCCTAAGCTTGCCTACCAGATACTCGAACACCTGCCTTGTAAACCTTTGTAATCTTGTTTCCCCCAATAGGTCCTCCCCCAACAGGTCTTCCCTTACCTATGATTTGTTTGAAGCTGATGTTGATGTCCAGGATGAACAGCATGCATGCTATTTTCCACTGCACACACCCCCATACAGCGTCTCTTCAAGAGATACGAGTCCTTATTCTCAAAGGCAATCGCATACGACGTTTTCTACTTTTGTTTGCACCAGAATAACAACAAACTTATTTTTTCTGCATTAACTGATGTTTTTTATGAGCAGACTAGCAATCACACGCTAGGACTGAAAGCCTTTTCTTGTAAACCTTGTAACTTTCCACTGGCTGAGACCAATAATTGGTTGGCGCCAAGACCAGCACAAAAAGACTATAATCAGCCTAACATACATGGCTGCCGGCCATCAACCTTGTAGTCCTCTGTAGCCTATATGGCCTACCTGTCTTGTCAAAACAATTCCGCAAAACATAAATACATCAAAGGAAACGGAGCCACGTAACGTGATAAAAGATACAACAGGTGCACATAGATCAAGGTACAAAGATACATTAGATAAGGTACATGATCTATAAGGTGCATCATGATTTATATCACGATTAGATAAGGTACATGATCTGTTATAATTTATAATACAGAAATTTAAAGGAAACAGGTACACGTGATGAAAGATACAACAGTGGAGTGGTTGAAGATCCGGCTGAACACGTGCTGTTTTCCTATAGAAAGCCAACAAATAGGGTCAGGGTGGCCAGGATGAGCTTTAACCCCTGTCAATTTGCGCTAACATCAGTTTAGAAGAATACATGCACATCCATGCAAGTGTTCATTTAAAGTAAAAATGGTGTCAATCAGCTGAGGGGGCAGAGAAGGACTGGCTTCTCAGTGCAAAAAGGGGAAAATTTGAGATAGTCCCAATCACCCCCCTCTGTAATGGTATATGTATAATCAGTTATACTATTACAGAGGCGCTGGCCAAGATGAGCAGCATGTCCTTTTCGTTCCGCTGCGTCACTCCCCACGTCATTTCTCTCCACAGAAAATATGCACCTCTGTTTTCCCCATCAGGACCTCACGATGTGTTTGCTTTCTTGATCCAGAACAATAACAAGTTTAATTTTATTGAACTAATGCGTTTTATGAGCAGGCTAGCAGTCACACTCTTTGACTGAAGGCCTTATCTGTAAACCCTGTAAACCCTGAAGCATTTTTTTGTAAACCTTGTAACCTTACCTTACCTACATGGCCTATTTATCTTGTCTCATAACAATTATGCAAAACTGAAATCTATCAAAGGAAACAGAGCCACGTAATGTGACTCATGCCAACGTGTTTTCTCTACAGAAATTTAACGGAAAAATATACACAGGAAGTGGAAGCCACTCCCCACATTGTTCTAAAAAAGGTAGCCTGAATCAATTCCTATTATTCAACCTTTCCAAAGAATGGAATGGAAAATTTAATGGGACCAGGAGGTCTGCAGGTTTAATGAAATATTATAAAGGGACACGGTGAAGATTGAGAAATAAGAAATCGTTTGGAACGTGCAAGTGGACTGCTGATTTACCTGCCAAGCTTTGTCGGCCGAGGGGCCGGAAGATCAGCGGATGTAAATTAGTTGTACAACTGGCATAGTATGGATACATAACTCAGCCTGCTAATGACCTTTTAAATAATACAGTATAATACACCCCACTACTATTACATCTACACTTCCGCTAATCGTTCGGCCCCTCGGCCGCCATTCGTCTCAAAGCAGCTCCTGCATGCGCATATTTAATCACTTTTAGAAAGAAAACTCCTTTGTGTATCATTTGGCAAGAATAATAATAATACAAAGTCAAACAGTTCTATTCCGGCTCGTGTCCACCGAACTGCTGGAGGGGGATTTTTACACTTGTGCCCAATACCAAAAGAGACACTGAACTGGCTAACAAAGCCCTCCTAGCGGAGAAACGAGAAAAGCATCTGGGCCGTTGACACCCATACCTGCCAACAAAAAACTGAGCTTGCCACACAAAAAGGGGCAGGAGAAACAGACACACTGGAACTACACAAGACAGGAAGGAACAGGCCAAGGGCAGCAAGTTGCTGAAGTCAAGGAGAGCAAGGGCTTAAAACTAAGCTGCCAACTATCTAAGGAACAAGCATAAAAAGGATGGTTAGCACAGCGCAAGCTGTGCTAAGAGAGTACTAACTAACGTTCGGTTGCACTCGCCTCCAAGAACTAGAGTACTTCTGCGAGTACTCAGCAGTTTGCAATGTATCCTCACTATACACTGCTATTCTTTTGAACTCGACCCTTCTCTTTCCAACGTGAGCTCTTGTTAAAAGCACTTTTATAAGCATGCTGCGACACTAAAGCATGCTGTGACAAAAGCATGCTGCGACTAAAGCATGCTGCGAAAAAAGCATGCTGCCATTAAAGCATGCTGCGACACTAAAGCATGCTGCGACACTAAAGCATGCTGCGACAAAAGCATGCTGCGACTAAAGCATGCTGCGACGCTAAAGCATGCTGCGACACTAAAGCATGCTGCGACAAAAGCATGCTGCGACTAAAGCATGCTGCGACACTAAAGCATGCTGCGACACTAAAGCATGCTGCGACAAAAGCATGCTACGACACTAAAGCATGCTGCGACAGTAAAGCATGCTGCAACACTAAAGCATGCTGCGACACTAAAGCATGCTGCGACACTAAAGCATGCTGCAACACTAAAGCATGCTGCGACACTAAAGCATGCTGCGACACAATCCACGTTTGCTTTCTACAAAACCTACAGCAGGGTGTGCAGCTATTCCTTCTGAACATTTTGCTTCTCCTCAGGTCTAGCAAGGTCAGGAGGAGTCTGGATCTTGGAGCTTGGTTCCCCATGGCACAGGGGCTGATTAGTGCACCTCTTAGTTTGTGAATAAGTATACATGCTTCAAGACAGGATTGCTAACGCATCTGCTCATCGGTTTCTGATCTCATCATTGCTTTCTTTATTCACACCTGCTTCAGGGCCGGTGTCATCCACTAGGCCAGAAAACATGGAGCTGCGGTTCTTCAGCAGCTCCACTGGAGCTCCACATTCCTGCAGATTGACGTTTTGTCGTAGACACATACACATAAGCAAGCGCAAGCACGTGTTTATGCATGGTTGGTCACAATGAGTCAGGTACAATGCATGCAAGGCGCGTAGGGTAAAAGAGAAGGCAGAGGGCACACATACTGAAAGGGTGTGAGAACAGTTTAAAGATCTAAGCCAACTTCTGCCAGGCTGGTACTAACAAGTTTTTTGCTAACAGCAGCATATACATGTATATTTATTGTTAATGAACTTAGAAGCCACGCACCACGTTTGTCGGGCTTAAACCTCTGCAGCACAGAAGTGAGCAGACAGATCACTTATCACTAACAACATGTCCATGCATACGTACTCCCAAAGCAAAATCATACCATTAGTTTGCTGCACAAAAACACGCACAGACCCTCTCCTTTGCCCATAGCAAGCACCTTAATGAAAAAGACAACCAGTTAGCACAGTAAAAGCAGCAAACAGACTTCTCCCACAGTTCATTACCCCTCCCACAGTTCATTACCCCCCCACGCCCGCTCACAAAACACGCAAGCAAGCAATTTTTTTGCACACAAGCATACACACACGTACGCACACACATACCTCAAGCTTCTAAACACACACTCTGTTACACACACCTTCAATTCTCCCCCGGCCATAGCGAGCACTTTGCTCGCGTATATGATAGTATCTAATCGATGTGCGATGGTCACTGTTGTGCGCTCCGCAAACACACATCGAATGGTTTGCTGAAAGCAAACAGGAATGGTGTGATTACGATTGGCACAGATGAAATGATGATGGAAGTGTGTTTAAAACATATGCTCCAATTTCTTTGACCAAAAAAGAAATCAGGAAACACTCCATTTACAACTGACATGATTTGTTCATCAGTTTAGGGCTGTTAGGAATCAGGCCACGTTTGATTTATGAATTGCAAGGTCAGTGGGAAGCGTTTTTGCCACGGCAAGATATTGCGCACAGCTCATAAATGTGCGCTTGACCTTATGGTGAGATTAAATTGAGCAAGTTGCAAAAAGGCTAGACAATTCCTGGGAATTTCCTACCAATTGCAGCATTGGCCACAACTACTCATGTCGTGCAAGCCCCCCCATACTGCATTAAAACAATTTCTAGGATTTTCCTACCAATTGCAGCATTAGCAACAACTAGCAGCAACTACTCATGATGTGCAAGCCCCCCCAAACCACATACTTCAACTTCAACCTCAAGCTTACCCACCACGCCTGGAACAAATGCAGCTGTCATATTAGCTTCAATGCCAATGCAACATTGAAGTGGCACTTTTCCCTGGGTCAATGTGAGGGCTAAAATTATAACTGCCTGTGTTTCCTCTTCCATTTACAACGCCTCACTTGGATCAAGGCATCCGTGTGGAGATCCATCGCTGCTGTGGCCTCATCCAGCAGCAGCACCTTTGTGCGCTTGAGCACACAGCGTGCCATGCACACCTGCGTATTCATGATGTTTGAGAACACAAGTGGCTAGTGCGCTTGAGCACACAGCGCGCCATTATTCACACCTTCGCAAATGCGTTATGCACAGTGTTTCCGTGCACACAAGTGTGTTTGTGCAGACAGCATGCCATGTTTGCTGCAATGAAGCTGCACTGGCTTCATCCAGTAGCAGCACCGTTGTGCTCTTGCTCTTTACCAGCAGTGAGAGCAATGCACACTTGATTGTTAGTGTGATTTGTGTGTATAAATTGATGGTGTACTTTGGAATGCACCATATCTGAACTGTATCTGTGCAAGGATTCCAACTAAGGAGTTTAGAGGTGAGGATTCCAACAATGCTGAATCTTGCAACGCTGCTAGATACGTCCATTATCAAAACCGTTTTTTTCTAATATACACACACACATACGCACACACACACACACGTGCACACACACATACACACGCATGCGCGTAAACGCACACAGAAGTACAGTTGACATACACACCAGCTGCTTCTGCCCGAGCGAAAAGTTGCTGCCACCCGGAGACACGGCAGCGTCAAGCCCCCCTGGCAGCCCCGCCACGGCATTCCGCAAATGCACCAAATCAAGCGCACGCCACAGCTCAAAATCTGGTACCTGCATGCGTGAAAAGGAGAGTGGGGAATGTGCGCATTTGCAAGGGTGTGAGGCAGGTAGTTAAAATCCATTGAAGTGTACGTTTTAATAAAGGCGATTGCTGCTCAATTGTTGTACGTGTGCAAATGCAGATCACGTGTGTCAGACACATTTTTTTATTCATGTGTTATGGGGTTGCTGGTAGTATTGTTTGAATTCTCTATAGAGATCAGAGATCAGAGGTGGGCAAGAACTCTTATGTTGCGCAAAAAGGAAGGGGAGGCGGCAGAAGCATGTTCGAGGGGCAAGAAAACTAGCCAGGGTTAGGGAAGCAGGAATCTGGTAATAGAGGCCAACCAGCACCGGAGCGTGCAGGCGAGTTGCATTCATTTGTAGCTGCATGCATTTTAAGGTACATCTCGTCTACCGTGTTGGTGGAGGAGCTTTACGGTACTTGGTACCAAAGTGGCTCCTTTTCCTTAATTAATGCGGGGAGTGGTTTTCACTGCCTGCGTAGTTTTTTCTTTTTCTGTTTCGTACCGTGTTGAACGGGTCCAGGTTTGAGCGCACCGTCCCCTGGAACATAACCGGCTCTTGTGGTATGATGGCGAGGCGCGCGCGCATCTGAGATCGAGTGCAACAACGGAAGTCTCTGTTTCTGGATTGTCTTGCTGTGCTGGTGTGGGTAAACAAGAGTGAGCAAGGACGTTGAGCCACTGCGCTTTACAGCATTAAAAGCGATCAATTATGAAAGCAAGAACACACCTCGTGCAGTGGCATTGCGGCGATGTTGACACCGTCGATCAAGATCCTGCAACAGCGTGAAAGAAGATTGTTACGTGGATATATGTATCGCACGAAGCATAGAAATGGCATCTGTCGAATTACCCTTTTCCAACGTTTCAAAGATGATTACATTTGAGATATATCTCAGGCACTGAAAATACAAAAATAACGTATGTTTGCCACAAATTTACGCGATCAGGTGGCCACCCTAATATAATAAACACACGCGGCATAAAAAATTCAGGCATAGCAAAAGAATTAAGTGTGCAGTGACAAGCGCTCCCTTCATTAACATTTATGTATTGGTAGATTCAGTACTCGTTGGATGTGTACGTAACACGCCTCTCTTTGTCCTGCACCATACGTATGCAAGGAATCGCTGGCAAAATAAACTGTTGAACACGCCTCTCTTTGTCCTGCACCATACGTATGCAAGGAATTGGCATTGTCCTGCACCATACCTGCCATATGACAGCTCAAACATCCGAAACAGGGCCATCAGGAGTGTGGTCTTTCCACTCCCAGTCCGTCCCACCACTCCAACCTGGCCAGACGATAATGGAGAACGTGGATGTGACTGACAGTGATTTCCAATCCTTGAACAGAACAAACTGAACTGGAACTTTTGGTGGCAGCTCCTTTCAGGTATTACTTCCAAAACGACCTGTGCGCGTGCTAGAATAGTGGACATTACTGCATACAAGCCGACCATGTCCGCACGCATGGGCTAAATGTCTGCTTGGCATCACATACAATAATCCATCCTTAATACTATTGGGGTGTTGGTCACTTAGGCACGAGCGTTCTTTGGGAAAAAAACGGTGGAAAAGAAAACGTGCGTCACTTTCTCCTTTGCATATTTCCTCACACAAACACTCACAGGCTCTGTAAAAAGTATTCGCAACCTGTAATTCTGTATGTGCACTGTTCCATGTGAGTGCAGATAAGCATCAAAGCCAAATGGGTCGCCCCAGCATCATTTCTTATGCTTGTAAGCATCCGCTAAAAAAGGAAAAAACTTTGCAGGCAGCAAAGTCTCTTCCCACATTATTAAACGAAAATGAGCCACTGGTTTTTTTATACTGCCACAACAACAAAAAACAGGACTCCTGGCTCCTAGTGGTGGTGCACTTAACAAAGCCTGTGAGCATCCACTTAATACCAGGCAGACACCGCTTGCAAAGAACTGAAGTTAACTCACACTTTACCTCTGCACTCTATTCACTTTGTCAGTGTCATTCAAATGGAACGACACTAGCTTCAGTGCACTGTCCGCTGGCACTGAAGTTAGTGTCGTTCCATTTGAATGACGACACTGACAAAGTGAGTAGAGTAAAAAAAAAGGAGACTGCTTTTATTTGTTTGCATGAACTGTTTCCCGTTTAAGTGACTGCCTAAAGGCTATGTTAAGGGCTTCATCAACACCAGCAGCTTGTTTGTGGCTCCTAAGCAGACAGTGGCATGTTAAGTGGATGCTCACAGGCTTTGGAAATTACAAAATCACCAGATGCTCTATGACCTACCTTTTGAAAAGTTACTTGGGGAATGTTTTTCCTCTTGTTTCGCCGCGAGCGTCTATTTGACCGCTGTCAAAACACGCTATTCAATTTGACCGCTGTCGAAACACGCTATTAATTAAGCTTCTGGTGTTGAGGTCTTTTACAAAGCCCGTGAGGAATCGCTTGAATTAAACAGACAAGGCCGGCACAGAACAGTCCCTTGTGCTAGCTTTTACTCACCTTGTCAGCATCATTCAAGTGAAATGACACTAATTTCAGTGCTAGCGGAGCACCAGGGTAGTAACGCAGGCACACCTACGAGCACACAAAAAGATAATAATAACGATGTGTTCCTTACGTTGAACTCCAGGTTGCGACCCCTGGAAAATTCTCTATGCAGCACGATCCTATTTTAAATTTGCGCGGAGCAAGCGTGTGCGGTCAATGGTCAATGGTGCCATTTCCGGTTTCATTACGAAATCTTCAGGTTCAAAATTAATCCATCCCAGCAAGCGCGTGCTGTTCTAATTATCAGTCACTGGGTCAGCTCACCCGATCGAAGGTGATATCCCCTCTTTTTGGCCATCCCCCCTCCAGCACCTTCTCACCTGCAAAGTCATTGTACCAAACAAAAAGCCACTGTAACAACCACGCACAATTGCAAGACACCTGCTCACCGGCAAATGCACCAGTCATCATTGCTGTACCAAACAAAAAGCCACTGGAACAACCACGCACAAGACACCTTCTCACCAACAACTGCACCAGCTGTCACGCACTGCCGCACTTAACAAAAACGCCGTCACAATTACACACAAGACACCTCCTCATGCGCAACTGCACCAGGCAAACTGGACAACAGGTGCTGTCACAACCATACACAAGGATACAGTGAAATGTTGGATGGACCGTCACAACCATACACAGAATACAGTGAAATGTTGGATGGACCGTCACAACCATACACAAGGATACAGTGAAATGTTGGATGGACCGAGCTGGTAGGTCGGGTCTGGCCCAATCCAAAACTATTATCACATGCATAGATGGCGTGTACTCTGGTAGGTAAGGTCTGGCCCAATCCAAAACTCAATCGAGGGAGCTCTGTTCCACAATTGGTGCTGCTGTTTCATTTCCGATCAATTGTGAGCTTGCAAGTCAGGATGCAGGATTGCACATTTGCCGCATGAGCATGCAATGCGCATACCGTAAGCCAGCATGTCGAGCTTGGGCAATATGCTATTAGTATAGCCTACAGTAAGCGCGTACACCCATACGTACCCACAGCCACAGCTACAGCCACACCCACATCCACACACGCAGATACACACGCACCCACTCCCATACAAGCAAATACACACGCACCCACACGCACAACCACACCCACTCGAGGATGAAAAGCTGCCTCCCCCGGACAGGCTCAAACCACGCCCCTGTGGGCTGGGTTTACTCAGGTTCTGGGCAACCTGGTCCTGCTTGCTCAAACGCTTGGCAACAGCGGTGTTGGGAGAGGGGGGATCGTTGTGGTAGGGGACGGTGGATGAGGTGAATGAGGTGGTGGGTGCAGAATGAAGCGGCAACGATGTAGTGCACAGAGCGGGTGAACGCCAGCCATCGCTGATCCTGTGCGCGTTGATGGCTTGCGCCTTTTTGAGCGGCGTGAGTGAGTGGAGAGGAGGGCTGTGGGGGCCTGAGCTTGGGGAAGGGAAGCCAGAGGATGGGTCGTCGTCCATCATCCCTTCCACCTGTAAACACAGGGTGTGAGTTCACACACGACTGATTAGGCAAGTGAGTCTCTCTCTCTCTCTCTCTCTCTCTCTCTCTCTCTCTTCGCAGGAATTTTAGAGGTTGTGAGTGTCGTGCACTGTAATTCTGTAATTGGTTCCTCAGAGAGCAAAACCTGACAACACTTTTGATGCAGGCATCTTCTGAAGTCAAACTTATGAATTAGCATGCCAAAGTGTTTTGCAGGAGTGTGCGCATAATAAAAAAATCCAAGTACAATCTAATTTGGTAACATGTATGAACGTGGAGGTTCAGCAAGTGAACCAGTTTTGAGTCTATTAAGACTATGAAGCAATAATACCTCCCATGGTATTTCTCAGATGCAGACCCAAGTTGGATTTTTTTAAAGAGCGTGCCGGCACAAGTTTAGCAAGACAATCAGCATAGTAACAAATGAAATGAGAGGGTACAAAGAGGAGAGCCGCCTCGTGGCGCTTTAAATGTATGTTCCTCGCTAGCAGAATAGCCCGTTCTGTCCTTATTTAAGGTAGGCCTTGGATTTGTCAAATCATTATCATACATAGGCAACCAGCTATAACAGTATCTTACCAGTCGAGAAAAGTGCACAAAAAAGAAGCACTCAATTTGAACGACAAAAGTCATTCAATGACCGGGACCCTCCCGATTCACATGGCATGCTGCCTATGCAAGTGCGAATTTAATGTAACACGCTGCTCACCTGTGCCAGGTTTGAAGCTGCCTATGCAAGTGCGAATTTAATGTAACACGCTGCTCACCTGTGCCAGATTTGAAGCTGCCTATGCAAGTGCGAATTTAATGTAACACGCTGCTCACCTGTGCCAAATTTGAGGCTGCCTATGCAAGTGCAAATGTAACACGCTGCTCACCTGTGCCAGATTTGAAGCTGCACTGTGACACGCTGTGCACCGTGCTACCGCTGCTCACCTGTGCACTGTGCCACCGCTGCTCACCTGTGCACTGTGACACGCTGCTCACCTGTGCCAAGTTTGAAGTGCCTATACAAGTGCGAATTAATGTAACACGCTGCTCACCTGTGCCAGATTTGAAGCTGCACCGGACTCTCTTGGCAGCTGGCGACAGAAAGTGGACACGCGTTCAACTGCAAGGACAATACAGCACAGATGTGTTGCTGGTCGATTGGAGACATAGTGGGGAGTTCAACTGCAAGGTCAACACACGCTGAATGCAATACAGAAGGGACAACACAGCACAGATGTGTTGCTGGTCGATTGGAGACATAGCAGTGGGGAAGTAAGCGACCTATGCCAAAACACAGCACAGATGTGTTGCTGGTCGATTGGAGACATAGCAGTGGGGAAGTAAGCGACCTATGCCAAGTCTGAGGCTGCCGTGCCAGAGTCTTAGGCAGCTCAGTTCAGAAGGTCAACACACGCTGAATGCAATACAGAAGGTCAACACATAATAACATAATAGCATAATGAAGACATAATAACAAGACATAATAACAAAATGAACACATAATAACAAGACATAATAACAAAATGAACACATAATAACAATTAAAATGAACACATGCTGAGTACATAAGGTCAACACACGCTGCACTGCAAGGTTGACACATCACATCAGCTTTGCTAGTTTGTTTAGGATATGTGAGTGAGTAATTTGTGTGCCAAATTGGAGGCCGTGCCAGATTCCCTTGGCATTCTGCCTTCAGCTGCGTATGCCTAGGGAATCTGGCACAGTCTCGGAGTTGGCACGAATAATCCACCATGTTCCCATATTCTGAGCTGTGTCACCCTTGCAAGTGAGCGTTTCTTCAGCAGCTGGGTGCAAAACATTAACACACGCTCAACTGCAATGTCGACACAGCACATCAGCAATTCTGCTGGTTGAAAGGGAACCTAAAAGTGAGCAATCTGAAACACAATAAACACTGTGCTGGTTATTGAAACATTGAATTGAACAACCTGTGAAGGACCGCCAGCCCAAATTTCAAAGTATAAGGTCACAATTTATGTATACTTAACGGCCTTTATTCTAAAACGGTACAAAAGCAATTATAACTTGAGCATCATGTGCATGGATCATGTGTGCGCTCCTTGCAGGTATAATGCGTGTTCATGACCGTATATGCACAGTAGTGTTCTTGACTGTGTAGCACAAGCAGCACAGTATATGCAAAGTATTTGCACAGTATATGCACAGTATATGCACAGTATGCACAGTATATGCACAGTATATGCACAGTAGTGTTCTTGACTGTGTAGCGCAAGCAGCACAGTATATGCACAGCATATGCACAGTATATGCACAGTATATGCACAGTATGCACAGTATGCACAGTATATGCACAGTAGTGTTCTTGACTGTGTAGCACAAGCAACACAGTATATGCAAAGTATTTGCACAGTACATGCACAGTATATGCACAGTATGCACAGTATGTGCACAGTATATGCACAGTAGTGTTCTTGACTGTGTGGCACAAGCAACACAGCATATGCACAGTATATGCACAGTATGCACAGTATGCACAGTATGCACAGTATATGCACAGTAGTGTTCTTGACTGTGTGGCACAAGCAACACAGCATATGCACAGCATATGCACAGTATATGCACAGTATGCACAGTATGCACGGTATGCACAGTATATGCACAGTAGTGTTCTTGACTGTGTGGCACAAGCAGCACAGCAAAGGGTATCATTGTTTATCCTGACCACCGCCGAATTTTAAAGTCCGTGAAACTATACACCATGCACGAATGACTGGTATCAAAAAAAGGCACGAGCGAGCATTAGTGTTTTATGCACAAAGTTTGTGATGATAAAGCTGCTGAGCCCAGTATATAACACTTGACTTCCTTGGTAATAAATTCCCGCCTGCTGCATCTCACGATGCAAACAGAAAAGAACTGCCACAGAGTGCTCAGAAAATGCTCGTGCCTTTTGCCGTGCCGCCCTTGCATTTCATGGCAGAGGCATCACACGAAACAGATGCGAGCGTGAAATAGAAAAAATTATGGCATGCAATACTACATTACTAAATAATCAGACAGAGCAACGCAAACATCGTTACATCACAGCCACGGACCGAGACGTCTGAGCACTTAGCAACACATCCACAGAGCCTCAAGCAACTTGGAGGAATAACGGAGGAATAACCCCCCCGGCACTCTTGTATTACCCATTACTAAAACTAACCCCACCGTCAATGTCTTGTAGTATCCATAACTAAGTGTAGTATCCGTAACTAAGTAACTAAGTGTATCCATGCATGCAAATTCACGAATCAGGTGATCAGCAGATCCTCAACACTATTTTCGTATCATTTATCCAAATTTGAGAGTGCACGCCGATAAGGATAAGTATGCATAGGACAGATGACTCATGGGGTGTATGCAGTTGTGTGGTTGTGTGGTTATGTGGTTGTCTATATGTGCGTGTATGTGTGTGTGCTATTGCTCACACTAGAGCCCCACCAAACATTACAGTCTTTTAACCTACCTCCGTCCCACATGCTCACTACGTCTGCGATGCCACGCACAGTCCTGTATGTTCATTAAAAAGGAAAAATATCATCGTATGCAACTGCATTATAAGCAAGCACATCATTTGCAACGCTATAACAGTTGGGAGTGCATAGCAACTGCAAGATACCCCAGGACTGCTGCCATGACAACACACGTACACACACACATATAGCCTAACTCTTTCACAGAGGTGAAGTTATGAGCAAGTAGTGGGCTCGAGGACGTGAACCAGCTAGTGTGCAACAGGAACGGCATCAAGGACAGGCATCAGCTGATGTGCAAGTAAAGGCGCCAAAAGACAGGCATCAGCGAGCAAGCAAAAACGACAGTGCCAGCTAAGGTGTGGGTAAAGGCGTCAGAGAAAAGCATCAGCTAATCAGCTAGTCAGCAAGGAAGAAAGTGCCAGCTAGTGTGCAAGGAAAGGCGTCCAAGGCAGGCATCGTCTAGAAAGCAAGCGAGCAAGAAAGGGCTCAAGCACAGGCGTCAGCTAGTGAGAGCAAAACGTTTACCCAGCAGCTTTCATGGGACACCCACCTAAACACATCCAAAACTGGCCAAGCCAGAATTAAACAAATGAACCTAAAGGGCTGGAAAGCTGCCATCTCTCAAAGACATGGGTGCATCACCTCTATGATCAGAAAACTACATGTGCAGGCAGGGGTGCAGGGGTGCACCAGGAGATTATATGTGCAGGCAGGTGTGTAGGTGTGCAGGTGTGCAAGTGTGCAGGTGTGCAGGTGTGCAGGGGTGCAAGTGTGCAGGTGTGCAGGTGCGCAGGGGTGCAAGTGTGCAGGTGTGCAGGTGTGCAGGTGTGCAGGGGTGCAGGTGTGCAGGTGTGCAGGTGTGCAGGTGTGCAAGTGTGCAGGTGTGCAGGTGTGCAGGTGTGCAGGTGTGCAGGGGTGCAAGTGTGCAGGTGTGCAAGTGTGCAGGCAGGTGTGCAAGTGTGCAGGTGTGCGGGTGTGCAGGTGTGCAGTTGTGCAGTTGTGCAGTTGTGCAGGTGTGCAAGTGTGCAAGTGTGCACGTGTGCGCGTGTGCGCGTGTGCAGGTGTGCAGGTGTGCAGGGGTGAGAATTTATGTAGACAGATTGCAGAAACAACTGTGTTCGTCACAGAAAGACACAGCACCTTTTCGCAACTCCCCCCTGTAAGCCTAACCATCAATAATGACAAGGATGTACATACACGGACGCGCGCACACATACTCCTCCTTCCTCTCTTATCTCTTCGAAGAGAATTGGTATTCCAAGGTCACCACGACACGCCTTTTCTTTGTGTCCTTCTCCCCCTGACGTGCTGAGTGGAGAAACTAAGTTAGGGAGGAAAGAGACTCACCTGAATGGCTGGTTATGCTTATTTAAAGATAGGGGGAATCTAGAAAAATGCATCTGTCCTTTATCTTCTTTCTTGCCTCCTCCGCATACGTACCAGGTGAAAAAAATCAAGATCTGTGAGCGAAAAGGTCAAGAAGAACACAGTTGTTGTAAAATAGATGTACCAACTGGGTTATTGGAAATTTTCTAGTCACCATAAGGATTGAGTAACTTGTATAGACAAGTTATAGTGTGCCACTGGAAAAAGTTAGCTAAGATCGGGCATGTTAAGAGCTCTGCTCTATACCGAGAAGTAATGCTCACAAAAGCATGCTAGATCCAGAGCACAGCCTTTCATGCCGCAGAGTTGTCGCTGAAATTTAAGCCAACAGAAAAGGGGCAAGACTGGGTATCAAGAGACAGCTAAATATCTGTGAACGTACACTCACCTGGATGGTGTTGGAGATGGCCAGGCCTACAGCAGCTCCACCCAGTGTCTCCTTTAATCCCACAGAGAGCAAGCTGGTGCCCACAACCAAGATCGCGCCAAACAGGTCACACCAAAATGCAAGCCACAGGTGGCACTGTGTGTGTGTTTGTGTGTGTGTGTGTGTGTTTGTGTGTGTGTGTGTGTGTGTGTGTGTGTGTGTGTGTGTGTGTGTGTGTGTGTGTGTGTGTGTGTGTACAGTTGAATTCTAGGATCAAGCTAATGCAATAAGGTTGCAAATCCTCACATATGCAATTCTTTAGTAGTAAGCGTAATCTCCTTATCCTACATACCGCTTTTCTTGATCATATAAGTTTGTAGATTACCGACCTCATATAGCTTTGTTTAATCTCATAAACTTACAGGTTGATGCACAAAGCACAATATACTATATTGCTCACTGATCTGGTTAGGTTCAGTGTATGCTCATAACTCAATAATTACTTGTTAAAATTCATTTGCACAGTAGGTTGGCAAAATGTGAGGAGATGCACAAATGCATTATCCTAACCGTTCCAAAGACTGCTCTCTGTCTGGCTGGTTAAGATTGCGTGTGCTTGAATTTGCAGCGTTTGGTGTGACATCAAGCAATACTCTAAAAGGCCGGGCAGGCATTGGAGTAGAGGGTATGTTTGACAATATTTTGGTAGAGTAGGTATACATCTGCTCAGTGTTAAACAGAGCCAATCCTCACTGCCTGCGAATTTGCTTTTATTTTTAGAGAGTATGTTTGGCAATACCTGCTCCGTGTTAAACAGAGCCAAGTGGTGGGCATTGATCCTGGCAACGTTCTCTTGGATGAAGAAGTTGACAGCCCCAAACGCCTTGATGACCTGCAGGGGAAATTAAAGTGGACAAGTGGTGGTGGTGGTGGTGGTGGTGGTGGGACATGTGACATCTCCCTAGATATCCATGAATGATGTGCATCAAAATGAAATGATGTGTGGTGGTAAGGATTGTCCTGTCTCACTGCAAATGACATTATGTGTAAATACATAAATAACGTGTTGGTGTGGCATCTGCTATGTGCTCTGCACAGCACGCAGGTCTCCTGGGTGCTTAAAGGCGAGTGAAATCAACTGTGGAACTGTCGTGGCACAGCTTGGGCTAAGAACCCTTGCGCCATGATCCTTGAACATGATCCTTTTTCAGCATGCCCTTCTACATTTGTTTCCACCGCCTTTTTCAGCTTGCCCTTCTACATTTGTTGCCACCGCCTTTTTCAGCGTGCCCTTCTACATTTGTTGCCACCGAGCCAAAATATAAATCCCCTGTTCATTTGAAATTGAAACGATGTGTGATTTAAATGAGACTGAAATTATGTGATTAAAATAAAATTGAAAATATGTGTGATTAAAATGGTCGTGTGACAGAATATGATAAGATGCGGTTTTGGTGACATTGGTCCTTGATTCATAGAAGTACATGATAAGAGTCGGCCAACGCCATACAAATGTGCGATCTCTGATGCACACACGACGCTTTAGCAGGACGATTTCCATACATCAGTCCTAGGACTTCTATGACAAAAAGGGTGATGAGATCAACATAAGGATTCCAGTTTTCAGCTTAACTGAAGAGGCATACGCTGAGTAATGGATGAAAACAGGGATGTTTGACACATCAAAAAGCCCGCATGCAGGCAAGTGGGAAATTGCAATGCAAACGGGAGATTGTGTGGCTCTTTGCACTAACGGCTAGTACAAACCTCAAAGTCAACCCGTACTTTTTACATATCCACAAACTACTTCTAGTGACCACACTTTCCTGTTTGTGTCAAACAATTGAAGCGATAGGACGACCATAACAAAACGACCTTGTTCTGGTGCGATACCTATTATAGCCACATATTTCAAAGGTACATGAAATTTCAAACCGAGGACCCTCCACACCCTGTCACCAAACAACTTCCTATTTCAGGTATCGTTCATCCTATTGTTCATCTTATTGTTCATCTTATTGTTCATCTTATGAGCCATCCTGCCGCAGCTGCGTGCATATGCATACTGGTGCTGCAAAACAGTACGACTCACAAGTAAATGCGTGCGAGTGTGTGTGTGCTTCACAAGGAAATGCTTGCGGCAAAATCGTCACAAAACCCACACACCTCCATGCCGTGCAGTGACTCGTCAATGTGCACAAACACCTGGCTTGCTGTCTCTCCTGACCAGCGCTTGAGGAGCGTAGCCGCTGGCAGGTATAGGTACTGTGCGTGTGTGTTGTCATGTGTGTGTTGTTATGTGGATATACAGTGAGCACAGTCCCTTGCAATCTAGGTCAGGCAGGAAAGGTGCAGGAAAAATTGAACGAGGTATTACTTATGCAGATGATGCGAACATACAGTGAGCACAGTACCTCGTGATCTCGGCGGTGCAGGAACGGTGCGGGAAAAGTAATATAAGCTTCTGCTTTTGAATGCAAGTAATTCAAGGGCTTGCATACAAAGGATTAAATCGAATGCATGCACAGCAAGCGAGTTGGTACAGTATTTTTTTCCATTATTAATGTCAATTGTTCAAGTCCATTAAAAATTGCGTACGCTTTTGAGGTACAAGGTGTGCTGGCGTAACAAATTCACTTTTGTGTGTGAACATGTGTGTACGGTGTGAATGTGTGTACGGTTTGAATGTGTGTACGGTGTGAATGTCTGTGTGTGTGCATTAGGAAATTGTGATGCCCACACTTAATCACGCAAAACGTGGCATACCAGCATGACGCTAAGAACGGCAAAGAATTCAACCGCCAGGAGGGCGCCATAGTGAATAAAATATTACAACGGTCCACTCATTTAAATTAGAATTACTGCTCTTTGTAATAAGAGGAGTCAGGAAAAGTGCATTCTAACATACAGGTTTACAAGATGAAATTCATTACTTGCGACATATGACTGCTCGACTAGCATACAGATACGAATGAGGATTTACGAGTTTCAGTAACATACCAGCATGACCCCTAGCGCCCCAAAAAGAGCAGCCGCCAGAATCGCGTAATAATGGATGGAGACAATAACGATGATGAGCGCGGTCACCAGGATCCTGCAATTTGAGATCAATAACAGGTTGAAGTCAAAATTAGAGAGCGGTGTTGAGCATGATAAGATGCAGCACGGGATTATACCCTCTCTGTCTGGTATGCACCCAACTTTAAAACAAGTGTAGTATTCAGCATTACAGTTTTGGACCAACACAGTGCTAAACCCCTAGGTGCACAATGAGCAGCTGTCATCACAGGAGGCATCCTCAAAAATCAGGCCATAACTTTCACGCCCGCTAAAATCCCTAAACTGAAGACTGCGCGCGTCAATGAATGCCTGCAAGCTCAAGATCCCCTCGTTCCATAAATCTTTATCATTGGACAAATTGCTCAAAAGCTCCACCGTTCCATGTGGCTTCACTCCTAATGTTTGTGATTTGTGATACAACAGTGACAGACTGCTTCCATGATGTAGATGGTGGTCATTGTTTGTTATTTGTGACACGACAGTGACAGACTGCTTACATGATGTAGATGGCGGTCATTGTTTGTGATTTGTGATACGACAGTGACAGACTGCTTACATGATGTAGATGGTGGTCATTGTTTGTGATTTGTGACACAACAGTGACAGCCTGCTTACATGATGTAGATGGTGGTCATTGTTTGTGATTTGTGACACAACAGTGACAGACTGCTTACATGATGTAGATGGTGGTCATTGTTTGTGATTTGTGACACAGCAGTGACAGACTGCGTACATGATGTAGATGGTGGTCATTGTTTGTGATTTGTGACACAACAGTGACAGACTGCGTACATGATGTAGATGGTGGTCATGTGAAGTGCATCCGGGAGGCCCTCATCTACGACATCCTGGTCGTTAGCAAAAGAGGACAGCACATCACCCACGGGCGTGCGGAGGAAAAACAGGATTGGAGCCTGGAAGGTGCAGAAAAAAAGAGGGAAGATGAGCTGGAATGTAATATTCGATGACAGCACAGCAAGACCTCCACAGGTGTATGACGGAAGAGTCGTATGGGGATTTGTTAAGTAACACGTGCAGGTTAGACAACACGCTCAGTAACATGTGCAAAGAGGCTCGGTAACATGTGCAGGCAGGCTAGGTAGCATGCTCGATAACACGTGCAGGCTAGGTCATATGCTCGGTAACATTTGCAGACAGGCTAGCAGGGAGCATGTGCAGGCAGGCTAGGTAGCATGCTCGGTAACACGTGCAGGCTACGTAATACGCTCGGTAACATGTGCAGACAGGCTAGCAGGGAGCACGTGCAGGCAGGCTAGGTAGCATGCTCGGTAACACGTGCAGGCTAGGTAATAGGATGGTAACATATGCAGACAGGCTGGGTATCATGTGCAGGCTACCTTACTTATATTAAGCAAAGTCAACCTTAAGGACATACAGGACAAGACTGGCCTCTAGAACAATGGCAGGAGAAGGCAATGCTTAGAACTAACATGCTCAACATCTTTCTGAGTAATAACATCCTGCACACTGTAAGAGCATGGTCAAGCTGCTGCTTTTGTTTCTACACACCTTCAGGACACGGTCAAACAGCTGGTTGTGTAGCTGGGTGGATGCTCGGATGTGCCACATTGCAAAGAAGCCGTCTCTCGATAGCAGCAGCAGGATAAACAGCACCACCATAGCCTGAGAATGAAACAAGCATACAAAGGTGGACCATCAATGTCGAACATGTTTGGGATCTTGCTAGATGGAAAGTTGGCATTCCTGAGGATCAACAGCACCACCATGGCCTGGAAGTGCAGTTAGTGAGCACACGACCATAATGAGCCATTGTCGTCAAAAAAGTTTGCGGGGTGCGAGCGGGAGAGTTGCTAGTACGAAAGTTGCCATTCCCTTGATAGCAGCGGGGATAAAACAAATAGCACCACTACTATGCTCTGAGAATGTTGGAAAGAAACTTGAAGCAGTACCAGGGGGGGGAGCATTTTGTGAGGGTGCAGCAGAAAACAAGTGCAACAAATGAGTACACTGCTTCATGGTGCATGGTCTCTGTTCAATCATCTACTCTCTGTTGGCTTGGTGGCTTCAAAGATAGACTTGTTCGGTGTGAGCATTAGCCATGGCTAAAGTGGCAAGTGGGCATGGTTAACGTGCACGTGGCACGTGGCCATGGTTAACGTGGCCATGGTTAACTTGCACGTGGCAAGTGGCCATGGTTAACGTGCACGTGGCAAGTGGGCAGTACTGCCTGCCTTTGTTTCCTTGTTTTTCTACTTTTTTAATTACTTCCTGAAGGAATTGTTCTTTGAGCCATAGCCAGGCCTTAATCCTTCATTGATTGATTGTTTGCTGCTGCAGAGACAGTGTACTCAACCCCTGTTGTCTGCGAAAGTTTGTGCACCGCGCCTACTTAAGCCAGAACATAACTGTTGACTACTCTTATCTGTAAAGGCGACTATTCACACGCCAACAAGTCTTTGTGCTCACCACATAGGCGCTATTCATAAATGCGACTTTTCACATGCCAACAAGTTTTCTTGCTCACCACATAGAAGCTATTCATAAAGGCGACTATCCACACCCTAACGGGTCTTTTTGCTCACCACATAGGAGCCAACGTATACAACATTGGCGTCATATGAGACCTCTGCCGTGTTTTCACTGATGGCAAACGCATCTTCTGACCACCACCTGCGCGGCGTGAGCGCAAACATTGACTATCAATATTGAAAAACAAAGCTACACAAAGGAGGGAAGTATAATCGTTGGTTAGGGTTGGCCAGAACCATACGTGTATAGGTATATACGGTGTATATACGGTATTTTTGGCAGGAAAATCACCTTACATACGGTCATATACGGTGTGTAGTGTGTATATACGGTTGTGGCCAACTATTGTTGGTTGATGGGCTGGGCTTGCTCACAAGAGTTACCCTACGGATACGGATGCATTTTTGAAGCAGGTGGATTGGACAACAAGCACAAGCACGGTGAAAAAAAATCCCTCGCACTCTAATGAATACTGCTTTGACGCTACAAAGCAACAGTCGACAAAACGCAACAATGCGGAAACATGCTTACCTCACCCACACGTCAGAATAAAGTCTGGATACTTGGCACGCCACAAAGAGGTAAAAGGAAAAGGCGGCCATGCCTACCCCTCCCGCCTGTAACGTTAGGGGATGCACGTAGGAAAAGCGGGCACTCGTATGAATGCATACCAAGAATTGACACACTGAAAAAAGCGAGAGTGGAGGGCAGCCATGAGCAGTAGGCCTGCCTGCAAGAGTGCACGGAGTGGAAATATAAAGGGCAATGTAATTATATTGCCTTATAAAGGGAAGGTATAAGGGGTACAGAGTGGAAAACAGACAGACGTATGAATACAGAGTCTGACGGAATAAGTGGCACAGCCATGGCATGGCCACCTGCCTGCAATAATAAGAGTGCACAGAGGGAAATACGCTGCAGTATGAAGACGGCATTATCGGCACATTGAAAGATAAAGGGTGGAAAATGTGGCCGTGGATCAATAGGGCCGCCTGAACACTCTACCTTTGTCCAGTGTGAGGATGATTTATTTGGTCAGCCTGCAATGTAAGAGGCAAATGAAGGATGAGCATCTCGGCATAGGTTGCAGTACAAGTGAGATTATACCCGTACGCAGAGCATCACATACAGGCAGATGGGCCAATACTGCCTCTAGCATAATGAGGGCGCACATTAAATAATTATGCAACGCTTGTGAATCAAGGTGTGAACCATCAGAGGGGGTTATCTGAGCAAAAGCCAAAACATGCTCCCTTTTGCATGAAAGGTGCAACTACTCACACGTCACTTCATCAAATTGGACCCAACTTAACTTCAAACTGATTCTGACTTTATGAGCTTCCCGAGCATCTGCTCAAATTTAGACAAGTCGCCCTGCGTACAGAATGACAGGACTAAAAGCACACGTCGTGCACCTGTTCCCTAGATGGGTGCTTTCCAGGGGGAATGGCACATTGATTCGCAGATCTTGCCAACCACTTAGTCTTTTTGCCCATTTCTCTTGCAATGATCTTTAATTTATTATAAGGACTTCAAAACACTAAAAATCACCAGGTTTGGTGCGCTGGCTGGTCAGACATAGCATATGGCTGCTCAAAAAGTAGGGTTCACGCCGCAGCCGATTCGGTATGGGCCCCGCAATTGGCACGTTTCAAGCTCAGCTGCATTGGATTCAGCCCTGCATATCAGAGCTGAGCTTGAAACCTGCAAATTATGGGAGCCATACCCTAGGAGCATGCCAAAACCTGACCATTTTGGGCCTCAGATGACCCTCTTTGGTAACTTATGAGCCAAGCTCAAGCCTTGGAATAAGTATGCTCAGAAAAACATGAGGTAAACGTGTGCTGTCTTTCAATGGTTTGGGAATGATCTGGGAGGCATCCCACCAACGAATGTTCTGCAGCATGTTCTGCAGCAAACGCAAGTACAGCATGAAGATGCACACAAACACACACAGACACACACATGTTTCAATGTGTGTACTGCCAAAAATCCAGCGTTGCGTTTTTTTCTTTGCTACCACACACACACACACACACACACACACACACACACACACTCACACACACACACACACATACACACATGCATAAGCAAGCAACACACCTTTGCGTACACCTTGCCAGCCTGGCTGGCAGATATTCGCCTAACAGTCCCTGTGAAGGGATCGGGTGGAGGGAGAGGGGCGGGAGGGGCACCGACGACAATGCCAACTTGTCCTTCATCCATTTGTGGCGGCTTCCCCACTGCCGCCATCATGCTCTGCATGTAAATGTGTGTATATGCGTGTGTGTGTTTGAGCGCGTGTATTTGTGAGTGTGGTGGTGTGCATATGTGTGCGTTTGTGCAGTTGAGCACGAATCCAGCTCTACCTTTTATTTTGCTCTAGATGAATTTTAGTTCAAGCTTGATTAGGCACTGTGAGTAAAAGGAAGTGAACATCTTAAAGAGTTCTCTTTGATGAGAGTAAAAGGCGCGCTGTCAGGTCAAGTCACTGTCACTGCAAAGTATAAGACTCAGCACATCCACTAATCCACTATTTTGATCTGCAATAAAATATAGTACTAATCTAGGAACTCGCTTCAGGAGGATCCCAGAGTCTTCCCCATTGACCTCACGTTTTTTTGGCAGAGAGGTTCAATGGTACTTGGAATGTAATGGAACCTGATCCTCATTCTTATGATATTTTATTTCACTTCTTTCCTTTTCTATTCACTAGCAACTTCACCTACCACAAAGAAGATGGCATGTGCTGAGCTGAAATGCCAATCTTTAGCAAAATAATATGTGAGCCCGACAAGAGGCTGCAAACAAGAGGCTGCAAACACACACACACACACACACAAAACACACACGTGTACATGCATATCTAATGTAATATGTGGGCCAGAGTACTGGCATTCATGCTAACAGGCTACCGTCTCCCTGCTGGAAGTTCTGTTGATCTCACGCACCTTGCTGCTGATTGGCAGCTGCACCGAAATGCCACGGTTTGCTCTGCTGAAAGCTGTGGCAAGGGCAGAGCTACCCCGGCGGCCAAGTGCTGCTTGCGCGTGTGCATCCTCTTCCTCTTGTTCTCGTGCTTTTGCAGCTGCTGTCGCTGCTGCTTCTGCCTCAGCCTGCAAGGGGGTGCGTTGTTATTCTCCTCTCGTTCTGATGTGGTTACATGTTTTATGTGAGCATGTGAGCATCAAAGAAATTGGTCTCAGTATTGAGAGAGAACACTTGCAGTTGTGGTGAGAGCACTGCCAAATATTCAGCTTGAGAGCACTGCCATACATTCAGCTAAAGAGTGCACTGCAAAATCAGCTTGAGAGCGATTCCAAACATTCAGGTTGAGAGCACTGCCAGACATTCAGCTTGAAAGTGCACTGGCAAACAATCAGCTTGAGCGCACTGCCAAACATTCAGAGCACTGCAAAACATTCAGAGCACTGCCAGACATTCAGCTTGAAAGTGCACTGCACAATCAGCTTGAGAGCACTGCCAAACATTCAGAGCACTGCCAAACATTCAGCTTGAGAAAGAACACTTGCAGTTGTAGGGAGAGCACTGCCAAACATTCAAATCGGTCCGAGATGCCCCAGCCTAGTGTTTCGAGTCTATCCTCACCAATTACGATCTTTAACCTTTTTTAAATTATCCTCACCAATTGCATGGAATGTTTAAATGCACAAACGTTTAGCTTTTTCCTTCTTGAAGATCATGCGCAGAAACACGCCACATGATCTTGCTTCTGGGAGGAGGCTTGACGAAGATAAGGCCTCATATTAAAGCACGCCTACAAATTTGCCGGCAAGCCCGTCCAACTCAAAATACACTTTGCAGAAACTAAAGTGAAACCTCCGTGCCTGTTCTTGCTCACCAGACGCTGTGAGTACCTAACAAGCGTCATCAGAAGCCGACTTAAGGCTTAAGCCCACGCACACTTCAGAGTGCTAGCAATGTTGGAAATAATCGATTTCAGCGCCTGCAGCTTTTGTTGAATTCTTTTTCACAGTGGCAGGGGAAGATCGTGCAAAGGATTCATTGCAAATGCTTGAACACTGCCTGAGCGAATGATGGAGGTCGTGTCCAGAATGAAACAGTCCCACACAGTCCATGAGTGGCATTCGGAACAGTTGTTGTTCAACAATGGCAGAGAAGCAAGGCAACATATTTTGAAATTTCATTAAATTACTGGCAGACTCTGTATGTTCAGTTCAGACAGGGTGCCGCCAACGATGTTTATACACGGCACTGCAAACCATCAAAAATAAGCCAGCATGAATCCAAATCCCACACACCTAATAATGGCAAGCCCTGTCCAGCTCAAACAGGGCGCCAGCACAGTCTATACACGGCATTGTGAGCCTTCAGCACTACACCACAGAAAGAGGCAACAGAAGATCCATAATCCACGCACCTGCTGGCAGGCCCTGTCCATCTGAAACAGGGTGCCAGCACAGTCTATTCAAGGCACTGTGAACCTTCAGCACTACACCACAGAAAGAGGCAACAGGAAATCCATGATCCACGCACCTGCTGGCAGGCCCTGTCCATCTGAAACAGGGCGCCAACACTGTCCACGCGCGGCATTGTGGACCGCTGGTGTGCAACACGCAGGGAGAGAGAGGATGCTTCCGGAAGGGTTGTGCACTCCCTCGGAATTTGTGATGATAGTGCTGCTGGAGAGGAGGCGTCTTGAGGCAAAGTAGCACCGTGTGTCAACAGCCTCTCGTCTGGCGGTGATTCTGGGATTGTTGCAGTGCGGGTGTGGCGTGGCTATGCCTTAAGGTATTGTTTGAGTTGGAAAGGAAGATGTCGTGCAATTTGCTAAACACAATCAAAGGCATTTTTTTGTGGTTGAGAAGCAATGATTACCGGACAGGCGCAATGCTTGTATTTTACAGCAGCTCTGACCATAAACCATTCAGCCCAAATTTGAACCTCTAGAGGATGCTGCTTCTTTAGAGTGCCATTGAATCGTACAGCTAGTGTTTCCACACACCGATCAGCCCTCTTTGCATCCCTGCCAAGCCAGCACGGAGCTCAAGCAGCACATGTTAGTCTGTACCCTTTGTGTGGTCTTTCGTTTGGGAGTTGTTTTTAACTCTGGTGCCTGCAAAGCTCTGTTCAAGTTCCTTGCTTAGATTCCTTTTAGCAGGCTTTCCCAGTGTCCTGGCTTAAATGCAAAGCTTCAGTATCGTCTAAGAATGCTCAATATGCTAATTGGCTAACAGCTAAGGTTGTGTCAAGACAAGCACACGGTACAAGCACATGCAGCTGCCCCTGCCTCCATCGACACCTCCACACTCATGCACAAGCCGCCGCCTGGATCTGCCACAGAGTGTACATGTAATCCCGCAGGGCTGTGGAGTGTGGCTGGCAGAAGAGACGGAAACCGCACCCCACAGCCGCATGCAGGGCCCTTTTCCAGCCCGAGTGTAATCAGATGGGGGAGAAGGGAGGTGTATGGCAGCACCCTGCAATACAGACCTGCCACAGTACTGCAAAGTCTGTGCGGATCAGCAGGTGCACATACAGCAACACCACTCAAGCACAGAACTTCATCAACCTCAACCCTTTCCTCATCAACCCCGCTCCATCCTTGAGAAGGGGAGGGCCCTCCGCGGCATGCGGGCACGGTTGCTGCTGTTCTGGTTGTTGCCTCTGCTGTCAGCCAGGGCCATTACTGCCTCTGCTTTCAGCCACGGCAACAACCAGAACAGCAGCATCAACCCCGCTCCATCCTCGAGAAGGAGAGGATTGCTGTTTGTACAGAGGTTTTTTGCACCAGAACAACAACAAACTCGTTTTTCCTGCATTAACTGAATGTTTCTATGAGCAGGCTAGCAATCGCACGCTTTGACTGAAGGCCTTTCCTTGTAGACCTTGTAAACCTTGTAAAACTAGTTCAGAGCTTGGCGCAGCTGCTGCTCTGCTGTCCTGGTCGCTTACCTTGCACGGCATGCAGTTGCTGATGCTGTTGTTCTGTTTGCTGGTCATGCTGGTGGCTAGCAGCAGCAAAAGGCGATGCCTGTGTGTAACAAGCAGCGGTAGAGACACAGGGGAATGAATAACATAAGGGATGAGTAAACAGAGCATTTGGGAAAAGAGTGGGCAGCAAAAGGAAAATGTCTAAGCGATTGCCTGGTGCTACTGGCTTAAACTGCAGTTTTCAATGTCCTGCCAGCTGCAAACAGACAACAGCGCAGGCCCTTTCTGTTCCATGTATTGTCTGTTTATCATTCACCTCATTCAGTGAGATCTACGAGAGACACTTGGCAAATTAAAAAATGAGCGATAGAAAAGGCTTAGGTGAGAAGATAGGATCGAAGACAAATACATATCATAAAAAAAGAATAACTCTGATGGGAGAGGAAGCATTGGCGAGAGCAGGTATGTGAAACTGTCGATAACTTAATATAAGTGGCCGGTGCTTGAGCGTGACGTTTATGCTGGGGATGTCTAGTGTGTATAATGAACAAGAAAGGGTGTTGCTCCAAGTCAAAACTAGCATGGCAAGTTGGGTCAACTATTTAGATCATTAAAAAATAGTATACAATATGGAAGGGCTCACCAAACCTTTAGGTATGCTTGGGCCAGTCAGATCTATGGATACATAAGACGAAACTGCCAAATCATTAAGGCGGGGCCAGTTACTATATTTCTACTATGAAATGTAACGACATTGAAAAGCAGCCTTGTGCAGATGCCTGTATAAAGAAAGCTGTTTGAAGGCAGAGCTGGCTATATGCTTTGATGCTCCGTCGGCTGTGTCTGCATAACATGTGTGCCTCTGTGTGAGGACAAATGCAAAATGGCAGCACAGCACAGTACATTACTGCCACAGTATACTACGTCTGTGTCGATCGGTAAGTGCACACCCAGCAATACCACTCAAGCAGAGAAACTGACCTTGAACTAACCGTATTACTGCACTCGTCATCCACCTGCTGATCGGCTCAGACTTTTGCAGTACTGTGGCTGTACTGTACTGCAAGGTGCTGCCAATCACTACCTTTCTCCCCCATCTAAATTAAACTTGGGCAGGAGAAGAGCAAAATTTCTAAGTTTTTGTTGGAGTTGGAAAGGACCTTTATGCTCACACACTGCACACAATATATGAGGTTCATAGTAGGGAGTTTGCTATCTCTCTTGACCTATGTAATTTGCCAACAACATATACGAGGCACTGTGTGCTGCAGTCTCCACTTGCACTGCCAGGTTTCCTGCCTCAATTTTTAGAGGATTGAGACTCAGCAGAGAAAATTGACAAGTAGCATATACACATACACACACACACTCACACACAGACACACAGTACCATCAATACCTACAGTACGAGAGCTGAAATTGGCATCAAATCAGCATGATCTGCAGCTCTCAGACTGCACTTACCGTTTAAACACTGGTGCGGTGCTGCTGAACAAAGCGGCATCAAAACGGCATGATCTGTGGATTTCAATCTCTACTTACCATGTGCAACACTGGTGCAGTGCTGCTGAACAATTCACTACTGGCACGATCTGCAGATTTCAATCTGTACTTTCTGTTTAAATACTGGTGCAGTGCTGCTGAACAATTCATAACTGGCACGATCTGCGGATTTCAATCTGTACTTTCCGTTTTAATACTGGTGCAGTGCTGCTGAACAATTCACAACTGGCACGATCTGCGGATTTCAATCTGTACTTACCGTTTAAACGCTGGTGCAGTGCTGCTGAACAATTTACTACTGGCATGATCTGTGGACTTCAATCTGTACTTACCGTTTAAACACTGGTGCAGTGCTGCTGAACAATTCATTACTGGCACGATCTGCGGACTTCAATCTGTACTTACCATGTGCAACACTGGGTCTGCATCATCTGTAGCCACAGCAGAGTCACCTGCCTCTACTGTGGCGAACATTAAATGTCCAGTTTTCAGGTGCGTATTAATCACCTGCAAAAATAATTGCGCATACGATTGTGTAAGACCTTTGTGTGTGCGTGTGTGTGTTGGAGTGGCCAAAAGGAAATCTCTCATGGATGTGTGATGGGTAATTTTGTAATCGTTACCGTATTATAATCTTTTAATGCTTTCCACTGTTTGTGCTTCAGGAATGACGGCATCATTGTGGGACCGTGTGCAACACTGGGTCTAGTGCTGCATCACCACATCTGCTGTGGCTGCAGATGGTGATACAGCACCAAACCCAGTGTCGCACACGGTAAGTACAGATTGAAATCCGCAGATCATGCCAGTATTGGTTTTTTAAGCAGCACTGCCCAGTGTTCAGATGCGTCTTATTCGCCTGCAAAAAAAATGCGCATATGACTGCGTAAAAACTTTGTGTGTTTGTGTGTTTGTGTGTGTGTTTTGGAGTGACCAAAATAAATGTCCTCATGGATGTGTGATGGGTAATTTTGTTCTCATTACAATGTTGTAATCGCCAAATGCTTTCCACTGTTTTTGCTTCAGGAATGATGGCATCATTGCGGGACAGTGAGAGCCACTGGGTCTGGTGCTGCATCAGCATTGACTACCACAGCAGAGTCTCCAGCCTCCAAAGTGGCAAACATGAGATGTCTGGACATTTAATGTTTGCCACTGTGGAGGCAGTACACTCTGCTGTGGCAAACGCTCACGTTTGCCACGGTGAAGGTCAGAGACGCTGCCCTGGAATATGAAGCATTGTAAGTTACAAATTGTAACACAGCCTTGTCAACCGTGTATTATTTACCAACCGTGTAAACGCATCACATGCAAATTTATAACACAGCCTTGTCAACCGTGTATTATTTACCAATCGTGTAAACGCATCACATGCAAAGTTCAAGCAAGATTCAAGTACTATGGGCCGTACCATCCTGATGTAAGTACATCGATGGTTTGGGCCGTCGATGGCCCCGTTTTCTATAATTACCACTCTCATAAACGCAGTACATGCAAAAATCCAAGTAACCCAGGGTATATACTTACATCAGGGTGGAACGGCCCAAAGTACGTTATGGACCCATTCTCCGCAACCGCCATATTATCACACTGCGGAAGCAGATCCAGCTGGTGCGTGATCCACACCACTGCCTTGCCACGCATCACACCACGGATGCAGTGCGTGAAAATGTGCACGGCTGTGTGCTGGTCCACAGCGCTGCAAGAGTGTATGCGTGTATTTGTGTGTTGGATTTTGCCACACATCACACCACGGATGCAGTGCGTGAAAATGTGCACGGCTGTGTGCTGGTCCACAGCGCTGCAAGAGTGTATGCATGTATTTGTGTGTTGGATTTTGCCACACATCACACCACGGATGCAGTGCGTGAAGATGTGCACGGCTGTGTGCTGGTCCACAGCGCTGCAAGAGTGTATGCGTGTGTTTGTGTGTTGGACTGCGCTGTGCGTGTGCATGCATGCATGGCTGTGAGTGTGCCTTGCTGAACAGTTGCACTCCATGATGCTGCATTGTATTGGTGGATAGATCTATGCTACACGTGACCTGCATACAGAAAAAGCAGCACGTGTCGATTTTTTGCATGGAATAGCAGTGCTGCTAAATGTTATCTACAGAGGCATACAAAACAACAAATGTAACAGATGCTACACATTAGATTTTACCAGCACGTGTCCATTTTTACAGTTATTTTTATTTATGGCACAGAGAGCCGCTGGCTGAAGCACTAGCCTTTTGAAGTGCCGGTCACGTATGCCTCTTTTCTGCCCCACAATGTGCCAAAAAGGTAAAAGAGACAAGGGAAACAGAAGGCAGGAGTGGAAACATGCGTGACCCCAAATCATCGTCACTGCTGAGTATAGGACTCAGAACATCATTAACTTATGACCAACTAGGTGCTTGTCACAAGATTACGTTGCTGCCATTGCTTGGGCGTGACATCCTGGCCTTTGTTTGTTATTGTTATCAATAATCATTCTTGTTTTGGGCCATTGTTCGTTGCTGAAATGAAGATCTGGTTGGATGGAAGAAGGCCGCCATTGCTGCAAAACATCTCATCATAGGAGTGGGAATTTTCCACTGCCCTGTGCTCTTTCTATGCTAGCTTCACCAGGTTACAGCCCCTTTTTAGTAGCTTTATCCTGGAACCTTATGTCCCTTTTCAGCTAGCTTGTATTACAAGCCCATGGAAATAAGATGTGACAGCCATTGCATGCATGCCAAGGCAGAGCTACTTTTTGTGCTGCATGCCGCTTGCTTTGCAAATCGATGCTTGTGCCACTTATGCCAACTTGCAATGTACACAAAATCAAGAAATCAGGACAGAAGAGCTTACTAGGATAAAATACCTGAGGGGGTTGTCTAGCAGGACAAGCTCTGCGTCGTGGTAGGCAGCTCTGGCCAGCCCAACCCTCTGCCTTTGCCCCCCTGAGTGAGTATGATGGCAGGTGCCAGGCTTAGAGTGAAAGTGAGGTGTTAGTATGAGGTGAGGTGAGTGAGTATGATGGTGCCAGGCTTAAAGTGAAAGTGAGGTGTGAGTATGAGGTAAGGTGCGTGAGTATGATGGTGCCAGGCTTAAAGTGAAAGTGAGGTGTGAGTATGAGGAAAGGTGAGTGAGTATGATGGTGCCAGGCTTGAAGTGAAAGTGAGGTGTGAGTATGAGGTAAGGTGAGTGAGTATGATGGTGCCAGGCTTGAAGTGAAAGTGAGGTGTGAGTATGAGGTAAGGTGAGTGAGTATGATGGTGCCAGGCTTAAAGTGAAAGTGAGGTGTGAGTATGAGGTAAGGTGAGTGAGTATGATGGTGCCAGGCTTAAAGTAGGTAGTAGAGACCATATACCTCTGCCCCCCCGTGTGATTAAGTTTCTGAGGCAGGTTTTAAGCATACGTGATCTAAGGTGCAAAGTTGTGCCTTTTGCATTGGAATGCTTGGTTGTGCGTTAAATACAGCTTCGAGCTAATGCCAATGGATTCCCCCTGTGTGAGTGCGGTTCCCCCTATGCTGAAGTCCCACTAAATACTAAATACTTATGGTGCATGTGGACATCGACCTATACCATCCTATCAAGTAGCCGCAAATCGAAATTCCACCACTTGACACACGTTCAAAAATCAGCCTTTAGTAAATATCCTGATACTGTAAAACTTGATCACACACAAATGGCTGCATACAAAGCAATTGCTCTCAAGTTATCGGGGTGGAAAAAGTGATACATCTCTAGCCTCACACTACTCTTGCTGTTCACATTTGTTTCTCAACCCTTGTCAATAATTCATTGTCAACCACATTGCAAACAAACAAGCCCATATCTCTAGCCTCACACTACTCTTGCTGTTCACATTTGTTTCTCGACCCTTGTCAATAATTCACTGTCAATCACAATGCAAACAAACAAGCCCACATGGGAGGAAAGGACCAGATCACCGGTTCCAATTGTCAATAATTCACTGTCAACCACAATGCAAACAAACAAGCCCACGTGTGAGGAAAGGGCCGGATCACCGGTTCCAATTGTCAATAATTCACTGTCAAGCACAATGCAAACAAACAGTCCACATGGAAGGAAAGGACCAGATCACCGGTTCCAATTGTCAATAATTCACTGTCAATCACAATGCAAACAAACAAGCCCACATGGGAGGAAAGGACCAGATCACCGGTTCCAATTGTCAATAATTCACTGTCAATCACAATGCAGACAAACAAGCCCACATGGGAGGAAAGGACCAGATCACCGGTTCCAATTGTCAATAATTCACTGTCAACCACAATGCAAACAAACAAGCCTACATGGGAGGAAAGGACCAGATACTCACACTACTCTTGCTGTTCACATTTGTTTCTCAACCCTTGCCAATAATTCACTGTCAACCACAATGCAAACAAACAAGCCCATATCTCTAGCCTCACACTACTCCTGCTGTTCACATTTGTTTCTCAACCCTTGTCAATAATTCGCTGTCAATCACATTGCAAACAAACAAGCTCACATGGGAGGAAAGGACCAAATCACCGGTTCCAAAACACCAAAGCACATTTGTTTCTCAACCCTTGCCAATAGTTCGCTGTCAATCACATTGCAAACAAACAAGCTCACATGGGAGGAAAGGACCAAATCACCGGTTCCAAAACACCAAAGCACATTTGTTTCTCAACCCTTGTCAATAGTTCGCTGTCAATCACATTGCAAACAAACAAGCTCACATGGGAGGAAAGGACCAGATCACCGGTTCCAAAATACCGAAGATACTGGGTGGGCATGGCTCAAGTAGAGGCAGGAAATCATGAGTTCTCTGCTTCAGCTGTAGAACTGGAGTTCTTGCGTAGCGAGCATAGGCTGAGATCTGGCAGGCACTTTGCATAAAGTGATGTGTACTCTCGTTTTAGGCATTATTTTTACGCCTTGCTTTTGCTCGGGTTGTTTTTCCCG